>Ga0153915_10005334_pt1 | contig 11945 bp, 8 predicted proteins | sample Opewatmetagenome_2_FD_107003 | JGI IMG/M metagenome (GOLD analysis project Ga0153915, IMG submission 107003) | Freshwater wetland microbial communities from Ohio, USA - Open water 3 Core 3 Depth 3 metaG | ecosystem: Environmental > Aquatic > Freshwater > Wetlands | place: USA: Ohio, Lake Erie...
ACAGGCGCCTCTTTTTTCAGGGGCGCACGCCAGGGATCGTCTAGGACACTTGCCAATACCGTTATGGCTGCCGCGGCTGTACCGGGGCGGCCTTCAGCCGATGATCTTCCCTTGGTCGAGGCTACCGAAGGGGTGGCCCGCCTTGGCCTCGTCCGGGATCCCGACGGCGACCATGGCCAGGACCCGGAGCGTGCGGCCGATACCCAGGACGTCCTGCACGTAATCCTCCGAGGTCGTCCCGGCGTCGTGCCGCCTGTTTCTGATCTGGATCCAGCAGCCTCCCAGCCCCAGGCTCTCTGCGGTCAGGTGGACGACCAGAGCGGCGATGGAACAATCCTCGATCCAGACGTCCGATACCGCGTCGTCGCCGCAGACCACCACGGCCAGGGGGGCGTTCTTCAGGAAACCGGCCCCGTGCTCCTTGGCGCAAGAGAGCTTCCCGAGCACCTCTGGGTCCTGCACGAAGAAAAAGGTCCAGGGGTTGAGTCCCCGTGAAGAGGGGGAGCGCAGAACCGCCTCCTTGAGCGCCGCCAGCGCCTCCTCGGGAAGGGGCTCCTTCCTGAATTTTCGGATGCTTCTCCTTTTTCTCAGGAGTTCCAGCATAGGGGTCCTTTCGTTTATGCGAAGAGCTTTCCGGGGTTCATGATGAGGTTCGGGTCGAAAAGGAGCTTGATCATCCGCTGGAGCCGCATGCTTTCCGGGGAGAGTTCCAGGGGAAGGAAGGGCTGCTTGGCGATCCCGACGCCGTGCTCGCCGGACATGGTGCCCCCCATGGCGATCACCTTCTTGATGATCTCCCGGACCGCCTCGTCGGCCTGCGGACGGGCGTCCAGGCTCTCGGCCGTGACGCTCAGGTGGATGTTCCCGTCCCCGGAATGGCCGAAGGCGTAGATCTTCATCCCGTAGGCGGCCTCGAAAGCGGGCAGGCACTCGACGAACTCGGCGATCCTCCCCAGGGGGACGACGATGTCCTCCTGGATGTCCAGGGGGTGGGCTTCCTCGATGCGTAGCGAGATCGCCCGGCGCACGTCCCACATCTGTTTGCGCTTGGCCGCATCCGGGGCGACCAGGGCCTCCGACGCCCCGCCGGCCAGGCAGAGCTTCCGGATCGCCTCGATCTCCGCCCGGATCGGTTCGGGCGCGCCGTCCGATTCGATGAGAAGCATCGCCCCGGCCTGCTTCACCCCTGCGAAGGGGAGGATATCGCCCACGAGCGAAAGGCAGCGGGCATCCATGAACTCCAGGGTGGAGGGCATGTGGCCGCGCATCAGGATCGTCGTGATCGTCTCCATCGCGGGGGAGAGCGCGGGGAAAAGGGCGACCAGGGTCGCCACGTCGGCCGGATGGGGGATGAGCCGGAGGATCAGTTTGGTGATCACGCCGAGTGTCCCCTCGGAGCCGACCAGAAGCCGGGTCATGTCGTAGCCCACGACCCCCTTGCGGGTCCGGACGCCCGCCTCGATGAGCTCCCCGCTGGGAAGGACCGCTTCGAGTCCCAGGACGTAGTCGCGGGTGGTCCCGTACTTGACGCAGGCCGGACCGCCGGCGTTCGTGGCGGCGTTTCCGCCGATCGAGCAGGTGTCGTTGCTGGCCGGGTCAGGCGGGTAGCACAGGCCGTGTTCGCGGACGGCGTTCTTGAGGTCGAGGGTCTTGATCCCGGGCTCGACCACGGCGATCATGTTCCGGGGTTCGATGGCGAGGATCCGGTTCATCCGGGCGAGCGACAGGACGACGCCGCCGTGGACGGGGATCGCCCCGCCGGCCAGGCCCGTTCCCAGCCCCCGCGGGATGACGGGGAAGCGGCACTCGTTGGCCAGGCGAAGCAGGGCCTGGATCTGCGGAACCTCCGTCGCCTCGACGACCAGCTCCGGGCGGTGGAAGGCCCCCGGGGTCTTGTCCTTCCCGAACTCGTCCAGCTTCTCGGGGGCGTCGCTGAGGACAAGGCCGGCTATGGCGGCGATGCGGGCACGGATGGCGGCGGAGAGGGGGGCGTAGTCGCTCATGTCGTTTACAGGTCCTTTATTTTTTAGGGTATCTGCTAACAGGATAGGCCGGGATTGTCAAGTTTCGATAGCATCTGCCCCCTGGGGAGGGTGAAATAGAAGCAGGCGCCCTGCCCCTCTTCGCCCTCCGCCCACACCCGTCCGCCGTGTCGGTGGATGATCCGCTGCACGATGGCCAGGCCCACCCCGGTGCCCTCGTACTCCTCGGCGCTGTGCAGACGCTGGAACACGCCGAAGAGCTTGCCGTAGTACTTCATGTCGAAGCCGCAGCCGTTGTCCCTGACGAAGTAGGCCTGCTCCTCGCCCCTTGCGCATTCGCCCACCTCGATGACGGACTCGTCGCGGCCCCGGGTGAACTTGATCGCATTGGACAGGAGGTTGCTGATCACCTGCCGGATCAGGGTCCAATCCCCCAGCCCCGGCGAAAGGCCGTTCATCTTCAGGGTCATGCGTCGCTCGGGATAGACGACCTGCAGTTCCTGCCATACCTCCCGGACCAGGGCGTCCATGGCCAGCGTCGCCGTGGAGAGATTGGCCCTGCCCAGGCGGGAAAAAGCCAGGAGGTCCTCGATCAGCTGGCCCATCATCTGGACGTTCTCCCTGATCTGCCCGAACTGGCGCGCCGTCTCGGAGTCGAGGTGCCCCTCCTGCTTGCGCAGGATCATCCGCGAATACCCGTCTATGGCCCGCAGCGGCGTCCGCAGGTCATGCGAGACGGAGTAGCTGAAGCTCTCCAGTTCCTTGTTGGCCGCCTCCAGCTGTGCGGCGTGCCGCTCCAGCTCCTTGCGGGCCTCCTTGCGCTCCGTGACGGTCTCGGTCAGGATGATGATCCCCCCGATCTCCCGGTTGCTCCTGTACCAGGGGCGCATCTCCCAGCGGACCCAGTCGATGCAGCCGTCCGCCCGGCGAAACGGGTCCTCCTCCGCCCGCTCGACGGCCCCCTCCAGGCAGCGGCGATAGGCTGCCTTCCACTGCGGGGGCATGAAGGGAAGGACCTCGTCGAGGCGCAGGCCGATGATGTCGCGGTCCCCGATGTTGTAGTCCGTCAGCCACCGGCGGCTCGCCAGAATGCACCGCAGCTCCTTGTCGAACATGGCCACCGCGGCCGGGGCGTGCTCCACGAACAGGGCCAGCTGCTCCTCCCTCTCGCGCAGGATCTCCTCGACCCGTTTGCGCTCGGTGATGTCCTGGATCGTGACCAGGGCCAGCGGCTCCTCCCGGACATTGACCCGCACGGTGGAAACGATGCCGGTGACCCCCTGGAGATTTCCCTCCCGGACCAGCAGCAGGTTCGCCTCCATCTGCTGGCTGCTCCGCCCGCTTTCGATGGTTGCGGCGATCGCGGCGCGCACCGCGCACTGCTGGCAGAACGATCCGAAGCCGCACCCCCGCGGGTCGTCGAGAGAGTGCAGGCAGCCCAGGGCTTCGCCTGTGCGGCGCCCCAGGAGGCCCGAGGCGGAGGGGCAGGCAAAGGCCTCGGCGAACTTGTTCACCTTGCGCAGACGGCGTTCGGCGTCCACGAGCATGATCACCAGGGGCGCATTCTCGTAGATGGCGGTCAGTTCCTCCTCCCGGTCCTTGATGGCCTGCTCGGTCTGGACCCTCATGGCCATCTCCCGCTTCAGCTCCAGCAGAAGCTGCTCGCGCTGGAGAAGGACGTTGACCTTGCTCAGAAAGACGCCCGGGTTGTAGGGCTTCACGATGAAGTCCACGGCGCCCGACTCGTACCCCTTGAAGACGTGACCCGCGTCGGAGTAGACGGCGGAAAGGAAGATGATCGGGATGTTCTTCGTCTTTTCCTCGCCGCGCAGGTACTGGGCAAGCTCGTAGCCGTCCATCCCGGGCATCTGGACGTCGAGGATCGCCAGGTTGAAGTCGTGGTTCAGGGAGGCGATCAGCGCCTCGTTGCCGGATGAGGCCTCGACGACCTCGGCCCCGGTTTCTCTCAGCAGCATCTTGAGGGCATAGAGGTTTTCCTCTCTGTCATCCACGATCAGGATCTTCTGCCGCGCCGTCATCAACATTGCTCCTCCGATAGGGGATCAGGGAAATGGGCCGCCGGGGTCGTGCCGGCGGCCCACTCGGGCTTCCGCGGTATTCGCCGCCTGCGGAACACGCGGGCCTCTTCGTCCACCGCTTCGAAACAGTCCTGGATGGCCGAAAGGTGGAGGCTCTCGGCGCTCCCGAGACACAAGTACCCCCGCGGATCGAGGCTGTCCCGGAACAGGCTGAGCACCCGGCCCTGAAGCGCGCGGTCGAAATAGATCAGGACGTTCCGGCAGAGGATCAGGTGCATCTCGCCGAAGACGCCGTCGGTCACCAGGTTGTGGTTGGCGAAGGTGATGTTCCTCTTGAGGGGCTGGCAAACGGCCATGGCGTCGTACCGCGCGTGACAGTAGTTGGAAAAGGGCTGGATCCCGCCCGCCTCCTGGTAGTTGCGGGTGAAAAGACGGATCCGGTCCAGAGGGTAGATCCCCGCCCTGGCCCTGGCCAGGGCCTCGTCGTTGAAATCCGTGGCGAACAGGGTCGTCCGGTCGTAGAGCCCCTCCTCCTCCAGGAGGATCGCCAGCGAATAGGCCTCTTCGCCGGTCGCGCACCCGGCGATCCAGATCCGGATGAAGGGGTAGGAGGCCAGGACCGGCAGGACCTTCTCCCGCAGGCAGCGGTACACGGCCGGATCGCGGAACATCTCCGTGACCGTGATGGAAAAGGCCTTCAGAAACTGCCGGAAGAAGTCCTCCTCGTGCAGCAGGCGCGGGATCATCTCGGAGATGTGCCGGCACCCGGAGACGGTCAGGAAGCTCCGGATGCGCCGCTCCACGGTGGAGGGCGCGTAGTTCCTGAAGTCGTGGCCGTAGCGCTGGTAGACGGCCTCGACCAAAAGGGGAATCTCGATCTGTTCGATGTCGGAAAGCTCCATGGGACCCCTCTACCGGTACATCCAGATGCGCATCACGGAGAAGAGGCGCGCTACGTCCACGGGCTTCGGAAGGTAATCGCTGGCGCCCGCTTCGATGCAGCGCTGCCGGTCCTCCTTCATGGCCTTGGCCGTGAGCGCGATGATGGGGAGCTTCTCGAAGCGCTCGTCGGCCCTGATCCTCTTCATCGTCTCGTACCCGTCCATGAGGGGCATCATGATGTCCATGAGGACCAGATCGACCGGCGCCCCCGACCCCAGGATATCCAGGGCCTTCTGCCCGTTTTCCGCCTTGAGCAGCGTCATCCCCCTCTGCTCGAGCACCCGGGAGAGGGCGAAGACGTTGCGCATGTCGTCGTCCACGATCAGGACCGTCCTTCCCTGGAACATGGCGTCGGCGTTGTGGAGCTCCGCGATCACCTCGCGCTTGCTCTGCGGAAGATTGTCCACCATGCGGTGCAGAAACAGGGAAACCTCGTCCAGGAGGCGCTCCTCCGACCGGACCCCCTTGATGATGATCGACTCGGAATACTCGCGCAGCCGCCGGTCCTCCTCGCGGGTCAGCTCCCGGCCGGTGTAGACGACGATGGGGGGAAGCGCGACATCCCCCATGCCGCCCAGAGTCTCGAGCAGTTCGAAGCCCGACATGTCGGGAAGGCCGATGTCCAGGATCACGCAGTCGAACCGCCGCTCCTTCATCAGGCGGATCGTCTCTTCGCCGGTCGCCGCCTCCGTGGAGTGGACGTCGCCGTTTCCCACGAGGCGAACGATTCCCTTGCGGAGCGCGGCATCGTCCTCCACCACCAGCAGGTCCTTGATCCGCTTGCTGAAGGTGGTTTCGATCTTCCGGAAGGCCTCGTCGAGCCCCTGCTTGTCCACGGGCTTGGACAGAAACCCGATCGCGCCGCGACTGAAGGCCTGGATCGTCTCCTCTTCGACGGACATGATGTGGACCGGGATATGGCGGGTTTCGGAGGAATCCTTGAGGGCCGAAAGGACCGCCCAGCCGTCGATCCCCGGAAGCTTGAGGTCCAGGACGATGCCGTCGGGACGGTGCTTTTTGGCCAGTTCGAGACCCTCCTCCCCGTTCGCCGCGGCCAGGCACTTGAATCCCCGTTCGTGGCACTGGTTCTTCAGGACGAGCGCGAAGGAGCCGTCGTCCTCGACGACCAGGATGGTCCTGTCGCCCTGGGCAAGGCTCTCCCGGTCGTCCGGAATCGGCTCCGGGGTCTCCGCCTTCGTTTGGGGCCGGGCCGCTTCCCTGAGAGCCGCCGGGAGCTCCTGTTTTTCCCTCCCCGCTTCCGGCGCCATTTCCAGCGGAAGGCAGAGCGTGAAGGTGGATCCCTCTCCCGGCTCGCTCGTGAGGTCAATCCGGCCGCCCAGCAGGTGGGCCAGCTCCCTGGAGATCGAAAGCCCCAGGCCCGTTCCTCCGTACTTTCTGGCCGTACCCTTTTCGGCCTGCTGGAAGGCCTCGAAGATGATCTTCTGCTTCTCCCTGGGGACGCCGATTCCCGTATCCCGGATGGCAATGGCGAGGGCCGCGGGGGCCTCCGCGCCGCCGGTCTGGCCCGGGGCGTCCGCCGGCCTGCCGAAGGTCACAAAGACGCCCCCCTTCTCGGTGAACTTCAGGGCGTTGGACACGAGGTTTTTCAGAACCTGCTCGACCCTCCTGCGGTCCGTGACGAACGCCTCCGGGCAATCCTCCCCTACCGTGACCGCCAGATCGAGGCCGCGTTCGTCCGCCAGGTGCTGAAATCCGGTCCGCAGGGCGTCGGCCAGCTGCCGGACCGCGACGGGCTCCGGCACCAGGTCCATCCTCCCCACTTCGATCTTGGAGAGGTCCAGGATGTCATCGATCAGGGAGAGAAGATCGGTCCCGCTCTTGTAGGTGATGTTCGCCGATTCGACCTGCTCCGGGGTCAGGTTGCCCTCCTTGTTTTCGGCCAGGAACCGGGTCAAAAGGAGGATGCTGTTGAGCGGCGTCCTCAGCTCGTGGGACATGTTGGCCAGAAACTCCGATTTGTACTGGCTGGCGATCGCCAGCTGCTCCGCCTTCTCTTCCAGGTCCCGCCGCGCGACGCTCAGTTCGCGGTTGGCCTGCTCGACCTCCCGCTTCTGGCTCTCGAGCGACTCGTTGAACTCCCTGAGCTCCTCGTTGGCCGTCTCGAGCTTGGCCTGCTGGGTCTTGAGTTCCTCCTCGGAATGGGTCAGCAGGCGCGTCTGCTCCTTCATCTCCTCGTTGGTCGCGGTCATCTCCTCGTTGGTGGCCTTGAGCTCCTCGTGCTGCTGCTGGAGCTCCTCCGCGAGGTTCCGGGATTCCGCCAGCGCCTCGGCCAGGCGCCCCCGGTTCTGGGCCGCTTCCACGTTGATGGCGATGATCCCCATCGCCCGCCGCAGGTAGTCGAGCTGGTAGTCCGTGAACCGCTCGAGCGAGGCGACCTCCATGACCCCCTTGACCCGTTCTTCGTGGACCAGAGGCAGGACAAAGAGGGACCGCGGTTTGGTGTTCCCCAGGCCCGAGCTCACCTTGACGTAGTCCTCCGGCACCTCGTGGACCAGGAACTCCTTCCTGTCCCGGGCGGCCTGTCCGATCAGCCCCTCGCCGAGGCGAAAACTCTCGGGGACGCCCTGGGGCCTCTGATAGGCGTAGCCGCTCGCGAAGGCGAGCGTCTGCCCCTCTTCGTCCAGCAGGTAGAACGCCCCCACCTGGGCGCCCAGGGTGGTGGCGACCTCGGTCATGACGCGGTTTCCCATGGTCGCCAGGTCCGGGTCGCCGTGCATCGCCTCTTCGATCCGCGAGATCCCGGTCTTGATCCAATCGCTGGCCGCCGTTTCCGTGATGTCCCTGAGCAGGCCCACCATCCTGACAACCTCGTTGCGCTCGTTCCACCGGGGCCGTCCCTGCAGCCAGATCCACCGGACATCCCCGTCGGCGCGGCGGATGCGGCACTCGAGGCTGTACTCGACGCCGGCCGACAGGGCGTCCTGGAACTTTTCGTCGACCTGGCGGCGATCGGCCGGCAGGACATGGTCGAGAAAGATCCGGTAGGTCCACTCCGGCAGGAGTGTCCGGTAGCCGAAGATCTGATCGTACCGCAGCGACCGCCAGAGAGTGCCCGTCGCCACGTCCAGCTCCCAGATCCCCATGTTTCCCGCCTCCAGGGCATGGGTCAGCCGCTCCTCCCGGTCCCGAAGCTCGGAAGTCCTCTCCTCCACGCGCTGCTCCAGTTCGTCATGGGATTTCTGGAGCGCCTCCTGCGCCCTGCGCAGTTCACTGACGTCACGGGCGGCGGCAAAGACTCCCTGGACGCGGCCCTCTTCATCGGTGTAGGTCGCGGCGTTGTAGAGGACCTCGGTGATCCGCCCCGAGACATGGCGGATGGCCAGGGGGTAGTCCCGGACGAACCCTTCCCGGAACACCTGTTCGTAACCCGCCTTGGCCCGGCCCGGTTCCGTGAAATAGTCGAGGAAATCGGTCCCGATGAGCTCCTGCCTGGAGCGTCCCGTCACCGCTTCGGTCGCCCTGTTCACGTCCATGACCTTGCCGTCGGCGCTGATCGTGACGAGCGGATCGAGGCTCGCCTCGATGAGGTTCCGGGCATACAGGGAGGCGGCCCGGAGGTTCCTTTCGGCCTTCTTGCGTTCCGTGATGTCCCGGGCCGCGGCGAAGACGCCGATGACCTTTCCCCCCTCGTCCCGGTAGACCGAGGCGTTGTAGAGGACCGGCGTCACGTGGCCGTCCCGGTGGCGGATCTCCAGGGGATAGTCCCGCACCAACCCCTCCTGGAACACCTGGCGGTAGCCCGCCTGCGCCATGCCGGGATCGGTGAAATAGCCGGAAAAGTCCGTACCGATCAGCTCGCCGCGCTTGTACCCGGTCACCCCTTCGGTGGCCGCATTCACGTCGCTGATCCGGCCCAGGGGGTCGATCGTGACCAGGGGGTCGAGGCTGGCCTCGAGCAGGCTGCGGGAGTACAGGGAGGCCGACCGGAGCCCCTGCTCTGCCTTGCGGAGTTCCGTGATGTCCCGGGCCGCGGCGAAGACGCCGATGACCTTTCCCTCCTCGTCCCGGTAGACCGAGGCGTTGTAGAGGACCGGCGTCACGCGGCCGTCCCGGTGGCGGATCTCCAGGGGATAGTCCCGCACCAATCCCTCCTGGAACACCTGACGGTAGCCCGCCTGGGCCAGTCCCGGATCGGTGAAATAGCCGGAAAAATCCGATCCGATCAGCTCTTCCCGGGGGCACCCGGTCACCCATTCGGTGGCGCTGTTGACGTCCGAGATCCGGCCCAGGGGGTCGATCGTGACCAGGGGGTCGAGGCTCGCCTCGATGAGGTTCCGGCTGTAGGCGGCGGCCAGGCGAAGGGCCTCGGCCTCCTTCTTCCGCGGGGAGGCGGTGCGGGTGACTTTCTTGGTTCTGCTGGGGTCGTTCATGGCAATCTCCTTAGACATGCCATATTTCAATCACAACTCGGCGTCCGGTCGTACGTGATCATCTGTGAAGGTTACCGCGGATGGGCGCCATATGCATCTGTTCCACTCGATCATCCCTCCATCCGGCTTCGATTGCAACCCCCAAAACGAGTGCCGGAAGGGGTCTGCTCAAATCCTCTGGTGTTCGAAGCCCGGAAGGCGCAGGCGGTCCTCCACCAGGCCCAGGACGAGGCTGGCGACCGAGGTCATCGCCAGGTAGCAGGCCCCGATGATCAGAAATATTTCCGTGTATTTGAAGGAGTTCGAGGCGAGTATTTTTCCCTGTCCGGTGAGCTCGATGCAGGTGATCATATAGGCCAGAGAGGAGTACTTGATCAGGTAGATGATCTCGTTGCCGCAGCCGGGCAGGGCGCGCCGGATCGCCTGGGGCAGGATGATCGAGAAGATCATCTGGACCTTGTTGAAGCCCAGCGACTGGGCGGCGAGCATCTGCCCGCGCTTGATCGACAGGAGCGCCCCCCGGATATACTCGGAGTGGTACGCCCCGCTGCAGAGCGCAAATCCGAGGACCGCCGCCACGAAGGGGCTGAGGTAGATCTTGATGTACGGGAGGCCGAAGTACCAGATGAAGAGCTGGACGACCAGCGGAATTCCGCGAAACAGGACGACGTAGGTGTTGGCGGCGGCCATGACCGGGCGGCTCCCGTAGACGCGCAGGACGCCGACCATGATCCCGATGAAAAGCCCCAGCGTCGCCGAGGGGATGATCAGCTGCAGGCTGACCCAGAATCCCTTGGCGAGGGCCGGATAGACTTCGGTCTGGATGTAGAGCCACTCCTCCATGCTCAGCGCGTCTCCCCATAGAGCTCCGTGATCTTGGAGCAAAATTCCCTGGTCCGGGCGCATTCGGCCTGATTGAAGATCTTGTCGGGCGTGCCCTTCTCGAGGATCTGCCCGTCTTCCATGAAGACGATCTCGCTGGCGAGCGAGCTCGCAAAGCCGATCTGGTGGGTCGCCATGATCATCGTCATCCCGCCCGCGCCCAGGTCCCGGATCACCGAGTGCACCTCGCCGATCAGCTCCGGATCGAGGGCCGAGGTAGGCTCGTCCAGGAGCATCACCCTGGGGTCCATGGCCAGCGCCCGGGCGATCGAGACCCTCTGCTTCTGCCCGCCGGAGAGCTGGGCGGGGTACTTCTGCATGTGCTCCTTGAGGCCCACGCGCTCCAGCTCCATGACGGCGCGCTCCTGGGCGTCGGCCTTGGCCATCCCCCGGACCTTGATCATCCCGATCTTGACGTTCTCCAGCGCGCTCAGGTGGTCGAAGAGGTTGAAGTCCTGGAAGATCATCCCCACCTTCTGGCGGTAGGCGTAGAGGTCCCGCTTGTGGGCATAATGGACCTCCTGCCCCTCCAGCCAGATCCGCCCTTCGTCGGGCCTGACCAGGAAGTTGATGCACTGCAGAAGGGTGCTCTTGCCGGCGCCGGAGGGGCCGATGAGGATCTTGAGGTCCCCCTTGTTCACGTCGAGCGAGGCCCCCTTGAGGACGTCCTTCTTCCCGTAGCGCTTCGAGACGTTTTCGATCCTGAGAATGGGTGTTTCCATAAAATCCTTATGCGTCTCCGGCAATCAATGCGTTGAATATCCCGGGATCCGGACCTTCTCCTCCAGCAGGCGCAGCGCCTTCGTGCCGATCCAGGTGAGGATGAGGAAGATCACCCCGGCCGTGAAGTACAACGGGAGCTGCTGGTAGGTCCGCGTGGCGACGAAGTGGGCCCGGGCCATGATCTCGGCCACGCCCAGGGCGTAGGTGACCGCGGAGTCCTTGAGCAGGATCGAATATTCGTTCGACCAGCCCGGGATGGATAGCCTCAGGGCCTGCGGCAGGATGACGAAGGCGATGGCCTTCAGGTCGCTCATCCCCAGCGCCCGGGCCGCCTTGAGCTGCCCCTCCGGGAGCGACAGGATCGACCCCCGGAAGATCTGGGACTGGTAGGCGGAGCTGATCAGCCCCAGGACGACGATCGCGACGGTGAAAGCCGAAAGGTTGATATCCAGGGCGGTGCAGAGGCCGAAGTAGAACAGAAACAGGAAGACCAGAAGCGGGATCCCCCGGAAGAACCAGACGTACAGGCCGATCAGGCGCCGCAGGAGGGGGTGGCCGTAGACCTGCCCCACCGCCAGCGGCACCCCGAGGGCAAGCCCCAGGGCCATCGATCCGACGATGACGATGAGCGTCACGACAGAGCCCTCCAGGAGGTACGGGAGGGCGTCCTTGATGGCGGTCAGGCTTTCCGGCATGCTTTGCGTTCGCGTCCTTCAAAAAAATGGAAGGCCTCAGGAGCTGAGGCCTTCCGTCACCATTCGATAAATTCGAGATTCCCGCACCAGGGCGGGTCTTCCCGGTCGGAGGATGTCCGGTGCGCGCCTCGTTCCCATCCCCTGCCGTTATGCGGGGCCTGCGGGGCGCCACCCATCCCTTCCCGGCCGTTCAGCCAATCCTCATTTGTCGATGTAGGTCTTCTTCAGCTCGGCCCAGTAGGGGGACTTCATGAGTTTCTTGAGCCCCTCGTTGACCTTCTTCAGGAACTC
>Ga0153915_10005335_pt1 | contig 11943 bp, 9 predicted proteins | sample Opewatmetagenome_2_FD_107003 | JGI IMG/M metagenome (GOLD analysis project Ga0153915, IMG submission 107003) | Freshwater wetland microbial communities from Ohio, USA - Open water 3 Core 3 Depth 3 metaG | ecosystem: Environmental > Aquatic > Freshwater > Wetlands | place: USA: Ohio, Lake Erie...
GACGAATTGCTGAGCGCCGGGCACGGCAACCTGCGCTGTGTGACTTGCCACAATCCCCACCGGAGCGCGAAATATGACGCGGGAAACGCAATAATATCCGCTTGCACCGACTGCCATACGATAACGGTCACTCACGACGGGCCGCACGATTGCATCAATTGCCACATGCCCAAAAGCGTAGAATCGGCGGTCTCCTCCGGCAACGGAATTCATTTGAGAGGAGATATGCGCTCTCATATATTCAGGATCAATCCCGATATCAACGAAGATCAATTTTATGTCGATGGCAGCAACCAGTACTCGAACGAATTCAACGGCCTGAATTTCGCCTGTCTTTCGTCGTGCCACCAGTCGGGAAGCCTCTCTTGGGCCGCGCAGAACGCTCCGGGCATACATCAGTAACGAAACGACACAATTAACCCATTCATGGAAAAGCGTCGGATTCTCCGACGCTTTTTTCATGATTATAAGATCCGATCATAAAAAATCCCGCCTCCTTGGAGGCGGGATTGATTCCTTTCATCTGATAGATATCTTACCGTCCGGCCATCGCCTCAACGGAGGCGTTTAGAGCCGCAATAGCGTAATTGGGATTATGAACCCCCAGTGAACGATCCTCCCGGAACATCTGGAAATTGAACAGCGCCCCGGCCTGGGTGATAGATAATGTTAAAGTATCACCGGTCGGCACCAGGGCGTAATCCGACGAATCCAGGATATTGGCGTCTATAAGAGCCGATCTGAGCGCACCTATAAGGACATCCACAGAATCCTGTACACCGTGGTAGTTAAAATCATCAACAACGGTATGGCATTCGCTGGCCTCGCAGCCCGCGACATAATCGTCGCCTTCCTCAATCAGCCCCATGGTATGGCCGCCGGCCATAATTCCGACCGCGGGAGCCATATGACAAGTAGGGCAGCCGGCAATATAGTGGGGAGTAGATGAATCATAAGGCCCGGTGAACTCGTAGGCGCTGTTGCCGGAAAGCACGTTCCCTTGCGGGCCATGATGCGGACCCCAGCGCTTGCTTGTGATCTTCACTTCTCCGCTGGTCGGGATCTGGGGACTGGCGGCGCGTGCTTGATGGCAATTCGCGCACAGGTTAGCATCGCCGTTTTGGCTGTCGAACGTTCCACCGCCCTGCCGCAAAGTCACAGGGGCTGTGGTGCGACGGTCAAAATTGTAATTCGTATGCGGCTCGTGACAGGTAAAGCAGCCTATCGCCGATGGATTTTCCGGTGCGCCTCCGTCCCCCGTAGCGAGATAAGCGATGAATCCCTCGCTCGTGTGGCATGGGGAGCACGAAGACATGTTCTCGTTAAGAGTACCTCCGCTGGCGTGGACCGACGTCCCCCATTGAGCCGCTATAGCCACAATCAACGTATTGTCATTATGACAATCAGTGCAGACGGTTGCTGCGTCTTGTCCTGCAGGTCCTTGGTCGCCCTCGCAACCGATCATAAGAAACAACGCTGCGAGCATCACCATTGAGATTGCGATCATCCTCTCTACCATCAATTCCTCCTCAAACCCTTTTTAGTTTTTCTACTCTCGTTTGTTTTTCTAATTCCGCACAAGAACAATCATCAGGGCCAAAACAGGGCAACCCACCCCGCAAAATTTCGACATGACAATTCTCATACTTTCGGTGGGTATTTGTCAAGTAAAAATAATGATTTTTTTCACAAATAGAATTGTTCCACTGATTTATATAGGTCTATTATTACCACTTAACCCTTTTTAGATAAACGTCTTATAAAAACGAAGGACGAATTCTGGCCGTCCTTCATTTCTATGATTTTCAGCAAAATATGCTGTATTAAGTGAAAATGTTCTCTATTCTCTTGAGCAGCGTCGACTCGGGGACCGCGCCTTCAATATGAATGTCTTCGTTGATTACGGTTCGCGGAACTCCGCGAACTTGATACTTGATCGCCAGGTGAGGGAACTCGGTCGCTTCTACCATATCTGCCGTAATTAAAGGAGACTCTAACGCCAATCTATGCGCCAGGCTGACCGCCCGGGGACAATACGGTCACGTGGGAGTTACAAATATCTGCATGTGAATGGGCTTCTTTAATTTCCTTAAGAAATCCCTGGTTTGAGGTTCCAGGCCGGAATCGCCGGAAGATACCATTTTGATATCTTCCAGAAATGTGACAAATTCGTAGCCTGACGGAATCCCGTAAAATCTGATGCGGCTGTCGTTGTCGGTGGCAATGACTGTCGCCGGTATCTTATCCACGCGATACTTTTCCGCTATTTCCTTATCTTTAATGAAATCATAAACTTCGACGCTGATCTTATCTGATAGCTCCGCCACTTCGTTTATGATCATAGCGGTTTCTTTACAATAAGCGCATTCGTGTTCCTGAGTGAAATAGACTATCCTTATCGGTTTGGAGAGCTTCTCGAATTCCTTCCTGATGATGGCCTTATCCGAATCTTTCAACAAACCCACATTCCCTCCCTATTAACGTTCGTCTATGATCTGGTCCACATGTTCACAAACTTGAAATTTTTGTCAGTGGTTTCCAAATATGCCCGTGATGGCATGCTTTGTCGCAGCCTTAATTAAACGGCTCCCCTTCCATCAAAATCATTCTCTTTCCTGAATAAAAATACCGCGGGAGTAAAATTCCCCGCGGTACAATGCCGGATTTTCTCCGCGAGCTAATTGGCAGCCGCCATCCTTCTTTTCCGTCGGACAATATTGATGGTGGATAGGGCTACTAACAGCAGCCCCAGGGCGATCATCCCCCATTCGGAGAGAGTGGGGACGTCCTGAGTATCGCAGGCGTCGCCGATCCCGTCGCCGTCCGTATCCTCCTGACCCGGATTATACATATCCGGGCAGTTATCACAGATTCCGTCAAACCCATCGCCGTCGGCGTCACCCTGACAGGCGCTGCCTACGCCCTTGAAAGCCCCGCCCCCAGCCAGGCATTCGGATTCGGTAAGCTGCATGCAAGAGCCGGATACCGTGTTGCAGCAGGCGCCTGTTAATATCGGGTTGCAGTAATAGCCGGTCAGCGTCAGATCATCAATATTCCATCCGCAATAGTGCCATCCACCGTCGGTCGGGCCCATCACGAACCTGACCCGGAAATTCGCCTGACCGTCAGCCCACTGGGAAACATCGAACACCTGCTCCACCCATGAATTATCAGTAATTTCCTGAGAATTCGAGAAAACAGTTGACCAGTTCGTACCGTCGGATGATACCCTTAAATAGGCATGATCATAAGTCGGCTGTTCGACTCCCAGCCAGCGATAGAATTTCAGAGTTACCCCGAAATAACTCGAGCAATCTATTATCGGCGACGTAGCATTTCTCTCAGGAAGATTATTTTCATAGTCACCGTTGAGATTGTAACCTAAAACGTTGTTGGGGCCATCGGGCGAATGATCAGTCGAGGGATCCGGATTGCCGTATTCCCCGCCCCCGCCGAGCGGCGTGCCGACCCCCCAGAGACCCGATAGAGTCCAGCCGAGATTCGAATCGAAATCATCCTCGTAGATTGCGAAGGATGCGCTGGCGCCGATTGCCGAATAACTCACAGCCGGGGCCGAGGCGGGATCAGTAACGATTGCCCCGTCGGTCGCCTGAGCGCTGACATAGTATGCAACATCGGCTCCGCAGTCTACCGCTGGGAAAACAGCGTCGTAGATATTGGGGGCGACCACCTGCATCGGAGTGCTGGTAAAGCCTGTCCCGGTATCGTAGTAAAGGAGACCGGTCCCCGGCTGCGGAGAACCTGTTCCGGCTGTTACTTCGACCCTGAATGACGTTCCTCCGGCCGGCTCAACCGTTTCTGGCAGGCCGTTGGGATAATTGAAAACCAATATCGGAGGGGTATAAAGGCCGGCCACGGTTGCCAACGCGGCCACTGCGCCTTTTACGACTTCGGTCCCAAAATCGAGATCAAGATTTCCGATGACATCACTGGTGGTATGATACCAATCATACCAATCCGGGGCTCCCCAGAGCTGGGCGTCGATTGAAAACGGCGCCGGGAATCCATAGATCGAGAAGTAATAATGATCGCTTCCGTATTCCGGGCCGTTGGTGTTAACCCTGACAGAATATGCGGTGCTATAATCGTCAGTCAGTTGCCCCAGTAGATCGGCCAGGGCGACTTCAGCGGGAAAATTCTGATCGCTGAAAATATTCGTGTCCCAGCCGTATCCGCCGGCATACGATATCATGTCGAAATTCAATACTCCAGCGATATTGCGGTTGTTGCTCAGGCAATACTGGGCGTAAGCCTCCGATCCAATCAACCCCTGCTCCTCGCCGGTTACTACTACGAACTCGACCGTGCAGTCGAGGTCGATCTGGCTGAAGACTCGAGCCGCCTCCAGGACACATGCCGAACCGGATGCATTATCCTCGGCGCCCGGCGCCGACGAATTCGGGATTTCCGAATAAGAATCTAAATGACCGATGATAATATAAATGGAATCGGGGTAAGCCATCCCGGTTTTGCGGCCGATAACATCGTTCCACGTATTTCCGGAATAATCGAAAGGAAATAACTCGGTGGTGTAGCCCAGTTCGGTGAGTGTAGTCCGCGCCCACTGCTCAGCCGCCCGGCATCCGCTGGTGTACGAATAGCGCGTCACGAAATCCTGCATTGTCTGGATATAGTCGGTGAATTGGGCTTGGCTGACCTGAGCGACAATAGCTTCTATCTGGGGATCATTCTCCAGCCTCATGGCTGGAATATAAGCCCCGAGTTTAATCGGCTGTCGCGGGACAAAAGATACGCGCGTCAAGCGTCTGAGCAAATGAGTGATTGCCTGATCCATCGGCCCCGACGTACGGGCAATCGCTTCATTATCCCTGAAATAGATGATGTCGACGTTCTTGCCTAATTTGTCGATATCATTTTTATCAATCTGGAAAATAAAGTACTCACTATTTCTGTCTCTCTCCCCGATATTCACGGCTGCGATTCGATTCTGCTCCAGGGAGGATTCCCCCGAAGGTGTCGCGCCTATGAGGAAAACATTTTTCAGGATTCCGTAAACATAGACTTCCGGTAATTTCGCCAACGTGTTGACATCCGATTTCGCTTTCTCGACGACATAGAGATCCTCGGCGGCTGACAACGACGCAAATACGAAGAAGATAAGCATCACCAATAGTATTGTTTTTCCGCGATCTGACATAATACCCTCTGCTTCCCCGAACATATTTATTTCTTTATCGCACCTGTTTTATGATCGATTTTAAATCTTCCTCACGGCAGCGCAGCCGACAGTCGCCCTGCGGCAAAACTCGAAATCCTCAATCATCCTTGCCCTGAGCAATCTTCTTGGCTCTATTTAATATAGTCAATGCCTCCAGAGGTGTCAATTTATCAGGATTAATTCCTTCCAGCAATTCCCGAAGACGATTATCATCAGGAGAGAACAGCGATATCTGAAAAGCCGTGCCCGCCCTCTTCGATGATTCTTTTTGACCGGGGAGTTGACCGGATTCGAGATGCGCCAGAATCTCGCGCGCCCTGTCAAGCAGACTTCCCGGAAGCCCCGCCAACCGGGCCACCTGGACACCGTAAGAATCGTCGCACCCGCCCGGTTGAATCTTATATAAGAACACTATTGTATCCTGCCATTGTTTTACGGCCACCTGAAGATTAAATAAGCCATCGGTCTTCTCGGCCAGGTCGATAAGCTCGTGATAATGGGTCGCGAATAAGGTCCTGGCCCTTCTCTCTTTAACCGAGTTCAAATATTCGACCAGGGACCAGGCTATTGCCAATCCGTCGTAAGTGGACGTTCCCCGGCCGAGCTCGTCGAGCAGAATGAGGCTCTTCTCCGTGGCGTTATTAAGGATCGACGCGGCTTCGGTCATCTCCACCATAAAAGTCGATCTTCCGCGAAGAAGATCGTCGGAAGCGCCCACCCTTGTGAATATTCTGTCACAGATCCCGATTTTCGCCGATCTGGCCGGGATTGGCGCACCCATCTGCGCCATGAGGATCAGCAGCCCGGCCGTCCTCAAATAAGTCGATTTGCCGGCCATATTCGGCCCGGTGATAATGGCCATTCGCCTTTTCGACCCATCAATAATGATGTCATTAGGCACGAATTTCCCCGGCGGAAGAATCCGCTCCATGACCGGATGACGGCCGTCGATAATCTCGATGACCATTTCATCGGTCATTTTCGGGATAATATAATCCGGTTCCTCGGCCAGCGACGTAAATCCGATCAGCACGTCAATAACCGCCGCGGCGGCCGCCGATACCTGAATCTCGGCCACTTTGGCGCAGAGACTATCGAGTAATTTTTCGTACAGGTCATATTCGAGAGACTTTATTTTTTCCTCGGCGCCGAGGATCAATTCCTCTTTGGTTTTCAATTCCTCGGTGATATACCTCTCTCCCGAAACAAGCGTCTGTTTGCGAATATAATGGTCAGGGACTTTGGCCAGATGAGGCCTGGTTACCTCGAGGTAGTACCCGAATACCCGATTGTACCCGACCTTAAGCGACGTTATCCCGGTTTTTTCGCGTTCCGATTCCTGCAGATGATGGATATATTCTTTTGCGTTATCGATTTCGACCGTAAGGTTATCGAGTTCCTCGGAATATCCGGCCCTGAAAACGCCGCCGTCGGAGAGAAATGCCGGCGGCTCCTCGGCCAGCGCCATCCCCACAAGTTCTGTAATATCGTCATGGGGCGCGATATTGCCGATCGTTTCGGAGATCAATGACGATTCTAATGTCCCGGCGGTTCTCTTTAATGACATGACTTTCTCAATCCCGGATTTGAGATTTATAATGTCCCTGGGCCCGGCTTTTCTCATGGCCACTCTCGAGGACAATCTTTCAAGATCCGGCATTCCTTTCAGGGCGGACACCAAGTCTTTTCGTATGGCCGCGTTTTTCAAAAGAACTTCGACCGCCTCCTGCCGTGATCCTATCGACCGAAGGTTTTTAAGCGGCGATAGTATCCACCGTCTGAGAAGCCGCCCTCCAGCGGGAGTTACGGTGCGATCGATTACCGACAAGAGCGAATTTTTCTTGTTTCCATAGGGAGTTTCGACCAACTCCAGATTCTTTATCGTCGCCGAATCGAGCTCTATGCTGCTGTCGCGATTTATTTTTTCGATACTCGTTATCTGGCCGATTCTCCCCATTTTCAAGTCCTTCACATAAGCGAAAACCGCCCCGGCGGCTCCTAGCCCGGGGCCGATATTCCCGAGGCCGAAGCCGTCCAGGCTCGCTGTTTTGAAATGAGTGGTCAAATCGTTGAAAGCCAGAGAAGAATCAAAACGGTAATCGTCGATGGGCGTAATGTTCGGTTCGGTTGAAATCGACCGCAATATCTTTTCCATGTCATTTCTTGTCGATTCGGGGATAATTATCTCGCTCGGCCCGTGGAAGGCCAAATTATCGGCGAGTTTGTCTGTCTCGATCTCGTCCACCAGGAACCGTCCGGTCGAAATATCGAGCACGGCCAGGCCGATTATGCCGTCCCCCGGATTTATCGACGCCAGGTAGTTTGGTCTCTTATCGTCGAGCGCGTCTTCCAGCGTAATGCTTCCGGGAGTCAGGACCTCGGTGACTTCTCTTTTGACTATCCCTCTGGCTTTTCTAGGATCTTCCACCTGGTCGCAGATGGCCACTTTGTAGCCGGCCTTTAGAATCCTGGCCAAATAACGCTCCAGCGTATGATGAGGAAATCCGGCCAGCGGCATCTTGCCGGATTCGCCATGAGCCCTGGAGGTCAGCGCGATACCCAAAATAGACGATGCAACCACGGCGTCATCGCCGAAAAGCTCATAAAAATCGCCCATGCGGAAAAGAAGCAGGCGGTCGGGATGCTGATTTTTTATAGCGAAATATTGTTTCAATAGCGGCGTCAGTCTTTCGGAGGATTTCATAACCACTTTCTTTGAAAATGAAACGGAAGGTTTATTGAAGAATTATCAAATACTCTTCCCCCTGCGATTTTTCGAGATTCTGTTTCTCCAGACGAGCCGTTTTCTCGCTGTCGTACGGTCCGATCAGGGCCTTATAGAAAGTCTTCCCGTTCTGATGGAAATCTTCTATTTTCGAGCGGTAGCCCATATTTCTGAATTTTTTCATGCATTTTTTGGCGTTATCCTTATTGGAGAATACCCCCACCTGTATGTAATAATCGACATCGAGGATCGACGGCGGTTCCGCTCTGGACGATTCAGCGCTCTTATCAAGTATCGATGCTTCGATCTCGTCAGAGCCTGGAGCCGATTCGAATCGTTCCGTATACAATTGATAATAGACAGCCGCCCGGTCGAGCTCTCCTTTTTTGCGATATGTTTCGGAAAGGCCGATAAGCGAAAACGGGAACGAAGGTGAATCGGGGAATCTGTCTACCAACTCTTTATACCCGTCTTCAGCCCGACGATAGTCTTCTTTCAAAAAGGCGCAATCGGCCAGCCCCAGACGGCACCAGGCGGCGACATCCAGATCCCGTCCGGAAATGCCTTTTTCAAAATATGAAACAGCTTCGTCCAGAAGGCCAAGCTGCTGTTTGACCAGGGCGATCCTATAAATATCCAAAGGATCGGTGATGATATTCGACGGACGCTCCGGGTACAGGCGAGCGGCGGTTATCTGAAGCCCGACCGCGGAATAATAATTTAATAAATTGCGACGAACCTCGCCGGCATGAGATCCATCGGGATATTTCTGAAGATATTCCTTTAGGAATAGCGAAGATCTGCTGCCGCTGGGCGCGGTCACGCCAAGAAGATAAAGAGAGCTCTCATCCGGCTGCTTATCCATGGCATCAAGCAACGCCTGATAAGCCGATTCATAATCTCCGGAATTCATCAACTTATCTATTTTCGAATTCGCCGCCGTCAGTCCCGTTAACAATATATTAATCAGGACCGGCGCAAAAATCAGATATATGATCCCAGGCTTCCACATTCTTTACAAAAAGGCAACGGTGTTTGGACGCTTTTTCCGCATTTGTTGCAGGTGAAAACTCCATAATCGGTGTCGACTTTCTCAGCCATCTCCGTGATAATGGCAAGCCCTTCCTCAAGGCGATCAGAATCGGCCAGCAGTCTGGCCAGTCTGAGGGCTGCGGCTTCCGATGAGTGTCCCGATTCGAGAACCGCACGAAGCAGATTTTCGGCCGGCGATCTCTCCCCTTTTTTCTCAAGAATTCCGGCGAGGGCGATGGTTGCCGGAATGTTCTGGGGATCTTCGCCAAGTACGCTTCTATATATGTCCTCCACTTCGCCGAACCGCCCCAGGTTGAATAGAGTCTCCTCGATCATGGAAAATCCAAGATAAGCGTGGCGGGGGGCGTTTTCGCAGAGCTTCTTTAAAAATTCCAGCCCGTCGTTGATGCGGTCTTCCTGGATGTAGCTTTCCGCTATGTATATGTAGGGGAAAGGATCCTTGCCATCCATCGAAAGAGCGTCTTTATAGAGGAGCCGGGCCTTATGGAATTGGCTCTCGTCATGAAGCTTCCTTCCGATCATAAGCTTTATATAAGACATGACCGAACTTTCCTTGAGCCCCCGGCTTTTCATGATTCCTCGATACAGCTCCTCGGCATTATCCCATTCTTCGCTCTTGATATACAGACCCAGAAGCTTATCCTCGGCCCAGATACGGCTTTCTCCGCCCTTTAGCATTTGCCGCAGGATATCGATTGCCTTGACATTCAGTCCGGCTTCCATATAGTCCTCGGTCAGACTGCGCCTTATATCGCCCCTGAGATCGGCCGGGACCTCATGCCTCAATGTCAACTCCCGATGAATCTGAAGAGCTTTCTCCACCTGGCCCGATTTTCGGAATAGATCACCGAGCTTGAGATAGGCGTCTATATTCTCGGTGTCCAGATCGACTGCCTGCCGGAACTTGACAAAAGCGGTTCTCTGGTCGCCGGCGATCATCGAGCGCAACCCTTCTATATACACCTCCATCGCCGTCCCGTCCGAACGTGATCTTCTTCTTCGGGTCAACTCGACCGCGATAGCCGCCGTGGCCAGAATAACTATGAAAATGATCCACCAATATCCTATCATGCTACACTTCTTCTTTAGATTGATCTGAAATATCCTGCGGGGCAGTCTCTTCAATAGGAAGATTTCTTAAAACCTTGATTTCCTCGAGAAGCTGTTTGTTTTTCCGCTTGCAGCCGGATAACTTCCCCGAAAGCTTAAAATACTGAACGATGGAGACGAGAAACCAGAATATCACTCCGCAGGCGAAAGCCGCGTAAATCACCAGTATTATCCTGATCGATTCGAACTGGTAGCCAAGCAATCTGACAGTAGCAGTCTCGGTGGCGTTCTGGAACGAGAAGTACATGAAAATCAAAAGCACCGCCGCGGAAAGAGCGTATTTTATTATCCACATAAAGCCCTCCGAATCATGAAATAATCATAACTGATTATATTATTGCAGTCAATAAAAAACCTCCCCCCGCAGGGGGAGGTCGTGAAAGAACCTATGGCTAAAACTCCAGGGATTTCATCATGGCCTGGAATTCAACCGCGTTCGAGTCGTAAAATTCTCTTTCGCAAAAAGCCTGAAATACGAGCATATAGCTGCCGTGCTTGATGAGATAAACCTCGTGAACCTCATGATCGTTTATATATTCCTCTCTGCCCCCGCTGATACCTCCCCCGCTGTCCGGAATATAAAGGAGCCTCTTATAATTACGCTTGAGGTAAATTTGACGCACCAGCGACGAATCCCGGGTCACGTCGGCCGATACAATATAATCACCGTCCTGTAAAAGCCCCATCTTGCTGATTATCTCGTTATCAGTCCTGTGCTCTTCCAGGCTCTTCTTAAGCAAATTCTCGAAATCATCCACGGTCCCGCCGAATTCCTGGACGTATATTATTACGCGAGGTATCGTGTAATCCCCCCCGTATTGGCTTATATTAGGATTAACCCGGTAGTTCTTCTGCTCCAGGAATAGCCGTTCGACATTCGGTTCGTCCTGGTTTTTGGCTTTCCAGTTATCGGGCACGGGCATTTTCCATCCATATTTCAAATCGGTAGCCAGCATGTCTTTAATCTTAACGGTCTTCTCTTTCTTGGCATAACCGGCTGAAGCAAGAAACGTCAAGGTCAACAAAATTAAAAATATCTTCCTAATCATATTCGCATCCTCCTTGCATTCCACATTTAGTAATACATAGGAATCCCCGATATTGTTGCAAAAACCTGTGACAAATTCGAAACTTCGTTATTCCCTCAAATCCCTTGCCCGCGGATAGTGCGAAGAAACATTCTGCCGTAAGACACAAGCGATAATATCAGCATACCCACCGTCAATATTACGACCGGGGCTTTCAGGAAATTCAGTCGAAATAAATAGACTATCATGCAGGCCGCGAAGACGCCGACTGTAGCCCTGCCGATATTATTCGATACCGGAATCGGGAAATCTCTTCGTACTAAATAGAGGCCGGCCATAAGGATGATAATATCGCGGAGTATCATGGCCGCAGCCAGTGGGATAGGAAAGCCTCTCAAAACGACAAGCACTATGCCGGTGGCGGCCACGCAGATCTTATCGGCCAGCGGATCGAGTATCCTCCCCAGATCGCTGGTGGCGTTCCATCTTCGCGCCAGAAAGCCGTCGAAATAGTCGGTCGATAGAATGGTGATCATAATCAAGAACATGCCGGTTATATTCTCATAAATAAGGGCATATATAAAGGGCACTATCATAATGATTCTCATTAAAGATAGAGCGTTGGGGATATTTCGGCGCACGATATCCATCAGGATTTATCCGTTTTTCGACATGGATTCCAGAAGCTCCCTGGCTCCCGCCAGAGCCTTGGGAGTGATCTTCTCTCCGGAAAGTAGCGCGGCAATCTCATTTACTCTTCCTTCATGATCCAGTTCACGAATAACCGTCACGGACCGTTTACCGGATTTCTCCTTGAATACGCGGTA
>Ga0153915_10005336_pt1 | contig 11942 bp, 12 predicted proteins | sample Opewatmetagenome_2_FD_107003 | JGI IMG/M metagenome (GOLD analysis project Ga0153915, IMG submission 107003) | Freshwater wetland microbial communities from Ohio, USA - Open water 3 Core 3 Depth 3 metaG | ecosystem: Environmental > Aquatic > Freshwater > Wetlands | place: USA: Ohio, Lake Erie...
GCGGGGCTCGCGATGCTGCGCGTGCTGCAGGCGGCGTTCACCGTGAGCTTCAGGGAGCGATTCGCGCTCGGCGCGCTGGTCACCTTTCTCGTGACCGTCGCCGACGTGCCTCTGCTCAACATCGGCGCGCCCTTCTGGGGGCTCGTCTTCGGCTACTGCGCCTCGCGGCTGCTTGAGCGCGGCGATTTCCGGTGAAAACCGGGGACAGACCACGGTTTCCGGTATAGAGCCATCGAACAGTGAACAGCGAAATCGCAAAACCGTGGTCTGTCCCCCTTCCTGCTGCGCTGCGGGGCGCGCTGTGGATGGGCGGGGCGCTGCTTTCGTTTTCCGCGATGGCGATCTCCGTGCGGGAGCTCCTGCACAGCATGGGGAACTTCGAGATCCTCTTCCTGCGCGGCCTTGTTTCGCTCGTCATTCTGCTGGCGATCCTGCCGCGCTTCGGACTCGGCAGGCTGCGCACGCGCCGCTTCGGCCTGCACGTGCTGCGCAACATGCTCCACCTCGGCGGCCAGTACGCCTGGGTATTCGCGATCTCCATGCTGCCGCTCGCGACCGTGTTCGCGATCGAGTTCACCATGCCGGTGTGGACGGCGCTGCTCGCCATACCGCTCCTGGGCGAGCGCCTCAACCGCGGCCGGGTCGTGATGCTGGTGCTCGGCCTCGCGGGGATACTCGTGATCCTCCGGCCCGGCTTCGGCGTGCTGCAGCCGGCGGCGCTGGTGATGCTCGCCGGATCGTTCGCCTATGCCCTGACGATGATCGCGACCAAGCGGCTCACGAGAGAGGACTCGACGTTCGCAGTAGTGTTCTACATGGCGGCGATCCAGCTCCCGGTCACGTTCGTGCCCGCGCTGTCTTCCTGGGCCGCGCTGACGCCCGCGGATCTCCCCTGGATCGCGATCGTCGGCAGCGCGAGCCTCACCGCGCACCTCTGCCTCACGCGCGCCGTGCGCGTCGCCGACGCGACCCTCGTCGTCCCGATCGATTTCCTGAGGCTGCCGCTGATCGCCGCGGTCGGCGCGATCTTCTACGGAGAGAGAATCGAGTTCACCATCATGCTCGGCGCGGCGATCATCTTCGCGGGGACGTGGTACAGCATCCGGCGCGAGAGCATGGGACGGTTGCCGATGGAGTGAATCCACCGGCTCCCCACGCTTCCACCAGTTGCTGCGGCCTGGGCAGGAAGGCGCGCGCCGTCGAATGCGGATCCGAGCGGAACAATCAGCCGCTCGAATCAGCGTGGCCGCATCAGTGGGCGATGTGGTCGTGCCACCACTGCCCGAACTTCCGGTCGAACGGCGACATCGCCAGTACCGCAAACAGCACAGTGGCCAAGCCTACCGCAACCGTGTTGATGGACGCGGCCGTGTGCGAGGCGAACCCCAGCACGAACGGCGAGATCACGAGCCAGAGCCCGCTGAGGAGATCGATCGCCTCCTCGGCCGTTTCGTGCACGCGAAGCTCGAGAAATTCCTCCAGCACAAGAATCGTCCCCATGATCAGGGCGTTCATGGTCGCCGCATTCTGGTCGGAGAACCCGACAACCCAGGGCGACACCAGCAACCAGGCGCCGAGAGCGATACCCGCCCAGTCTTCCCATTGAAGCGTCTTGAACATATCGATACCCTCTTTTCCTTTGAGAACAAAGGAAACGTATAGCACTCGGCCGTAACGGGGTCTTGACGTGGATCAGACGGAGAACACTCGCCTATTTTTCCTTGGGAAGCGGCGCGAGCGTCCGCAGGTAGGCGATCACGGCGTCGAGGTCGGCAGGAAGGAGCTTGCTCGTCGTATTGGTGATCACTTCGCCCATCGACTCCGCCGGGACGTCGCCATCGGGAGTGAGGCCGGTGGTAAGAAATTCCTTCAGCTCCTTGTCGTCCCACTTCTTCAGTCCCGTGGGCGTGAGGTTCGCCACTCCCTTGCCGTCCGGCCCCTTGCCGCCGGCGAGGGAGCGGCCCAATTTCGGCCCGCCGAGGAAATTGCGCGGGGTGTGGCACTCGCCGCAATGCCCGAGCGCCTGCACGAGGTAGGCGCCGCGGTTTACGATTTCTGACACGCCCGGGATGTTCGCGAAGGGCCCGGGCGTGAAGAAGAAGAACTTCCAGACGCTCACCAGCCAGCGCCAGCCGAAGATGAACCACAGGTCGTGATCCTTGCTCGCCTGGGCGCTCGGGGGCAGCGTGCGCAGGTAGGCCCACAGGTCGCGCAGGTCGCTGTCGGAGATCTTGGTGAATGAAGGGTAGGGAAAAGCCGGGAAGAAATTCGCCCCGTCGGGACGCTCGCCCAGGCGCATGGCGCGGACGAAGTCGACTTCGCTCCAGCGGCCGATCCCGGCCTCCGCGTCCGGGGTGATGTTCGGGCCGTAGAAGGTGCCGAATGGGGTTTTCAGCGCGCGCCCGCCCGCGAAGGGAACCGCGTCCTTTTTCTCCTCGGTGTGGCAGCCGACGCAGCCGCCGGCCTTCGCGAGATACTCGCCGCGCTTCGCGTCCCCCTGCGCGAGGGCGGCCCCCGCGCAGAGCAGGAGCGCAAGGACGAGCGGGGAAAGGCGGGGCGCGGTCACTCCGGGAGGATAGCGCAGGCGGCGCGGAAAACAAAAGCCCCGCCGGAGCGGGGCTTTTCGGGAAGACCCGTGCTTACTACTTCTGGCGGAAATTCTCGTGGCAGCCGCCGCAGGCCTTGCCGACGCCGCCGATCGCCGCCTTCATCGCCGCCTCGTCGCCGCCCTTGCTCGCCGCGACCAGCGCGTTCACGGCGTTGTGGAAGTTGTCCTGGGCCTGCTTGAACTTGGCCGGCTCGCTCCAGATCGCGGGCAGCGCGGCGGTCTTCACGTCTCTTATGTCCTTGGTGCTCGCGTCGAAGCCGTCCCAGGGCATCCGGGAGAGCGCGTCGAGCAGGGACGCGTTGTAGGCCACCGCGTCCGCGCGGAACGGAACCTTTCCCTGGGCCATGGGGACCATCTGGCCGAGGTACTTGGCCTGCAGGGTCATCGCCGCCTGGCGCTGCTTGACCATGATTTCGGGCTTGACCTGCGCGAGCGCGCTGCCCGCGCCGAGCGCGAAGGCAATGCCGGTGAGTAGTAGGCTCTTTTTCATCCGATTCTCCTGGTTGGGTTGGTTTGCGTGCGTCATTCCAGCGGCGTCCGCCGCATGGGAGTGATAACAGGGCCCGGCCGCATTTTATTCCCTAGACCACGGCCTCCTGCTTCTTGTCCTTCAGGGGCTTCACCAGATCTTCGCGCCGGATGCCGAGCCAGCGCACGATCGGCGCCATCACCAGCACCGACGAATAGATGCCGAAGAGGATGCCGATGGTAAGAGCGAGCGCGAAGTAATGCAAGGCCGGCCCGCCGAAGACCAGCATCGAGGTCACCATCGTCTGGGTGCAGCCGTGCGTGATGATGGTGCGGGAGATCGTGCGGGTGATGGCGTTGTCGATGATCTCGGTCACCGAGGCCTTGCGCATCTTCCTGAAGTTCTCGCGGATCCGGTCGGCGATGACCACCGACTCGTTCACCGAGTAGCCGAGGACCGCGAGCACGGCGGCGAGCACCGGGAGCGAGAATTCCCACTGGAAGAGCGCGAAACAACCCAGGATGATCACCACGTCGTGCAGGTTGGCGATGATCGCCGCGACGCCGAACTTCCATTCGAAGCGCAGCGCCAGGTAGCCCACGATGCCGAGCGAGGTGATGAGGAGGGCGAGCGCGCCGTTCTCGGCGAGCTCGCGCCCGACCTGCGGGCCGACGAACTCCACGCGCTGCAGCTTCGCTTCGCTGTCGTCCGCGGCAAGCGCCCCCATCACGGCCTTGGACAGCTCGGAGCTGTTCTGCCCGGGCTTGAGCGGCATGCGGATCAGCACGTCGTGCGAGGAGCCGAAATTCTGCACTGAGTAGTCGTTGTAGCCGCGGGTATCGAGCGCCTTGCGGATGCGGTCCACGTCGGCGGCGCGCTCGTAGCTCACTTCCATCACCGTGCCGCCAGTGAACTCGATCGAGAAATTCAGGCCCTTGTTGGCGAGGAAGAACACGGCGGCGAGGAAGGTGAGCAGCGACACCACGTTGAACGCCAGCGCGTGGCGCATGAACGGGATGTCGCGGCGGATCTTGAAAAACTCCATCTGACTTCCTTAGTTGCCCGCGTTCATTTCCAGGAGGTGTTGCCGATCGCCACGCGCTCGAGCTTGCGGCGCGAGCCGTAGACGAGGTTGACGAGGCTGCGGCTCACCACCACCGAGGAGAAGATCGAGGTGAGAATGCCCAGGCAGTGCACCACGGCGAAGCCGCGCACCGGCCCCGAGCCGAAGATGAGTAGCGCGAGCCCGGCGATGAGCGTGGTGACGTTCGAGTCGAGAATCGTCCCGAAGGCGCGCTCGTAGCCGGCGTGGACCGCCGCCTGCGGCGTGATCCCGTTCCTCAGCTCCTCGCGCACGCGCTCGTTGATGAGGACGTTGGCGTCGATCGCCATGCCGAGCGTCAGCGCGATCGCGGCGATGCCCGGGAGCGTGAGCGTGGCCTGGAGCATGGAGAGCAGCGCGATCAGGAACAGGAGGTTGGCGCAGAGCGCGAGCGTCGAGAAGACCCCGAAGAGCGAGTAGTACACGACGATGAAGAGCGACAGGGCGGCGAAGCCGAACAGGGTGGAGTCGAAGCCCTTCTTGATGTTCTCCGCGCCGAGCGACGGGCCGACGGTGCGCTCCTCGACGATCTCCATCGGCGCCGCGAGCGAGCCCGCGCGCAGCAGCAGCGCGACGTCGTTCGCCTCCACGGTGGTCATGCGGCCGCTGATCTGCACGCGCCCGCCGCCAATCTCGGTGCGGATCACCGGAGCGGTGACGACCTCGCCCCGGCCCTTTTCGATCAGCAGGATCGCCATGCGCTTGCCGACGTTTTCGCGCGTGTAGTCCCTGAAGATGCGCGCGCCGGTCGCGTCCAGCGTCAGGTGCACCGCCGGCTCCTGCGTCTGGTTGTCGAAGCCCGGCTGCGCGTCGGTGAGCCGGTCGCCGGTCAATATCACCTGCTTCTTCACGAGGATCGGCTGGCCGTCGCGCTCGACGTAGAATTCGTCGCCGAAGGGAACCTGTCCGGCCTTGGCCGCGGCGAGCGCCGCCATGCTCATGTTGTCGTGATCCACCGGGCGGATCTCGAGCGTCGCCGTGCGGCCGAGAATCTCCTTCGCTTTCGCCGTGTCCTGGACGCCGGGAAGCTGCACCACCACGCGGTCCGCGCCCTGTTGCTGGATCACGGGCTCGGCGACGCCGAGCTCGTTGATCCGGTTGTGCAGGGTCTGGATGTTCTGCTTGAGCGCGAACTCCTGGGTGCGCTTGGCCGCCTCGGGGCGGATCGAGGCGACGAGGCGCAGGTCCGTGCCCGAGCCCGCGTCGGCGAGCTGCAGGTCGGTGAGCTGCTCGGAAATGACCGCGCGGGCCTTGTCGCGGGTCTCGGCGTCGCGGAACTGGATGACGATGTTGTTTCCCTCGCGCGTGATCCCCGAGTGGCGGACGCTCTTGTCGCGGAGCTGCGAGCGCACGTCGCCGGCCAGGCTTTCGGCGCGCTTGGCGAGCGCGGCGCGCATGTCCACCTGCAGGAGGAAATGCACGCCGCCGCGCAGGTCGAGGCCGAGGTACATCGGCAGCGCGTGCAGGGCCGCCAGCCAGCGCGGGGAGTTCGGCAGCAGATTGAGCGCTACCGTATAGGAGGGATTGGCCGCGTCCGGATTGAGCGCCTGGCTGATGACGTCCTTCGCCTTCAGCTGGGTGTCGGTGTCGGCGAGCCGCACCTTCACGCTGACGAGGTCGAGAAAGGTTCCGGTCGGCGCGATCCCGGCGCTCTTCAGCGCGTCCTCGACGCGGCCGAGCACCGCGTTGTCCACTTTCAGGGTCGCGCGCGCCGGGGATACCTGCACCGCCGGCGCTTCGCCGAAGAAATTCGGCAGGGTGTACAGCGCTCCCAGCGCGAGCGCCACCGCAATGGTGGCGTAGACCCAGACCGGGTAGCGGTTCATCTACTCAATCGATCGACTTGATCGTGCCCTTGGGCAGCAGCGTCTGGATCGCGCCCTTCTGCACCTGAACTTCGGTATTGGGCGCGATCTCGAGCGAGATATAGGCCTCGCCGATCTTGGTGATTTTCCCGAGCACGCCGCCCGAGGTGACCACTTCGTCGCCCTTCTGCAGCGCCTCGGTCATGGTCTTGTGTTCCTTGGCCCGCTTCATCTGGGGACGAATCATGAAGAAGTAGAGCAGGGCGAACATCCCGATAATGATGATGAACTGCTCGTAGCCGGGCCCGGAGGCGGCGGGGGCGCCCTGCGCAAATGCGGGAGAAATCAGCACTTCGGTCTCCAATGAGGTTTCGGCAAGCGCGCAAGTATATCATCGGGATCGCTCCCCTCACGCGGTTTCCCGCAGCCTGCGGCGGCCTTCGCGGAACGCCGCGGCGTACCCTGCGAGCCTGCCCGCGGAGATGGCCTCGCGCAGCTCGCGCATCAGCGTCTGGTAGTAGTGCAGGTTGTGCAGGGTATTGAGCCGCGCGCCGAGGATCTCGTTCACTTTCTGCAAGTGATGCAGATAGCCGCGCGAGAAGTTCGCGCAGGTGTAGCAGCGGCAGGTTTCGTCGAGCGGCCGCGTATCCTCGCGGTGACGGGCGTTGCGGATCTTGAGGTCGCCCCAGCGCGTGAACAGCCACCCGTTCCTCGCGTTGCGCGTGGGCAGCACGCAGTCGAACATGTCTATCCCATTGCTCACCGCCTCGACAATGTCCTCGGGCGTGCCCACGCCCATGAGGTAGCGCGGCACCTCCGCCGGGAGCCTGGGTGCGACGTGCATGAGGATGCGGCGCATGTCGCGCTTGGGCTCGCCGACCGAGAGTCCGCCGATCGCGTAGCCGTCGAAGCCGATCTCCTGCAGGCCCGCGAGCGACTCGTCGCGCAGGGGCTCGTGCATTCCGCCCTGGACGATGCCGAAGAGGGCGTTGCGGTTGCCTTCGTGGGCCTTCTTCGAGCGCTCGGCCCAGCGCAGCGAAAGGCGCATCGAGTCCCCCGCCTCGCGCTCGTCCGCGGGATACGGCGTGCACTCGTCGAAGATCATCGCGATGTCCGAATCGAGGACGCGTTGAATGCGCATCGATTCTTCCGGGGTCAGCAGCAGCTTGTCCCCGTTTACGGGCGAAGCGAAGCGCACGCCTTCTTCGCCGATCTTCCGGAGATCGCCGAGGCTGAACACCTGATAACCACCCGAGTCGGTGAGTATCGGGCCGCTCCATCCCATGAAGCGGTGCAGGCCTCCGTGCGCGGCGATCGCCTCGAGCCCGGGCCGCAGCCACAGGTGGAAAGTGTTGGAGAGGACGATGCGCGTGCCGTTTTCCGCGAGCTCCGCCGGGCTCATCGCCTTCACCGCGCCGTAGGTGCCGACCGGCATGAACACCGGCGTCTCGACTTCGCCGTGCGCGAGAGAGAGCGTGGCGCAGCGCGCGCTGCCGTCGGTTGCGCGGACGGCGAACTTCATCGAGCGGAGATGAACGGCGCGCCGCCCGGCGGCGCGTCCGGTCGATCGGACTCAGGCGATGGACCCATTGGCCCTTTGAATTCTATCAACGAGCATCGCGTCGCCGTAGGAATAGAAGCGGTAGCGCTCGCGGATCGCATGGCGATACGCGCGCCGGATGGTGTCCATGCCGGCGAACGCCGACACGAGCACGAGGAGCGTCGATCTCGGCAGATGGAAGTTGGTGATGAGGCGGTCGACGACCCGGAATTCGAAGCCGGGCACGATGAAAAGATCGGTCTCGGCCTCCTCCGCCGTCACCGCGCCGTGCGCCGCCGCCGACGCCTCGAGAGTGCGGACCGTGGTGGTGCCCACCGCAACGACCTTGCCGCCGCGTTCCTTCGCCGAGCGAAGCGCGGCGACGGTCGCCGGCGGGATCTCGTAGCGCTCGCCGTGCATGCGATGCTCGGCGAGGCTCTTCTCGCGCACGGGCTGGAAGGTTCCCGCGCCGACATGCAGCGTCACGAAGGCGATCTCGACGCCGCGCTCCCGAATGGCGGCGAGCAGGGGCTCATCGAAATGCAGGCCGGCGGTGGGCGCGGCGACCGCACCGGCCGAGCGCGCGTAGACCGTCTGGTAGCGGCGCTCGTCGTCGGCATCGGGCGCGTGGGTGATGTAGGGGGGAAGGGGCACGCGGCCGTGGCGCTCCAGCAGCTCGAGCACCGAGGCGCCCTCGGGAAAGCGCAGGTGATAGAACTCGCCCACGCGGCCGAGCACGCGCGCCTCGATCCCTCCGGACAAACGCAGCGTGCTCCCGGCCTTCGCCGCCCGGCCGGCGTGCATCTGGACGAGCGCCTCGCCTCCGGGCAGCAGGCGCTCGATCAGCACCTCGATGTGCCCGCCGGTTTCCTTCCTTCCGAAAAGGCGTGCCCTGATCACCTTGGTGTCGTTGAGCACGAGCAGATCTCCGGGCTCGAGCAGCCGGGGCAGGTCCGAGAAGCTCGCATCCGAGATCGAGCCGCCGCGCACGCACAGTAGCCGGCTCGCCGAGCGCTTCCTGCTCGGATGCTGCGCGATCAGCCCGGGCGGCAGCTCGTAGTCGAATTCGTCGATCGAAAGCGCCATGAACGCCGCTATCATATCGGCCATCACTTCCTCACGGTGCGGGGCGCCATGACCTACGCAGTCCTCAAGATCATCCATCTCGCTGCGGTCGCTTTGAGCTTTTCGCTCTTTTTCCTGCGGGGCCTGTGGATGATGCTCGATTCGCCGCAGCTTCAAAGGCGATGGGCGCGGATCGTGCCCCACGCCAACGACACGGTGCTGCTCGCCGCGGGCGTCTGGCTCGCTTTCGCGCTGCGCCTGGCGCCTGGCGAAAGCGTGTGGCTCGTCGCCAAGCTCGCTGCGCTGATCATCTATATCGGCTTGGGAATGCTCGCGTTGCGCCCCGGCCGGAGCAAGCCCAGGCGCGCCGCGGCCTGGCTCGCGGCGCTCGTGGTGTTCGGCTATATCGTGGCCGTGGCCGTCACCCGCAGTGCTTTGCCGTGGACGCGCCTTTAGCGGGCGCGCCGCTATAATGCCGGTGCTCAAAGCGCCGGGATGGCGGAACTGGTAGACGCAGCGGACTCAAAATCCGCCGATCGCAAGGTCATGTGGGTTCGATTCCCTCTCCCGGCACCACGATGTCCAGAACACCACGCCTGAATCTGTTCCAAAGCCTCGGACCCCACGGGTTCCACCGCGTCGCCTACACTGAATGGGGAAATCCGAACGCGCGGCACATCGTCGTCTGCGTGCACGGCCTGACGCGCAACAGCCGCGATTTCGACGAGCTCGCGGCGGAGCTCGCAGACTGGGGTTGCCGGGTGGTGTGCATGGACGTCGTGGGGCGCGGCGACAGCGACTGGCTCGAGCACAAGGAAGACTACGGCTTCGCCCTGTATCTATCGGACGCGGCGGCCCTGCTTGCGAGGCTCACCGCGCTGTCTGACCGGCATCGCCTGCTTCGCCGGATGCAGGGGGAGAGCGGCCGGCTGAAGATCGACTGGGTCGGGACTTCGATGGGCGGCCTCATCGGGATGATGCTCGCGGGCAAGACGGATTCGCCGATCCGGCGGCTGGTGCTGAACGACGTCGGGCCGCTCGTCCCCTGGCATGCGCTCGCCCGCCTCAAGCTGATGAACTCGGGCGCGGGCGCACGGTTCGCGGACCTCGCGGAAGTGGAGCGCCACATGCGCGATGCGTGCTCGACCTTCGGCCCGCTCGAGGACGGACAATGGCGCCGCCTCGCGCGGCACGGCTCGCGGCGGCGTGAGGACGGCGCCTATACGCTCGCCTACGATCCGGCCATCGTGAGCCACATGCGGAGAAGCGGAAACGCGGGAGTGGAGTTCGGCAAGGACTTCCTGCTCGGCATCGATCTCTGGCCCGTCTGGGACGCGGTGCGCTGTCCAACCCTGGTGCTGCGCGGCGAGGACTCCGATTTGCTGCTGGAGTCGACGGTGCGGCGGATGCGGGAGCGCGGGCCGCAGGTCGGGCTCGTGGAGTTTCCGGGAATCGGGCATGCGCCGTGGCTGATGAGCGATGAGCAGATCGGCGCGGTGCGCAAGTTTCTCCTGGCGCCCGAGCTATCGAAGAGCGATCGGTGAAAGTCTGCATCGTCGGCGCCGGCGCGATAGGGGGGCTCACGGGCGCCTGGCTGGCGCGGGCCGGGCACGAGGTCTGCCTCGTCGCGCGCGGAGCCCATCTCGAAGCTATCTGCGCGAACGGCCTGGCGCTCGTAGAGGAAGGCAGGCGCGAGAGCTTCCGGCTCCCCGCATCGGGCGAGCCCGCCGATTTCGGCGTGCAGGACGCGGTCTTCCTCTGCCTCAAGACCTATTCGATCGGCGCGATGCTGCCACGGCTCGGACCGCTCCTCGGGGCTGACACGGCTGTGATCCCGGCGATCAACGGCCTGCCATGGTGGTATTTCTACCGGGAAGGGGGGCGCTTCGACGGCGGGCCCGTCGATTGCCTCGACCCCGGCGGCGCGATGCTCGCGGCGCTCGATCCGAAGCGGATCCTGGGATGCGTCGTGCACGCCGCGGCGCAGGTGACCGAGCCCGGGGTGGTGAGCCACACGGCCGGGAGGCTTTTCGTCCTGGGCGAGCCCGACCGCACCCGCTCCGCGCGCGCGGAGCGGGTCGCCGCCGCGATGAACGAAGCCGGCTTCGAGGCAAGGATCGCCGCCGACATCCGCGTCGAGGTCTGGACGAAGCTGGTCGGCAACCTCTCCTACAATCCGGTCGCGGCGCTCACGCTCGCGCACATGAACGATCTCCACGGGAGCGAGGCATTGCTCGGCGTGATCCGCGCCCTGATGGAGGAGGCGATGCGGGTCGGCGAGGCCTACGGAGCGCGCGTGCCGGTGACGGTCGAGGAGCGGATCGGAATCGCGAGAAAGCTCGCGGGCGCGAAGATCTCGATGCACCAGGACATCGAAAAGCGCAGGCCGCTCGAGACGGAGGCCATCGTCGGGGCGGTCGTGGAGCTCGCGCGCAAGGCGGGCATCGCCACGCCGATGATCGACGCCATCTACGCGCTCATCGCCGAGCGGGCGAGGCATCTCCACCGGTAGCTTGCCAACGATGGTCGCTTCCTGTCGCTCTCCGGTGATCGCGGTCCTCGCCGCGCTGCTGATGCCCTTGAGCGGCTGCATGAATCACTTTCTGATCTACCCCGACAGCGATCCCCCCGGGGTCGCGACCTGGACCGAGGACATCACGCGCGGACCCCTGCGGGTGCATCTGGAATGGGCGCAGCCGCCCGGGTCCGGTCCCTTTCCCACGGTGATCGTGCACCCGGGAGGCGGCGAGGTCGCCGCGGACATGAAGGGAGTCGCGCGCGACCTCGCGCAGCACGGCTACCTGGCCGTTGCGGTCGACTACCGGCGGTTGCTCGACGGAAAGTTCCGGCGCAATTTGTTCGCGTGGCGCGAAGAGTCGGACCCCGTTGCCGCACTGGAGCTGGTGCGCGCCCAGCCGCGGGTCGATCGCGGACGGATCGCCGCGCTCGGCTTCTCGCAGGGCGGAATCTACAGCCTGCTGATGGCCGCACACGCGCCCGACATCAAGGCGGTGGTGGCGTACTATCCCGTGACCGATTTCCGGAAGTGGTTCGACACCGAGCGCAGCGACTGGGGATTCCGCGTCGCGTTTGGCGTGATCGAGTGGCATTTCCGCCGCGAGTCCGGCGCAGCCAGCGATGCAGAATTCGAGGAAATGCTGCGGCTTGCTTCGCCGATGACCTACGTCGAATCCCTCCGGGCGCCGGTCCTGCTGATCCACGGCGCAGACGACACGTCCGCGCCGGTCGAGGAGTCGAGGCGCCTCGAGCGCGCGCTCAGGGAAAGGGGGCGCGAAGTCGAGCTCATCGTCGTTCCCGGCGCAGGGCACGTGTTCAACTTCAAGCAGCCGGAA
>Ga0153915_10005337_pt1 | contig 11941 bp, 5 predicted proteins | sample Opewatmetagenome_2_FD_107003 | JGI IMG/M metagenome (GOLD analysis project Ga0153915, IMG submission 107003) | Freshwater wetland microbial communities from Ohio, USA - Open water 3 Core 3 Depth 3 metaG | ecosystem: Environmental > Aquatic > Freshwater > Wetlands | place: USA: Ohio, Lake Erie...
ATATGTTATATGAGTATTGGCGAGGCTGAAGATTACAGGTATTACTGGAAAAGTTCCTGGAAGAAGGGTGATCCTGAATGGTTGTACAAAGAAAATCCTGACTGGGAGGGGAATTACAAGGTAAAATTCTGGATGGATGAATGGAAACAAATCATCTTTGGCAATGAAAATTCATACCTCGATAAAATTCTCGATGCAGAATTCGACGGAGTGTACCTCGATATTATTGATGCTTTTGAGTACTTCGAGGAACTCTGAAGTGCAGGTCATAGAGCAAAGAATAGAGAGTAGAGAGGAAGAGAAAGAGAATGTGAGAAGGAGTGAATTGGTGAATGGTTGAATGGATGAAAGAAGGATAATATCTTTCTGACATTTGTATTTTGAAGTCCTTTAAAACAATGTCATCATTAGGAAAACAGATCTGATAATAGGAATAATTCTGCTTTTCGGCATACTGCTGAATTTTACCTGTGAAGCATTTGCCCAGGAAAATATAAAGGGTGCACGAATAGTGACTGCTGATACTAAACCTGCTCTGATTGACCGTGCGCTCATCGTTGGTATTTCTGAATATCTAAATATTGATGGCCTGGATTTCGCTCACAGCGATGCCCTCTCCTTCTATAATTATTTGCGCTCGGCCGCCGGAGGAAGTCTTGATACCTCAAATATTATTCTCCTGCTGAACAGGGATGCGACTACCGCTAATTTTTTTGCAGGCCTCGACTGGCTTCTTTCTGAGACAAAAGAGGGAGAGACTGTAGCTATCTACTTTTCCGGACATGGCGACCTCGAGACCATGACCATACGTCAGAATGGATTCCTTCTCGGGTATGATTCCCCACGGTCATGCTATATGGCCGGGGCAATTGGCATCGGTTATATCCAGGATTATCTTGCCACGCTGGTATCCGCCAACAAAGCCAATGTGATCATGATCACTGATGCCTGCCGCTCCGGCAAACTTTCAGGCGGCTCGGAAGGGCTTAAAAACACAACAGCCGCCCTGGCAGAACAATGGGAAAATATCACCAAAATACTGTCATCACAAGCAGGTGAATTATCCATGGAAAGCACCAGGTGGGGAGGCGGAGCCGGGGTATTCACTTATTTCCTGGTCCGTGGAATGGAGGGTCTTGCAGACCGCAACCACGACAATATGGTGAACCTGCTTGAGCTTAATATTTATCTGAATGATAATGTTCCCAGGGAAACTAATTTCAGCCAGAATCCTACTGTAGACGGAAAACAGACTACAATAATTTCCCAGATCGACAGTCTTATTCTTCTTGCTTTACAAAAACAATCAGCAGGTGAGTCTGTGAAAAATGCAAGCCAGGTATCAAGGGGTTTCCCGGATGACATAAAAAGAGTGCTGGATCCTGACCTGTTTGAATTATATCAGAAATTCCGTGAAAAGATCAATCAGGGCAGGCTTGTCAATGATTACCTGAAAACTGATACAATAAATGCTTTCTATTATTACAGGAAACTGATCTCCGATACCCGCACTGAAAAAATACGCCACCAGCTTAAGAGGATCTTGCTGGCAGCCCTTCAGAACAAAACTCAGATCTACCTTAATAATTACGTCAAAGGCAAAGACCTTTCCGATACAATAGACCTTTTCCAGGCATTCCTCGAACAGGAAAAAGTCCTCGCACTGGAAGATCCGGAAAATATCCTGTATAATAATATCAAGGCCCGGGACCTTTTCCTAAAGTCATTGTGTATGAGGAATGACAGTGAAAGCTTAAAGCTCCTTCAGGAATGCATTGAAGCTGAGCCCGATGCCGCATATGCATTCAATGAGATCGGAACAATTTATATCGGATTTAAACAATATGACAGCGCGGCGAAAGCTTTAAAAATTGCCATTGATCTTGCTCCAAACTGGAGCTATCCTTATAATAACCTTGGAATAGCATTTTATAAGCAGAAACAATTCGACAGGAGCAGGCAATACTACCTGCAGGCAATTGAAAAAGATCCGCTTTCAGGAAGTCCATATTATAACATGGGAATTCTTTCTTATGAGACCGGCGACACTGCTGAATCAATAAGGTACTACAACAAGGCCATTTCAGCAGATTCGACTTACAGGGATGCCTATCTGAACCTTGCGGCAATAAATGTCAGCCGGAATGAATATTCTGAAGCGGCGAAATTGTACATCAGGTGTGCACAAATGGCCAATCCCCAGTCAGGTTATTACTACCTGGGCAGTCTGTATTTCAGGCTTGGTGAATACGGGAAATCACTTAACAGTTTTTATCAGAGTCTTCAGTATGATCCATTATCAAAATTTACCCTTTATAATATCGGGAATACATACCTCTATTTAAATAACAGGGATTCCGCTTTGATATTCCTGAACAGGGCCCTGTCACAGGATCTGCTATATGCAGATGCCTGGTATCGCAAGGGAGATGTATTTGCAACATTTGCTGAATATGATTCGGCTGAATATTGTTTTATTAAAGTTGCGGAGCTGGATCCGTTAAACAAAAACATTTATGGATCACTGGGCAACCTTAAATTCATTACCAGTGATTGGCGGTCTGCAGTTGATTTTTATAAAAAAGCGTTGCAAATGGACCCTGCAAATTCAGATGTATTATACACAATGGGCATCAGTTATGAGATGACTGGAGACTTGTTAAGTGCAATTTCATGTTTCCAGAAGTGCCTTGAAATTTCTCCCGGCAATTCAAATTACATGACTAGCCTTGGCCTGGCATATCTTATTACAAAAAAATACGATGATTCGAAAGAGCTGTTTCTCAAATCAATTGAAATCTCTCCTGATGAACCAATGAATTATTATTACATGGCCAGTCTTCATTCTATGCAGGGCATGAACAAAGAAGGACTTGAATGGCTTGAGCGGGCTTTTGAGAAAGGATTCAATCAATTTGAATATCTTCAGGCTGATCCGGGTATGTCGGGATTACGGGAGACTAAGGAGTTTCAGGAGTTGGTGAGCAGGTATAAAAAGGAATGAAGAGGGAAATAGAGACGGAGAGACGGAGAGACGGAGAGAACGGGTGAGGGGGAGAATAGGTTAAAGGGAGAAGGGGAGAGAAAAATGGTGAAAAAAATTGAGGGATTACTGCGGGATATGACTCTTATTTTTTTATAAATTGGGGGCGGAACCAGTATTGATGATAATCCATAATAAATACTGACTACGGGAGGAGAAGAGTCGTTTTAAATAAATTCAAAATATATATAAATATGAACAGTAAAATACTGTTTATTATAGTTTTATTTTTAAGTATTGGAGTTGCTGTATTAGCGCAGGAAAATATCAAGGGAGCAAAGGTAGTCTCAGCAGATAACTCTCCCCTGCTTATAAACCGGGCACTAATTGTAGGGATCTCTGATTATACAAATATTGATGACCTGCAGTTTGCTCATAAAGATGCACTATCATTTTACAATTTCCTTCGTTCATCTGCCGGAGGTAATTTGGACAGCACGCGTATTATGCTGCTGTTGAATGCAGATGCAACAAGCGCTAATTTCTTCGCAGGACTGGACTGGCTTCTGGCTGAGACAAAAGACGGTGAAACTGTTGCAATTTATTTTTCCGGGCACGGCGATCTTGAGACAAAAACAATAAGACAGAATGGATTTCTGCTCGGGCATGATTCCCCGAAAACCTGTTATATGGCTGGCGCTATTGGTGTTGGTTATGTTCAGGATTATCTTTCCACACTTGTAACTACCAATAAAGCCAAAGTGATCCTGTTTACTGATGCCTGCAGGTCAGGCAAACTCACAGGCGGCACTGAAGGCCTTAAAAACACAACTGCGGCGCTGGCAGAGCAATGGGAAAATATTACCAAGATACTTTCTTCACAGGCAGGGGAATTATCTATGGAAAGCACAAAATGGGGAGGAGGGGCTGGCGTATTTACATATTACCTGATCCGTGGCCTGGAAGGCCTTGCCGACCGCAATCATGACAATATGGTAAATCTTCTGGAACTGAATATTTACCTGAATGACAATATTCCGAGAGAGACGAACTTCAGCCAGAACCCGACTGTTGATGGCAAACAAAATACCGTTGTTGCCTATGTTGACAGCCTTACTCTTCTGGCTTTACAAAAACAAACTGAATCTGAGCCCACGCAATATCTTGCACAGGCATCCAGGGGATCTATCGAAGATATAAAAGAGCAACTTGAACCGGATGTGAATGAAACCTACCAGAAGTTCCATGAAGCTATTGATCAGGGAAAACTGGTCAATGATGCAACAGGAATGGACACACTGAATGCATTTTATTATTATGGAAAACTGATGTCTGACAGCAGGGCAGAAAAGGTTCAAAGCAGGATAAAGAGGACATTTTTATCTGCACTTCAGAACAAGACGCAGATTTACCTGAACAATTATGTAAGGGGTAAGGATGTGGCTGATTCAATCAATCTTTACCAGGCTTATCTCGAGCAGGAAAAAGCACTTGAAATGGTTGATACCACTTCAATACTTTACAATAATATTAAAGCAAGGTATCTGTTCCTTAAATGCATTTACACCTATGATGATCCCGAACGGTTAAAGCTTCTCAAAGAATGCGTGGAAGCAGAACCTGACGCAGCTTATGCTTACAATGAAATAGGGACTGTCCTTGACAATCTTCACCAGTGGGACGAAGCACAGAAAGCACTTGAAACAGCAATGAACCTGGCTCCAAACTGGAGTTACCCGTACAATAATATTGCGATTATTTATCATAACCTGAAGCAATTTGACAAGAGCAAGGAATATTACAGGATTGCAATGGAAAAGGATGCCACGCTGGTAAATCCCTATTATAACCTGGGTATACTGTACACGGATCTTGGTGATACTATAACTGCAATTCAGTATTATAAACAGGCAATTAATGTCGACTCAACATATAAGAGTGCATATCTTAATTTGGGACAATTATATCTGGGTCAGAAGAAGTACAATGAAGCCGAGGAATTATATCTGAAATGCGCCTACAGCGCAAATGCAGAATACGGATTCAATGGTGCAGGTTATACCTGGTTCCTCCAGAAAGATTATCTTATGGCAGAAAATTACTATAAAGAAGCCCTGAGTTATAATCCAAATTCTGAACGAGTCCTTGCAAATCTTGGTGAATTATATGATGCTTCGAAAAGGTATGAGGAGTCCATACAGTCTTACAAAAAGGCTATAGAAATAAAAACTGATTATGCATATGCAATTAATGGACTTGGCAATACCTATTTCAGCATGCAAAAATACGATGATGCTCTCGAAAACTATTACCGGGCCCATCGATTTGATTCCATATCAAAATACTATCTCTATAATATAGGAAATGCCTATCTGAATCTTGATAACCGTGATTCAGCCTTATTATATTTTAATAAGGCCATCAAAGTTGATCCAAAGTATGCTGTAGCTATTTATAAGAAAGGAGATCTGTTTGCAAAATACAAGGAGAATGATTCAGCCGAATTTTATTTAACAAAAGCAATGCAGCTTGATCCTTATGATGAAGATGTTTATAATTCATTCGGCAATCTCAGGTATTATAATCAGGAATATGACAAGGCTATAAAATATTATGAAAAAGCTTTAAAAATCAAACCGCTTTTCAGGGAAGCCTGGTTTAACCTGGGAAATTGCTATGATGGATTGGGAGACACACTGAAAGCAATCGATAATTATCTTAGGGCAATTGAAGTGGATTCAGCATATTCACTTGCATACAGCGCAGTGGCCGGAATTTACCAGAAGACCGGTAACGAAGAAGCCGCACTTAAATACTACCTGAAGGCAGTCGAACTTACCCCCGATGATATAGAAACGCTTAATGACGTAGGCAATCTTTATTATTATATGCCTGATTATGAGAATGCAATGGTCTATTATCAGAAAGTCCTGGCCATTGATCCTGGTTATAAATATGCTCTTGTAAATATGGGAAACGTATATGACTTGACCAATCAGCCCCAAAAGGCAATTGAATATTATTACTTCGCAACCCTCGCTGATGATTCATATCTTTCTGCTCACCAATTCTTAGGGCAGATGTATTTCAGACAGATGGATTATGAAAAAGCAATAAATTGTTTTAAAAAGGTCATTAAGCTTGATTCCACCTATTTATGGGGATACGATTATCTCGGTTACTGTTATTATAGTCTGGGCGAATATGAAAAAGCAATACCTTATTTCTTAAAAGTCGTTGAGCTTGATCCGACATTTGCTGATGGCTGGTACCAGCTTGCAAATCAGAACCAGTACATGGGCAGGTATGCTGAAACTGAGCAATATTTTGCAAAAAGCCTTGAACTGGATCCTGCAAATTATAATTATTATGTCGGACTGGCTTATACTTATGTCAGAATGGGCAAGTACGATGAGGCCAGGGATCTGTTCCTTAAATCAATCGAGCTGGCGCCTGATTTAGGATTCAATTATTATAATATGGCTTGTTTGTATTCATTACAAAATATGACTTCTGAAAGCCTTGATTGGCTGAAAAAGGCTTTTGAAAAAGGCTTCGACAATTTCGAACACCTGCAGACTGATCCTGATATGGCAAATACCAGGAATGATTCGGATTATAAAGAGCTGGTGAAGAAGTATGAGAAGAAGTGAGGGAGTGAGGAGAGACAGAGAGACAGAGGAACGGAGGTACAGAGGGACGAAGAGAGGGGGAGAATGGGTGAAGGGGTGAATATGTATAGGGCATATAGCGAAGAGCAGAGAGCAAAGAGCATAGGGATCAGAAATAAGTGTTGGGGTGGTTTTTGAAAAAATTAGTGCAAACAAGGAGAAAAAAATGAAGAAAAAACAGTGGTATGAGGAGTTGTTTGAGGATTATGGAAAGAGATATGATGAGGAGATTTTTACACAGGGGACGTTGGGAGAATGTGACTTTATAGAGAAGGAATTTAATTTTAATAAATCGCTCAGAATACTGGATGTCGGATGTGGGACTGGAAGACATTCAATAGAACTCACAATAAGAGGATATAATATAACCGGCATCGACCTTTCAGAATCTCAGCTTAAAAGAGCAAAAGAAAAAGCTGCAGAAAAAAAAATCAAAATTGATTTTCGTCTGCATGATGCAAGGAACCTTCCTTTTGACAATGAGTTTGATGCCGCAATTATGCTCTGTGAAGGTGCCTTCCCGCTGATGGAAACCGATGAGATGAACTTTAACATTCTTAAGAGTGTTGCGAGGTCATTAAAACCTTCGGGCAAATTTATCTTTACCACACTAAATGGCCTTTTTCCATTATTTCATTCAGTAGAGAAATTCTGCAATTCAGCCTCTGATAAGGATAATACCACTTATAAAAGCAAAACCTTTGATCTTATGACATTACGTGATTTCAATATAACTGAAATAACGGATGATAATGGCAATAAGAAAATCCTTGACTGCAGCGAAAGGTATTATGTCCCAAGCGAAATCACCTGGCTTTTAAAATCTCTCGGATTTATAAAGACAGAAATTTTTGGCGTAAAGCTAGGAGCTTTCTCACGAGAGGATAAACTGACTCCGGAAGATTTTGAGATGCTGGTTATAGCCGAGAAATAATATAACCTCGCTCCTGCCCTGTTATAAAAATTTTCAAAACCGATCATGAGACAGGAAAACCGAAAGGACGAATAGTTTTGTCAGAAGACTGAATTCCAGCTTATTTTTTACGCAGAAGTCCGCCAAGGACAGATCCCAATATACCTTTGCCCCTTGCCTGGGTTGCGCCTCCGCCTTTCATAAGGAAGCCTGCCACATCATCAATAATGCTTCCATCACCGTCCGTATCCAGCATAGAAGCAATACCTGACAGTCCTGCACTACCCGTATCACGTTGTCTCGATAGAGCTCCCAGGAGAAGCGGGGAAAGTGCCGGGATCATTTTCATTATTGTTGAAGCATCGATATTCAGGCTTTTTGCCAGAGTCTGCGCCGCCTGAACGCCACCATTTGCTCCAAGCAATCCGCCAAGGTTTGCGTCAACTGAAGTAGCATTTGCTTTGGTGGAGATAAGGTCTTTAATGTTATCCAGTACCGAAGAGTCCCCATATTTATTCAGGATATGATTTACTCTTTCGTCCCCTCCCTGGGTGTCCTTCTGCCTTTTCAGTCCTGACAAGATCAGCGGGGCAAGCTGGGGGATCAGTTTCTGTACTGTTCCCTGGTCAACATTAAAGTTAGATGACATTTGTTGAGTTACTTCACCGCCGTAACTCTTCATAAATTGGTCAATAAAACTTGCCATTTTGTTCAAATTAAATTAGACAATAATTTTTAAAATTAATTATGATTTAGCTATAATCAAAGAAATTTGTTTTAAAAGAGGTTTCTTGTTCAATTTAATTATATTACTGATTGATTTTCTGATCATAAACCTTATTAAGATTTGAAGTATCTTTGTCTTTTTCATCTGAAGGATGCAAACCGGAAGATTCTTACAGATGGCAGATATTAAAAGAAATGGAATTACTGATAATCGGAATACTGATCCTGGTCAACGGATTCTTTAATCTTTCAGAAATTGCTCTTATTTCAAGTAAAAAATCAAGGCTTGAACAGTTTAAGATAGAGGGAGTAAAAGGTTCCGGCACAGCCCTGAAATTGCTTAAGAACTCTGGAAAATTTCTTTCCTCGGTTGCAGTCGGGATAACATTGATCAGCATCATCAATGGTGTCATTGGCGGGATTACTCTGGCAAACAGGATAACACCGTTTTTTCAAAAGTTTGAGCTTTTTAAAAATTCAGCGAATGAGATCGCTATTATTGTTACTATAATATTAATAACCTATTTTTCAATACTGATAGGAGAATTAGTGCCTAAAACTATTGCCTGGAATAATCCTGAAAAGATCGCTGTAAGGATTGCCAGGCCTATCTATTATTTCAGTCTTATATTCTACCCTGTCGTCAACTTCATGTCTTTTTCAACAACACTTATTACCAGGATGCTCCGGATCAAAAAGCAACCCTATCATATGACTGGAGCTGAACTTCAGCAAATGTTGAAAACTGCCTCACGTGAAGGGGTAATCGAAAAAGAACAAAACCTTATCCATGAAAAAGTCTTTTATTTTTCTGACAAGAAGGCTAAACATATCATGACTCACCGGATAGAGGTTGACTGGATTAATCTAAACCAACCTTTTAGTGCTCTTAAAGAAAGGATTCTTAAGGCGAAACACAGCAGGTTGGTTTGCTGCAGGGACGACCTTGACAATTTCCAGGGCATCCTTCATGTAAAGGATTTCCTCAGTGCATGTTCTTTGTCGGAAAAAATTGTAATTGCAGATCTGTTGACCCAGCCGATAATTGTTCCTGAAAGTGCTGATGCTTATAAAGTCCTGAATCTCTTCAAACAGGAACAAACACATTTTTGCATTGTCGTAAATGAATATGGCAGTTTTGAAGGGATAATTACACTGCACGATATCCTGGAAAATCTTATTGGTGATATCCCTGAAGAAGGAGAGTCAACCGAACCGGATATTTTTGTCCGCGAGGATAAATCATACCTGATCAGCGGTGATGCTCCGGTAGAGATCCTTGATGGGATATTTGATAACTATATGACTGATTTCGAGAAAATTGACTACTCAACTGTCGCCGGATTTGTTCTTAACAAAATCGATAAAATCCCTCAGATCGGCGATAAATTCACATACAATAATTTCATTATTGAAATTGTTGATATAGATGGACAAAGGATTGATAAAATCCTGATCAGCAAAAAATAATCTACCCATACAGCGTCTATTAATCAGTACAAATTTTATTTTTGCAGTGCATCTGTTATAAGTACATAAATCATGAAAACCCTGATAAAACTAATTCAGCTGGTCCTTGCATTAGTAATGGTAAATCACATTTATAATGCAGACGCTCAGGTGTCTGGCAAAGGTTCAGCTAATATAAAAGCATTTGTAGATTACATGGGACTGGAGGATAAGGTCGCCTTATGCTCAGGCCAAGATTTCTGGACAACAAAGCCACTCCAGATTCAGAAAATACCTTCCATTTTTATAACGGACGGCCCAAATGGCTTAAGGAAATCAAATATTACAACAGGTTTTGCACAGGATGTTGTTCCTGCAACCTGTTTTCCAACTGCATCTGCACTGGCTTCATCATGGAATATCAAACTGGTTGAGGATGTTGGAAAAGCGATCGGCGAGGAATGCCAGGAAAATAATGTCCAGATCATCCTGGGACCTGGTGTCAATATAAAGCGCTCGCCATTAGGTGGGAGGAATTTTGAATATTATTCAGAAGATCCGATAGTGTCTGGTTATTTAGGTGCAGCCTGGGTCAGGGGAGTACAGAGCCAGGGTGTCGGTGCATCGCTGAAACATTTTGCCTGTAACAATCAGGAAACTCGCAGAATGACAGTGAATGCAATTGTTGATGAAAGAACACTGCGTGAGATATATCTGCGGCCGTTTGAAATAGTTGTTAAAATGGAACAACCATGGTCTGTAATGGCTTCTTATAACAGGATCAACGGCGTTTTCTCCTGTGAGAACAGCTGGCTTCTCAAAAATATTCTGCGAAATCAATGGGGATTCAAAGGATTTGTTGTCTCTGACTGGGGTGGAGTGAACAACCTGGCAGCAAGCATAAAGGCAGGCATGAACCTGGAAATGCCCGGAGGCCCGCTTGACAGATCTGTAATAAATGCTTTTGACAGGCGCAAACTGTCAGAAAAGGATCTCAACCAGTCAGTCGAAGAATTATTAAGAATAACGCTTAAGGCTGATTCGTTGAGAAAAAAGGATTTCAAATATGACCGTGAACAGCATCATAAACTGGCCAGGGAAGCTGCCTCTGAATGTATTGTTCTTTTAAAAAATGAAAGCTTCATCCTGCCGGTAAGGCGCGATTCAACAAAAAAGATAGGCATTATCGGTTCATTTGCAAAGAAGCCACGATTAATGGGAGGAGGAAGTTCAGTAGTCAAGCCAACTATGGTTGATATACCTTATGATGAAATCATAAAAATTGCCGGCAACAACCTTTTAATTTCTTTTACTGAAGGTTACCCTGATAAAGATTCCATTAATCAAAGTATAATAGATAAGGCAGTAAACCTGGCACAAGGTTCCGATATGGTGGTGATTTTTGCCGGACTGACTGATAACCTGGAAACTGAGGGAATTGACAGGCGCAACCTCAATCTTCCTGCGAGTCATAATGCCCTGATATCCCAGGTAGCAGCCGTCCAGAAGAATGTGATAGTAGTTCTCTTTAATGGATCTCCTGTCGTCATGCCCTGGTTGCCTGATGTTAAAGCTGTCCTGTTGGCAGGACTAAGCGGGCAGGCCATCGGGGGAGCAATTGCGGATGTATTATTCGGAGATGTGAATCCATCAGGGAAACTGTCAGAAACCTATCCACTGAAACTTGAAGATAATCCGTCATATCTTAATTTTCCTGGTGAAGGCCAGGAGGTAAACTATGCCGAAAGGGAGTTCGTCGGCTACAGGTATTATGATATTAAAAACCTGCCAACCTTATTTCCGTTCGGATATGGGCTCTCTTATACCACATTTGCATATCATAACCTAAAGTTATCATCACTCAATATTAAAGATACAGATTCATTGCTGGTCACTTTAACTGTCACTAATACAGGGAAAAAAGCCGGCAAAGAGGTTGTTCAATTGTATATCCTTGATTATGAAAGCACCTATCAGAGGCCGATAAAAGAACTTAAAGCTTTCTCCAAGGTTGAACTTGCTCCAGGTGAGACAAGGCGGTTAGGATATCTTTTAAGTTATGAGGATTTTGCGTTCTATAATCCTGACGTAAAAGACTGGGTGGTTGAATCAGGTTATTTTGAGATCCTTGCCGGATCATCTTCCCAGGACATCCGCTTAATGAAAACTGTTCATGTCACCGCGACAAAGAAATGGATC
>Ga0153915_10005338_pt1 | contig 11940 bp, 11 predicted proteins | sample Opewatmetagenome_2_FD_107003 | JGI IMG/M metagenome (GOLD analysis project Ga0153915, IMG submission 107003) | Freshwater wetland microbial communities from Ohio, USA - Open water 3 Core 3 Depth 3 metaG | ecosystem: Environmental > Aquatic > Freshwater > Wetlands | place: USA: Ohio, Lake Erie...
CAGCCCGTAACCGAACGCCGTGCGCGCATCGATCTCCTTCGTCGAATACACCATCCACAGCATGGCCTTCGACGGGATCCGGTCGAGCGCCGCGCTCATCGCCAGCGTCGGCGCGAGATCGTGCCGCATTTCCGGGAATGCAAAGCGGGCGTCGTCGGCCGCGATCGTGACGTCGCACACCGCCGCAACCGCGCAGCCGAACCCGAGTGCGGCGCCCTGCACGGCGGCGATCAGCGGCACTTCGCAGGCGCGCGCCGCATTGTAGAAGCCGAGGATCGGATCCATCAGCGCGCCGCGCATCGCGAGCGCGGTGGTCGGCGCTTTCTCCGGCGCGCCGGCCGGGTCGCGGCCGCGGCAGAAATCGGCGCCGGCGCCGGCGATGACGATCGCCTTCAGCGCCGGGTCGGTGCCGGCCTTCGCCAGCATCTGGTTGAGCTCCAGCAGCTGCGCGAGGGTCAGCATGTTCTGCTTCTCGGGCCGGTTGATGGTGAGACGGCCGATTGCGCCGTCGCGCGTGAATTGCAATGCTTCAGCCATGTGCGCCTCTATTGTTTCGGGGTGCGTGCGGCGGCAATCAATTCGACGATGCGCGCCGGGGTAATCGGCGCGTCGCTGATCTCGATGCCGAAGGGTGACAAAGCGTTTTCGACCGCGGCAATGATCGCGGCGGCGGCCGGGATGGTTCCGCCCTCGCCCGCTCCCTTGACGCCGATCGGATTCAGCGGCGACGGCGAGATCACGTGCTCGAGCACGATGCGCGGCGATTCCGGCGCGGTCGGCAGCAGGTATTCGGCGAGGTTGGTCGTCACCGGCTGCGCGTCGGCATCGTATTTCATCCATTCGAACAGCGCATTGCCGACGCCATGCGCGACCGCGCCCTGGACCTGCCCGTCGACCACGAGCGGATTGATCAGCGTGCCGCAGTCATGCGCCACCGCGTAGTTCAGGATCTGCACGTGGCCGGTCTCGATATCGACCTCGACCTCGACGCAATGCGAGCCGTTGCAATACGCCGATTGCGGGGGCGAGAAATACTCGGTGGCTTCGAGACCAGGCTCGATACCGCCGGGCAATGCGAAGCCCGGCATGCCGGCGACCGCCTTGGCGACCTCGGCAAGCCCTAGCGACATGTTCGGCACGCCGCGCACGACGATGCGGCCCCCTTCGATGTCGAGGTCTTCCTCGGCCGCTTCCAGAATGTGGGATGCGACCTTGAGCGCCTTCTGCCGCACCGCGAGCGAGGCGAGATGCACCGACGAGCCGGCGTTCACCGCAATGCGGCTCGCGAACGTGCCGACCCCGTTGGCGATCTTGCCGGTGTCGCCGGTGACCACCTGGACATCCTCGATGCCCACGCCGAACTTGTCGGCGCAAAGCTGGGCGAGGGTCGTCTGGTGGCCCTGCCCTTGCGGCGCGCCTCCGGTGAACACGAAGATCTTTCCCGACGGCCCGATGCGGACCGTGGCGCCTTCGAACGGCCCGAGGCCGGTGCCCTCGACATAGTTCCCAATGCCGATGCCGAGATAGCGGCCTTGCGCGCGTGCGGTCCGTTGGCGTTCGGCAAACGAGTCGTATTTTCCGTGTGTTAGCGCGATCTGTTGACACTTCGGATAGTCGCCGCTGTCGTACACCACCGGCTTTCCGTCGCGGAACACGAGGCCGACCTTGTATGGCATCTGATCGGTCGGGATCAGGTTCCGCGCGCGCAGCTCCGCGGCATCGATGCCGGTCTCTCTCGCGGCCGCGTCCATCAGCCGCTCCATCGCGAACACTGCCTGCGGCCGGCCCGCGCCGCGCACCGGGGTGGTCGCCACTTTGTTCGTGAGCGCGACCGTCACCTCGAGCTTGAAGTTCGGCACCACGTATGGCCCCGGCACCGTGGTCGCCGAGATGTAGGGCGAGATGATGCCCCACGGCAGAAACGCGCCGGTGTCGTGGATCATCGATCCGCGCACGCCGCGAATCTTGCCGCCCGCATCCAGCGCGATCTCGACGTCCCAATACTGATCGCGCTCCTGGGTCGCCGACAGGAAATGCTCGCGGCGATCCTCGATCCATTTCACCGGGCGGCCGAGCCGGCGCGCGGCGAGCCCGACGATCGCTTCTTCCGAATAGAAGATCGTCTTCGGTCCGAAGCCGCCGCCGACATCCGGCGGGGCGATGACACGGACCTGCTCCTCATCGAGCCCGAGCAGCTCGGTCAGGTTGCGCCGGATGATGTGCGGCGACTGGGTCGCGGACCACAGCGTCAGCCGGTCGTCCATCGCGTCATAGCGCGCGACCACGCCCCGCCCCTCCATCGAATGGCTGCCGCCGCGATGGCACCAGAGCGAACGGCGCACGACATGCGCCGCGCCGGCGAACGCCGCATCGACGTTGCCGTACTGCACGGTGAATTTAGCGCCGACATTATCGGGGCTGCCCGCGTGCGCGACCGGCGCGCCGGGCTTGAGCGCGTCGCGGCAATCGCACGCCGCGGGCAACGGCTCATAGTCGATGTCGAGCAGCGACGCGGCGTCCTCGGCGAGATAACGGCTGTCGGCGACCACGACTGCGACCGGCTCGCCCGCATAGCATGCCTCGTCGTCGGCGAGCGGAAGCTGGGTCCACGGCTGCTTGATCGCGGGGTTCGGCACCAACATCGGGATGCGCCGCGCGCGCAGATCGGCCGGCAGGTCGGCCACGGTGATCACCGCACGCACGCCGGGAAGCACGCGCGCGCGTGTGGCATCAAGCTTGCGAATGCGCGCGTGCGCGAACGGGCTGCGCACGAACGCCGCGTGCAGCATGCCGGAAAGCTTCAGGTCGTCGACATATTGGCCGCGGCCGGTGAGCAGCGCAGGGTCTTCCATGCGCTTGACCCGCGCGCCCAAGAGCTTCGCGCCCATGGCTACTTCCGCATCCGCTTGGCCGCATCGAGCGCAGCGTCGACGATGCCCTGATAGCCGGTGCAGCGGCACAGATTGCCGGAGATCGCCTCGCGCACCTCGGCCTCGGTTGGATCCGGGTTGTCGCCCAGGAATTCGAGCAGCGTCGTCAGCATGCCCGGCGTGCAGAAGCCGCATTGCAGCCCGTGATTGTCCTGGAACGCCTGCTGCAGCGGGTGCAGCTCGGTCTCGCTCGGCGCGATGCCTTCGACGGTGACGATGGATTTCCCGGCGGCCTGGACGGCGAGCATCAGGCAGCTTCGCGCAGTGCGGCCCTCGACCAGCACGGTGCAGGCGCCGCACACGCCGTGCTCGCAACCGAGATGCGTGCCGGTGAGACCGAGCTCATGCCGCAGGAAATCGGCAAGCGTCAGACGCGTCTCGACCGTCCGCGTGTAGGGCTGCCCGTTGACCGTGACGGTGATGCTGCGCGTATCGGCCATCAGGCGCCTGCGTTCTTCACGGCCGCCTCGAGCGCGCGGCGGGTCATGACGGTGGCGAGGTGCTGGCGATACGACGCCGGCGCGTGGACGTCTTCCATCGCGTCGATCTTGCGGCAGGTCTCCGCAGCGGCGCGCAGCGCATCCGGCGTCGGCTTCTGTCCCGCGAGCAGCTTCTCGGCGTCGGCGCACCGGACCGGCGCCGGTCCGACGCCGCCCAGCGCGATCGATGCGCGTTTCACGGTGCCGTTCGCGATTTCGAGCGTTGCCGCCGCGGCGACGATCGCGAAATCGCCGTGCCGCCGCGCGAACTCGACGAAGCCGTAGCCGGGTCCGGAGGCCGGCACCGATACCGCGATGACCATCTCGTCCGCCTCGATCGCGGGCGTCATGTAGCCCTGCGGGAATTTCGCCATCGGAATGGCGCGCTCGCCCTTCTTGCCGGCGACATGCACCGTGGCATCCACCGTCGCGCACACCAGCGGCAGCTCCGCCGCCGGATCGAGATGCGACAGCGAGCCGCCGATGGTGCCGCGGTTGCGCGTTTGCCGATGCCCGACGAAGCGGATCGCGTCGGCCATGAGCGGGCACCTCTTCCGGACAAGGTCAGAGAATTCAATGTCACGCTGCCGCGTCATGGCGCCGATCCGGAGCCCGCTCCCCTCCTCGCGGATGTAGGCGAGATCCTCCACCCGGCCGAGGTCGATGACATTGTCCGGCTGCGCGTAGCGGAAATTGAGCATCGGCATGAGCGACTGTCCGCCGGCAAGCAGCTTCGCGTTCTCCAGCCGCGCCAGAAGATCGATCGTCTCGGCGAGCGTGCGCGGGTCGTGATAGCGGAATGGCGGCGGTTTCATCGCGGAACCATCAATTCGCGAAGATGTGAATCGAGCACGCGCCGTGATCGAAGCCGGAGATGCCGCCGCCCGTGCAATGCGTGAGCCCGACTTTGGCGCCCGCGACCTGGCGCGCGCCGCACTGGCCGCGCAGCTGGCGCACGACCTCGACCATCTGCGCGACGCCGGTGGCGCCCACCGGGTGGCCCTTGGACAGGAGCCCGCCGCTCGGGTTCACCGGCTTCTTGCCGCCTAGGGATGTGGTGCCGTCTTCGAGAAGCTTCACCGCCTCGCCTTTCGCGCAAAGGCCCAGCGCCTCGTAATACAAAAGCTCGGCGATGGTGAACGCGTCGTGGACCTCGAACACGTCGACGTCCTCGGGCCCGACGCCGGCGAGCTCATAAGCTTCCTTGGCGCCGCGCACGGTGATCTCCGGCGTCGTCATGTCGCGATAGCCGGTCATGTAACGTCCGGAATTGACCTCGGACGCGAGCACGCGCACCGGCTTGCCCTTAAATCGCCCGGCGATCTCGCTCGCGCACACCACGGCGGCGGCGGCACCATCGCCCGACGGGCAGCAATGCAGCAGCGTGAACGGCTCGGCGATCGGGCGCGCGTGCATCACCTCTTCGACGGTGACCGCGGTCCGGAACTGCGCATCGGGATTGAGCGCGCCGTGCTTGCGCGATTTGACGGCAACCTTGGCGAGCTGCTCCGCGGTCAACCCGTAATCGTGCATGTAGCGCTGCGCACGCATGCCGTAGAGCGCCGGCATGATCAGCCCGTGCGCGACCTCGAAATCCTCCTTTTCCAGCGGCAGCGTGCCGCCGCCGAACTTGGTGAGCTTCTCCACCCCGATCACCAGCGCGACGTCGTACACGCCCGCGGCGACGCCGATCCATGCCTCCCTGAACGCACTGCTCGACGACGAGCACGCGTTCTCGACGTTCACGATGGGAAGCCCGGTGATGCCGAGCTGCTTCAGCACGCGCTGGCCGGCCATCATGCCGCCCAGCGCGGTGCCGCAATACGCCGCGTCGATGTCGGTCTTCTTGACGCCGGAATCCCCGATCGCCTGCTTGACCGCAGGCCAGGCGATGTCCGCGAGGGTTTTCTCGCGATACTTGCCGAACGGGATCATGCCGACCCCAATGACCGAAACCTCGCGCATCGGATCACCCCGCCGGCGTGAACGCGTAGCTTTCGAGCGGCTGCCCGTTCTCGTCCTTGCCGAGCGTCGCGCTGGTGAGCCTGACCTTCATGTCGGTTCTGAGCGCCTCCGGTTGCGCGCCGACGACATGCGTGAAGATGCGCACGCGCTCGGGCAAATCGACGTAGCCGGCGATGTAGGGAACCGTCCAGCCCTTCGGCGCCACGTGCACCACCGACCAAGCGTACAGCGTCCCTTCCTGCGACAGCGGCAGATCAGCCATCTTCTCCGACATGCATTCCGGACAGACCGCGACCGGGGGAAACACCCGCGCGCCGCACTCCTGGCACGTGCTTCCGATCAACGGCTCCGTCACGCCTTCTTCTTCGCGTTCGCGGTCTTGACCAAGAGGTCATACATGTTTTTGACGGCCGGCTTGTCCTTCACCACCTCGTCGCCGATCGGCTTCACGAGCTTCATCATCTCGGCGCGATCGACCGGGGACAGCTCGACGTGTTCGCCGCCGGTGTCGGACCAGATCTTCATCGCCCTCGGATAGAGATCGAAGCCCCACTTGTTCACCTCCGGCTCGACCGCCTGGGCTTCGCCCTCGACGATCTTCGCGAGATCCGACGGCAGCTTCTCGAACCACAGCTTGTTCACGAAGGTGATGCTGATGACATAGGAGAAATTGGTCGCGACCATGTATTTCGCGACCGCCGAGTATTTGAACGGGATGAAGATGGCGATCGAGCCGTATACGCCGTCGAGCGCGCCGGTCTGCAGCGCCGGCAGGGTCTCGTCCAATGACATCGGCGAGCCGGTCATTCCGAGGCGGGTGAACGGCTGCGTCTGCATAGGCGAGCCGAACACGCGTATCTTCAGCCCCTTCAAATCGTCGAGCTTGCGCACTTCCTTGCGCACCACGATCTCCGAAGGCGCCAGATAGAACAGCGATATCCCCTTAATGCCCTTGTCGGCGCCGATCGCGAGGAACGCCTTGCGGAACGCGGGATCGCCGATGGTCGCAACCACCTGGTCGCGGCTGTCGAACACGCCGGGCGCGTCCAGGACCTGGTAGCGCGGATCGACACCCACCATGAATGCGGGCGGCACGACGTTCGCTTCCTGCGTGCCGAGCTGCGTGCCCTCGATCTGGCGCGGGATCGAGCCGAGCGAGCCTGCGGTGTAGATCTCGACCTTGATCTTTCCGCCGGATTTCTGCTCGACCCGGTCCTTGTAGAGCTTCATCCACTCGTGCTGACCGTCGTTCACGGTCGCGGCGCCGATTTTCATCGTATAGGTCTGCGCGCCGGCCGGCGCGGCCAGCGCCATTGCTATCGCCGCCGCGCCGAACGCGCGCACCAAATGTCTTGTCATCGATCGCTCTCCCCTACGCCGCGGTTCTTTGCTCGCGTGCAATCATGTCGTCGACCATGCGTCGCGCCTGCAGCGGCGCGGCATCGCCCATGATGTCAATCTCGGGCCGAGCGCCGACGCGCGCATAGGCAGCCGCCTGCGCTTCGAGAAGCTCGACGTCCTCGGTGAAAGTCGCGCGCGCACCGTTCTTCAGAAGCTCGGTGGTCGCCGCGTCGTCGGTCTTGAAGTTGCGCGCATAACCCCAGAAATAGTACGCCGTCGTCGCGGTTTCCGGCGAGATCGCATGCATCGAGCGGATTTCGATGCCCTTGCTGCGGTCGCCCTCGGGCGCGCCGGTGCCGGCCGCGGCGCAGCCGATGTCGAACACGCAGTTCGACGGCAGCGTGTAGGTCACGTTCATCCAGCGGTCGACGTTGCCGTTGAACCCGCCGGCACGCTGGAACAGCGGCGGCGGCGGCCGATCGAGAATCCAGCGCGTCTGCTCGAGGCCGCGATCGGTGCGGCGGGTCTTCGACGGTATGTCGGCGATGACGTCGTTGCCGATGGTGCGCAGGTGCACGAATTGCAGGTGATTGAAATCGAGCAGGTTGTCGATGATGCGCAGGTAGTTGGTCTTGACGTGGAAGCAGCCGCGCGGCGCAATCCAGCCCGGAGTGTCGAACCAATGGAAATCCGGAATCAGGTCCGGATCCGCATGTCCCTCGCCCGGCCAAACCCACAGCATGCCCCAGCGTTCGACCAGCGCATACCGCGCGACCTGCGCACCGGGCGGTATGGTCGTCTGGCCGGGCACCCGCACGCACGCGCCGCTCGCGTCGAACTCGAGGCCGTGGTAGCCGCATTGCAGGCGTTCGCCGACCTGCTTTCCCATCGACAGCGGCAGCGAGCGATGACAGCAGCGGTCCTCGAGCGCGGCAACCTCGGCGCCGGCGCGGAACAACACCATGGGAAGACCCGCGATGGTGCGCCCGAGCGGCCGCTCCGCGACCTCGTCGCTCCACCCGGCGACGTACCAGCAATTCCTTGGGAAAACGTCGGATTCGACCATGCGCGACCTAACCATAGATGGCGTAAGCGCGCAAGCTAGGCGGCGAGCAGCAGCACCACCCCGACAACCGTCGTCACAACGCCCGCCACCAGTTCCCGCCCGACCCGCTCGTACTGCAAGAAGACGTGGCTCAGCGCCAGCGTCACCAGCGGGTAGACTGCGACCAGCGGCGAAACCAGCGTCACCGGTCCGCGGCCGAGCGCCGCATACATCGCGAGCACCGCGAGTCCGTTGCTGAAGCCGACCGCGGCAAACCACGCGACGCCACGGCGCGTGAAGCCCCGCTCGTTCCGGCTGAAGACCACCGCCAAGGCTACAACGCTCGATACCGTGTAGCTGATCAGGACGGCGACCATCGGATCGGGCCAATACATCAGCCCCGCCTTGATCGCGGGCTGGATCGCGCCGCGAACGGCCGCCGCGGTGAGCGGCAGGAGCAACGTCGCCAAGTACCACACTGTCCCTTTCGCGCGGCCGGGGCGGGACAGCAGCATCACCCCGCAGACGATCGCCGCGATCCCGAGTGCGTGCCACACATGCAGGGTTTCTCCGAGCATGATCACGGCGAACAGCACCGCGAACAGCGGAGCGAGATTGCCGACCGCGCCCGCCGTGTTCGGGCCCATGCGCCGGTTGGCCTCGAATGATAGGAGGGTCACGGTCGCGGGGAAAAATAAGCCGACCGCGACGAAAATCGCGACGGCGCGCCAATCCCAGGGCGCACCGGTCAGCGAGAACGGCGCGAGGCACCAGAACAACAGCGTCGCGGACGGAATGCTGATCGCGCCGCCCAGCATCGGCGCCATATAGCGCAAGCCGAATTGCGTCAGGATGAGCGCGGCACCGAAAAGGAAGGCCGCGGCGAGTGCAGGGATCGTTGCGCTGTCGATGGTCGAAACCGGAGTTCTATATCAGTGCCGGAAGAATCCGGCGACTGATGTTCTGGTTGCGGCGGGAATTAGCATTTGATCACGGCGAAATAAATCAAATTTTGTGTCTGGACCGTTGATTGCCAAATATTCTCCAAGATTGTGTCGACCGACCTATCGTTGGCACGCATCCCTATCTATTTCTTACGGACAGCTTACAAACCGGCGCCCAAATTTGCGCGGCATCATGCGGCGCCAGCGGGACCGGTCTAGTCGACCTTCGCGCCCGAGGCCTCGACCACCTTCGCCCACTTCTCGGTTTCGCGTGCGATGTAGGCGGCGAATTCCGCAGGCGTCGAGCCGACGATTTCGGCGCCCTGCTCGGAAAGCTTGGCTTTCACGTCCGGCGCCTTCATCTGCTCCCGGAGCGCCGCCGACATGCGGTCGATAATCGTCGCGGGCGTCTTTGCCGGCGCCACGATGCCGAACCAGGCGGTCGCGACGAGCTGCGGTATGCCGCTGGCTTCGGCAGCGGTCGGCAGCTCCGGCACCGCCGGCCAGCGCTTTTCGGTCATCACCGCGAGCGCGCGGAGCTTGCCGGCTTTCACGTGCGGGAGATAGGCCGGGATGTTGTCGATCACCACCTGCACCTGACCGCTGAGCAGATCGGTCAAGAGCGGCGCGCTGCCGCGATATGGCACGTGCAGAATCTGCGTTCCGGTCAGCGTCTTGAACAGCTCCATCGAGAGATGGCCCGAGGTGCCGTTCCCCGGCGAGCCGTAGTTGAGCTTGCCGGGATTAGCCTTCGCGTAGGCGATCAGCTCGCTCACGGTCTTCGCCGGCACGTCCGGATGCACGGCGAAGATGTTGGCGACCTCCGCGACCAGCGAGATCGGCGCGAAATCCTTGAGGTGGTCGTAGTTGAGGTTCTTGTAGAGCGCGCGATTGATGCCGAGCGTTCCGATGGTGCCCATCATGATGGTGTAGCCGTCGGGCGCTGCATGGGCGGCGAGCTCCGCGCCGATGTTGCCGCCGGCGCCGCCCTTGTTCTCGACCACGAACTGCTGGCCGAACGCAATGGAGAGTTTGTCGGCGGCGACGCGACCGAGGATGTCGGTGGCGCCGCCCGGCGGAAACGGAATGATCATCTTGACCGGGCCGCGCTTGGGCCAGTCCTCCTCCGCCGCCGCGGGAAGCGCGAGCGCTGCGACCAAACCCAGCGCAATCACGACTGTCGCGATGCGTTTCATGCCAGCCTCCCAGCCATGCGCGGCAACCCTAGCACGTTGCACCGCGCCAGCGAACGGCGCACAATTATTGTATGGCGACACCGGAGAATTACATCTCGGTCGATGCGCTCGCGGCGCGCGTACCCGATGGCGCGCTGCTCGCACTGCCGAAGGAAGAAGGCGGCGGTGCGATGGCGGCGACCCGCGCGCTGATCCGCCGCGGGGTGAGGAATCTGCATCTGGTGTGCGTGCCTGTGGGCGGCATGCAGGCCGACCTGCTGATCGGCGCGGGCGCGGTCGCCATCATCGAATGCAGCGGCGTCTCGCTCGGCGAGTTCGGGCCGGCGCCCCGCTTCAGCCACGCGGTGCGCGCCGGAACCGTCGCGATCCGCGATGCGACCTGTCAGGCGATCTATTCCGCGGTGCAGGCGGCGGAGAAAGGCGCGCCGTTCATTCCGATCCGCGGCCTGATCGGCTCCGACGTGCTCAAGCACCGCACCGACTGGAAGGTGATCGAGAATCCGTTCGGCGGCGGCGATCCGATCGTCGTGCTGCCGGCGATAAAACCGGATTTTGCGCTTGCACACGCCCGCCTCGGCGACCGCTACGGCAATGTCTGGGTCGGCGAGCGGCGCGAGATCACGATCCTCGCGCACGCGTCGAACCAGACGCTGATCACCGTCGAGGAGATCTACGACGGGAATCTGATGGAGAACGAGCAGCTGATCGGCAACACGATCTCGTCGCTATACGTGACCGCGCTCGCGCACGCGCCGCGCGGCGCCTGGCCGCTCGATCTCACCGGCCGCTATGTGCGCGACGATGCGCATATCGCCGCCTATGCCGCCGCGGCGAAGACCGAGGACGGCTTCCGCGCCTATCTCGCCGAACACGTGTTCGGAACCCGCGCCGCGGCTTGATAGCGTGGCGGACTACTCCCGCGAGGAATACCTGATCTGCGTGCTCGCCCGCATGCTCACGGGCCTGAACGCGGTCGCGGTCGGCACCGCTTCGCCGATACCGGGTTGCGCCGCGCTGTTGGTCCAGGCGGAATCCGAGGGACGGACCCGGGCGATGATCCTGGGCTCCGCGGTCCACAACGCATTCAACGACGGCGGCGCGGAACTGCATGACCGCGCCGCGCAGGGCCGCATCGATGCGTTCTTCCTCGGCGGCGGCCAGATCGACGGCGAGGCGAACATCAACCTGGTCGGCATCGGCGACTATCCGCAAAGCAAGGTCCGGTTTCCCGGCAGCTTCGGGTCGGCGTTTCTGTATTTCATGATCCCGCGGGTGATCCTGTTCCGCGAGGAACATTCGCGCCGCGTTTTCGTGCCGAAGGTCGATTTCATCAGCGCGCCAGGCTGGAGCCCTGATGGCGTGTACCGCCGCGGCGGACCCTACGCCCTGGTCACCAGCCTCTGCGTGTTCCTGTTCGACCGGACGCGGCATCGCTTCCGGCTCGACAGCCTGCATCCCGGGCACAGCCTCGAGGAAGTGCGCGACAACACCGGCTTCGATTTCGACTGTCCGGAGAGCGTCGGCAACGCACCGCCGCCGGAGCCCGCGCGAATCGCGCTGATCCGCACGCGCGTCGCGCGCGAGATCGCCGAGGTCTATCCGCAGTTCGCGAAGACGCGGCTCAAGCGCGCGGCTACGCCATCTTAAACCATCGTCATGCGCGGGCTTGACCCGCGCATCTACTAACCAAAGTGGATGGCCGGGTCTTTGCCCGGCCATGACCGAAAAACCTACTTTTCCTTGTCCGGATCGCGGGTCGCGCTCCAGGATTTCGACGAGCCCTGCACCATGTGGCGGACGTTCTCGACCCCGACCGGTTCCTCGAAGAACAGCGTGCGCTTGGCCGCCATCTCGGTCATGTCCTGCGTGACGTACATGACGGTGTCTTCCGAGCCGGTCGCACGGTGCTCGTGATAGGCCCACGGCGGACACACGATCGTGTCGCCCTTCTTGTAGCTGTACGGCACGCCCTCGACCGTCGTCGTGCCCTCGCCCTGCAGGTAGTGATAGATCGCGACCGAGTTGTGGCGATGGTTCGGC
>Ga0153915_10005339_pt1 | contig 11939 bp, 12 predicted proteins | sample Opewatmetagenome_2_FD_107003 | JGI IMG/M metagenome (GOLD analysis project Ga0153915, IMG submission 107003) | Freshwater wetland microbial communities from Ohio, USA - Open water 3 Core 3 Depth 3 metaG | ecosystem: Environmental > Aquatic > Freshwater > Wetlands | place: USA: Ohio, Lake Erie...
ATCGGTCCAGTCCACGATCGGCGGTCTTCCGGACATGTCCGGCGTCATCTGCGGCTGGGTCCTCGCGGCCGTGGGGATGGTCATCATGGTCGCTTCCCGGTGGTTGGTCCGCTCCGCCCCGATTCCGCCGCCTCCCCCCATCCAGCAGCCCATGGTCCCCGCCGGCCAGGGGGGACCCATCGGCTTCAACTGCCCGGCTTGCGGCGCACCGGCCGAGAACGTGGATCGCTTCGGCGTCGCGGTATGCACGCACTGCACCACGCGCTTCCTCGTGCGATAGGGCCAGAAGCTTTCATCTAGCCACGCGGGCCATCCCGACCCGTGGCCTCGCCACCTCCGCCTCCCTACGGTCCTCCGCCGCGGCCGCTCGCGTGGCAATCCCCCGGCACCCTCGTGGCCATCGTGATCGCCGTCGTCTTCAGCGTGGGGTTCCTCGTGTTCCTCACAGCCATGTCCGGGCTCAGCGTCGGACCTTTCGGCTTCTCCGCGTTCTTCTTCGCGCCGGTCTGCGCCTTCATCCTGATCATCATCGTCATCGTCGTCCTGGTGGCCTCCCAGGGTGCCATGCGCGCCCGGATCCCGCCGCCTCCGCCGATCCAGCAGCCCATGGTCCCCGCCGGCCAGATCGGCCCGATCGCCCTGAACTGCCCGAACTGCGGGGCGCCGCCGCAGAACGTGGACCGCTTCGGCGTCGCGACGTGCACGTACTGCAACACGCGATTCCTCGTGCGGTGAGCGCCGTGCCGCGGTTCATCTCCGTGGAACTCCCGAGGACCGCGTACTACACGGGAGACGTCATCGAGGGGACGGTCACCGTGGAGACGACGAAGGAGACGCCGAGCCGCGGGCTGTACGTCGACTTCACGGGGAAGGAGGAGACCACGATCACACGGAGCAGCGGGAAGTCGAGCGTCACGTATCGCTCCGAGGCCACGATGGTCGCGTGGCGCCTGCCCCTGCAGGGCGAGGGAACGGTCGCGCCCGGCACCTACCGCTTCCCGTTCAAGTTCCAGATTCCCCTTCAGGGGCTCCCGTCGTACCAGGGCCGCCACGCCGTCGTCAAGTACGTCCTGGCCGCGCGGCTCGACGTGCCTCTCTGGCTCGACACGGTCTGGAGCGACGAAATCTTCGTGTTCTACGACCGACCGAGCGTCCGCACGTATTCCCAGCCCGTCCGATTCCGGTCCGGTGGCGACGGCCCCGAGGTGTACGTCGAGCTGGACGGAGACCGGTTCTTCGCGCGCGAGCTGATCGGGTGCCGCATCACGCTCCTCCGGACCGGGGATCACCGGATCCGCCGCCTGTACGCGCGCCTCCTCGGGGCGGAGTTCGCCCGGGCCCAGAACCAGCAGGAGGAAACGACGACATTCCGGACGGAGGTCGAGGTGCCATCGGACCAGATCCAGCTCGGGATCCCGTTCACCTTCGAGCTTGCGATCCCAGCGGACGTCGCGTCCGCGTACCGAGGGACCTACTCGTACTACAACTACGTGCTCCAGATCGGGCTCGATATCGCCTGGGGGCTCGATCTCGTCGCCCAGACCCCGATCGTCATCGTGCGGTAGCCCATGGGGCCTCGGGACCGCAGCGATTCCGAGTCAACCTTGTTTAAGGTTGCATCGGGCCGCGCCAACCTTTTCCGCCGCACGGGCTTGTCGAGGTCGACCCATGGCGCGGCGAAGACTCCTCTCCGCGGCCGAGATCAAGGCGCGGCTCGCGGAGACCCCCCAGTGGACGCGTTGGGGCAAGGAGATCCGGCGGGAATGGACCTTCGAGGACTTCCCCGCCGCCCTCGCCTTCATCAACCGCGTGGGCGACCTCGCGGAGGCGGCGGACCACCACCCGGACATCTTCAACTCCTGGAACCGGGTGCGCCTGAGCCTCACGACCCACGATGCGGGTGGTCTCACGGATCGGGACTTCGACCTCGCGGCGAAGATCAACGCCCTGGACTGACGCCGGTCACGCCTTCCACGACCCCGGGTGGCTATCAGATTTCGGACTACCGAAAATCGGCCGCGCCTTCGACCATCGTACAAAAACCCTTTAAGCCCGGCGCTTCGGTCCGGCGCCGCCCAACGGAGGCGGAAGCATGCGAAAGGCAGCGTTCATCGGCATCGCCATTCTGGCGGCGCTAGCTCTGTCCGTTGGAGCGTTGGCCTACCCTGCGGTCGTCGGCAGTCACGCCCTCGCAACGACCCATCCCAACACGCCGGCGAATGCGACCCATCCCAGGGGAGACGACAACTCCACGGGCAATCAGACCCACGAAAACGAGAACGAGACGGGCGACCACGAGGCTCCGCCCGGCGGCAACGAAACGGAGAACGAGACGGGAGGCAACGAAACCGCCCCGCCGTTCCCGGAGGCCAACGAGACCGAGAACGAGACGTTCAACGGGTCCTTCCGGGAGATCTCCGTGGAGCACAACGTGACCGTCGTCCAGGTCGACAACACGACGTGGATCAACGGCACGATCGTCGTGGTCAAGGGCAACCAGACCTTGGTCAACGTCACGTTTCAGATCATCGTCTACGACAACGGGACGGCGAACGTGACGTTCAACGGTACCCACGTCATCGGGAATCTCACGGTCACCGTCCAGGGCATGGCCGTGTTCGACTCCGACCGACAGGCCGTCTTCGTGTTCGGCGCGGCCAAGGCCACGGAGAACGGGACGGTCCAGTGGGAGCGGATGTTCGGCTTCGAAGTCTCCCTCTCGGGCTCGTGCTGGCACTAACCCCACCCCTTTCCCGCCCCGGGTCCCGGGGCAGGGGCTGCCCTCCCGGGCGGCCCCTCACAGCGTTTTCTCCAAGAGCTCCGCGATGTCCGCGCGCGCGAGGTCCTCGCGGTTCTTCGTCTTCGCGGCGTCGTCGAACATGATCAGGCAGTAGGGACACGCGGAGGCCACGGTCTTCGCCCCCGTCTCCGCGACGTGGTCGAGGCGCCGGTGGTTCACCTTCTCCCCCACCTTCTCCTCCATCCACATCCGCGCGCCGCCCGCGCCGCAGCAGAAGCCCTTGTCGCGGCACATCTTCATCTCGACGCTCCGGACCCCGGGGAGCCGCAGGAGGATGTCCCGCGGCTCCTCGTACACCTTGTTGTACCGACCGAGGTAGCAGGCGTCGTGGAACGTGAGGAACTCCTGCACCTCCTTCGTGGGCTTCAGCTTCCCCGCCTTCAGGAGCTCGTCCAGGAACACGGAGTGGTGGACGACCTCGTAGGCCCCGCCGAAGTCGGGGTACTCGTTCTTCAGGGTGTTGAAGCAGTGCGGGCATGCGGTGACGATCTTCTTGATCGCGTAGCGGTTGAGCGTCTCCACGTTCGCCTTGATCATCATCTGGGCGCGGAACTCGTCCCCGAGGCGCCGAGCGGGGTCGCCCGTGCACTTCTCCTCGGGCCCCAGGATGGCGAACTTGACGCCGGCCTTCTGGAGCAGCCGGGAGAACGATTGCGCGACCTTCTTGTTGCGGTCGTCGAAGGAGGCCGCGCACCCGACCCAGTAGAGGACGTCGACCGTCTCGCCCGCGGCGACGACCTCGGAGAGCGTCCTCACGCCGACCTCCGCGGCCCAGTTGCCCCGCTGGTCCCATCCGATCCCCCAGGGGTTGAAGTTCGTCTCGATGTTGCGCAGCATGGCCTGGGTCTCCTCGGGCATCTTCCCGATCTCCAGGACGAAGTTGCGGCGCAGCTCGACGATCAGGGGGACGTGGCGGATCGACACGGGGCACTCCTGCATGCACGCCATGCACGTCGTGCAATCGAAGAGTTCCTCGTACCCGACGTGCTCGGGCAGCGGTTCGCCGAGGGGCTTCCCCCGGGCCTCCCGGGTCATCGCGTCCTTGAGGTCCAGGACCACATGCATCGGGTCGAGGGGTTTGCCCGTGCTCCATGCGGGGCAGACGGAGGTGCAGCGGCCGCAGATCGTGCACGCGTCCAGCTGGAGGCGGTCGAACCAGGAGAGGGCCTTCGTCGACGAGGCGCCCATCATGGGCTGCGGCGCGCCCTCCTGCATCAGCACGTCGATATCGAAGTCCTTGGGCAGCCGTCCGTACGGGGCCGCGGTCTCGTAGAACGTCCGCGCGGGGCTGAAGAGGAAGTGGCTCGCCTTCGTCCAGGGCAGGGTGGCGAGGAGGAACGACCACGTGCCCGCGTGGAACCACCAGAGGGCGCCGTAGGCCCACGCCAGCGCGAGGGTCGGCGCAATCGTGACCGAGGTCGACGTGACAGTGACCGTCGCGAGGCTGCCGTTCACGCCCACCGCACGGAGGAGCAGGGAGAGCCCGTACCCGAGGAAGGACCACTCCGCCCACGGCGGCTGGAGGATGGCGAGCCGCACCGCCTCGAGGAAGTAGCCCTGGAGGATGAGGAGGAGCAGCATTCCCGGGAGGAACAGGTCGGGCCGCTCGTTCCGCAGATACTTCGGCCGTTGCGCGAGACGGCGGAAGAAGACCATGCCGAGCCCGACGAGGAACGCGAGGCCCATGAAGTCCAGGGCGGCCTTGAAGATCAGGTACGGGTTCCCGCGGAGGACGTCTAGGTCGAAGTGGGACGTGACGTCCAGGTTCACCGCGACGATCGTCGTGCCGATCCCGAGGGCGATGAACCCCGTGTAGAGCAGGATGTGCATGAGCCCCGCGTAGCGCCTCCGGTTGACCTTCTTCTGGAAAATCGCGATGACGAGGAGCCTCTGGAAGTGCAGCCAGAACGACGCCCCGGTGGCTCCCGCCGCCCCGCGCTTCCAGATCCGCCAGCGGTCCCAGACCCCGTATGCGGCAACGAGGAGGGCGATGCCCGTGACCGCGTAGATCGCGAACAGGGTCCAGTCGGGGAGGAAGTTGAAGTTCGTCCGACATGGGATGGCTCCCGTGGGGTCGCAGGTTGGGAGCGGCATTCAGAACCCCTTCCTCGGAATCCCCGACTCCTCCGGGAGCTTCCGCAGAAGCCCGTGTGACGAAGGTCGAGACGCTATTTAACCCGCGCGGCAGGCCGCGCGACGAGAATCAGCTTCCGACGATCGGGGGACACGGCCTCCCGGCCCCATCCCCCGTAGACCGCCTCGAGGTGCCAGCCGCCCTCCTGCAGGAGCTGCCGGGCCTCGTGGGGAGCGAGGAGCCGGAGATGGGCCGAGCTGCTCCCGCGGAAGCGCAGATCCTTCCCCTCCTGCTGGTAGAACTTCCACGTCAGGTCGAGCGCACCCGTGATGGGGTTGAAGGTGCGGAACTCATGCTGCTCCAGGCCCGCGACGACGTGGTAGGCGAACGGCCTCGGCCGGGACGCGAAGAAGTCGCGCTGGAGGAGGTCGAGCACGAGGAAGCCGCCGGGGGCGAGATGGCCCCGCAGGCGTTCGAGGAAGGCCGTGTCCTCCTCGGGTAGGCCCCGACCGACCGCATGGTCCAGGCAGAGGATCAGGTCGAACGTATCCGACACGGGCGGACCCGGGAGCGTCTCATGGGATGCGTGCCGGAACTCGAGGTGGGCGGCCAGCTCGGCCGGGACCCGGGCCCGGAGCGCCCCGATCGCGACCTCGTTCGGATCCACCGCGGTCACCCGATAGCCGCGCTCGGCAAGAGCGAAGGCGCGCCGACCGATGCCGCAGGGCGCGTCTAGGATCCGCGCTCCGCGTGCGACACCCGCAGTGGCGAGGAACGCCGCGATTTCGTCGGCCTCACCCGCGGGGCCTCGGGGACCCGAGGGCATTCACTTCCTCCCGACCACGAGGAGCTGGCTGTCGAACGTCGGGGGATCGAGTTTGTATCCGCCGAACGTCCCCGCGACCTCCCAGCCCGCGCGCTCGAGCAGAGACCGCAGTTCATGGAGGCTGTAGATGCGGTGCTCCACGGGGACGGTCGCGATGCCCTCGAGATCCTCGCCCTTCTTGCGGAAGAAACGCCACCGGTTGCGCATCCACGATGCGTCGAGGTCCAGGTGGCGGTCCTCGACGTCCACGAGGTCGCCGTATTCCTCCCAGCCCTGGGGGTCGAAATGCTTCACCACCCAGTCGCGGTTCACCACGAACAGGACGAAGATCCCTCCGGGACGGACGAGAGCATGGTAGCCGCGCAGGATGGCGGCGTCCGTCTCCTCGCCATAGTAACCGAGGGACGTCCAGAGGTTCATCGCGACATCGAACGGCCGCTCCTCCGGCGGCACGGAACGCGCCAGGTCCCGCATGTCGCCAACCCGGTACGTGGCCCGGTCCGCGACGCCTTCCCGTTGCGCGAGTTCCTGGGCCCGCTCCACGTAGGTCGCCGTGAGGTCGAGGCCGAGCGTTCGATAGCCCATCTTGGCCAGTCGGGTCGAATGGCGCCCGATGCCGCAGGGGACGTCGAGGACACGGGCGCCCGCGGGAACGCCGAAGCGGTCGAAGAGGACCTTGAGGTCTCGGGCCTGCTCCTCCCCCGCGTCCCAGCCGTGCTCGTGGATCCGGAGGAAGATCTCCTCATGGTCCTGGAACAGCCGCCTCGTCCAGTGCTCCTCGGGCACGCCGTGGCGATGGGCTCCGAACCTATAAGCCCGCGTCGCCACCTCGCGGCCAGCGTCCCGAGCCCGCGACTAGCCCTTGGGCTTCGGGAAGGGACGGACGATCCCGCGAGGATCCTGCTCGCGCATCCGGCGCACGACGGCGGACAGATCGTCCGAGGGGTACACCTCGTCGTACGACGTACTCGGGAGGGTCGCTGCCCGATCGGGCGCCGCCACGACGACGAGGACGATCTCCGGGGAATGCTGTTCCAGGAAAGCGGCGAGGAGCTCCAGGCGCGAGCGCTCGTCCCGCGGGGCCTCGAGCGGCTCGACGAGGAACAGGATCGATCCGCGTCGCACGACGAGGTCGGGGTCATACCGGATCGATTCTCCCCCGGCGAGCTGCACGCGGAAGTGCAGGGAACGGTGCTCGTGGTCCACGCCCTGCGCGCGCATCTCGGAACACAGGGCGGTCTCCAGGGCCGAACGGGACGCGTGCGGGTCCGGCGAGGGAACCACCTCACGCCTTCTCGAGGCGCTCCACGATGGCCCGGGCAAACGCGGTCGTCCCGACCTCCCGGGCCCCGGGCATCTGGCGCGCGAGGTCGTACGTGACCACCTTGGCGCCGATCGTCGCCTTGACCGCGTCGCGGAGCCGCGTGGCGGCATCCTTCCATCCCAGATACTCGAGCATCATGACGCCCGCCAGGATTTCCGCGGTCGGGTTCACCTTGTCCATCCCGGCGTACTTCGGCGCGCTCCCGTGGATGGGCTCGAAGAGCGCGTGCGCGTCGCCGATGTTGGCCCCCGGGGCCACGCCGAGGCCCCCCACCTGGGCCGCGGCGGCGTCGCTCAGGTAGTCCCCGTTCAGGTTCGTGGTCGCGAGCACGTCGTACTCGTCCGGCCGGAGGAGGAGCTGCTGGAACATGTTGTCCGCGATCACGTCCTTGATGACGACCTTCCCCTCGGGCGCCTTGCCGTCGTGCTTGTCCTGGACCTCCTGCCACGGGATGGTCTGGTCCGCGAACTCCGTGCGGGCGAGTTCGTAGCCCCACTCGCGGAACGCGCCTTCCGTGTACTTCATGATGTTCCCCTTGTGGACCAGGGTCACGGAACGGCGGTGGTTCTCCACCGCGTAGCGGATGGCCTTCCGGATCAGGCGCTTGGACTCGAACTCGCTGATCGGCTTGATGCCGATCCCGCTGTCCTCCCGGACGCGGACCCCGAACTGGTCCCGGAGCGTGTCGATCATGAGCTTCGCCTCGGGGGATCCCTTGGCCCACTCGATGCCCGCGTAGACGTCCTCCTCGGCCTCCCGGAAGATGATGATGTCCAGTCGCTCGGGATGGGTCACGGGGCTGGGCACGCCGGGCATCCAGTAGATCGGGCGCACGTTGGCGTACAGGTCCAGGGTCTGCCGCAGGGTGACGTTGAGGGAGCGGAACCCGCCGCCCACGGGCGTCGTGAGCGGACCCTTGAGCGCGACGACGTACTCCCGGATGGCCGCGAGGGTCCCGCCGGGAAGCATGTCGCCGTAGCGGAACAGCGCGGTCTCGCCCGCGGGAACCGGGTACCACACGATGCGCCGCCTCCCGTGGAACGTCGTGTCCACCGCGGCATCGATGGCCGTCCGCGCGGCGTGGGTCACGTCGGGTCCGATCCCGTCGCCCTCGATGAGGGGGATGATCGGGTCGTCCGGGATGCGAAGGCCCGCCTCCGCAATCAGGATCTTGTGGCCCTGGGCCGGGGGCGTCAGCTTGAGAGGTTCGAGCGGCACGAGATCGCCGGCTCCGCAAGGTGGGTTTCTTTCTTAATGGTACCGGGCGTACGCACGCCCATCATGCGCGCTGATCGATGGGGACGTACACGTTGTCCGTCGGCCCGACGTAGTAGTCGAGGGGCCGCACGAGACGGTTGTCCTCCCAGTACTCGATGACGTGGGCCGTCCAGCCCGAGACCCTGGAGATCGCGAAGATGGGCGTGAAGAGGTCCGTCGGGATTCCGAGCAGGTGATACGTGAGCCCGGAGTAGAAGTCCACGTTGGGATAGATCTGCTTCGCGGACAACTCCCGCACGACCGTGTCCTGGACGATCTCCGCGACGTGGAAGAGGTCCTGCTGGCCGCGCAGCTCGCTCAGCTGCCGGGCGTAATCGCGCAGGATGAGCGCGCGTGGATCCCACGTCTTGTACACGCGATGTCCGAACCCGAAGATCTTGCCGTGGTTGCGCAGGGTGTTCAGCACGTACGACTCCGCGTTCTCGGGCTTCCCGATGGCGAGCATGGTCTTCAGCGCGGCCTCGTTCGCGCCTCCATGGAGGGGGCCCTTGAGCGTGGCGATCGCGGCGACCATCGTGCTGTACAGGTCCGCCAGGGTGGAGGCCGCCACGGTCGCGGCGAACGCGGACGCGTTCATGCTGTGGTCCGCGTGCAGGATCAGCGCGACATCGAGGACCTTCGCGGAGAGGCGGTCCGGCTTCTTGCCCGTGAGCATCCGGAGGAAATCCTCCGCGATCCCGCGGCTCGGGTCCGGGGCCACAGGCCGCTTCCCCTCGCGGATCCGTTGGGCGGTCGCGACCAAGGTCGGGAACTTCCCGATCAGGCGCTGGGCCTTCCTCATGTTCGCCCCCCGCGTGGGGTCGTCCCGCTCCTTGTCGAAGTTGCTCACGTAGGAGACCGCGGTCCGCAGGACGTCGATCGGCGGGGCGTCCTTGGGCATGCAGCGGAGGAGCTTCACGACCTCCGGGCCGATCGCCCGGTTCTCCGCGAACGCCTGCTTGGCCTCCGCAAGCTCGGCCCTCGTCGGCAGCCGCCCGTGGATCAGGATGTAGACGGTCTCCTCGAAGCTCGAATGCTCCGCGAGATCGCGGATGTCCCAGCCCCGATACAGGAGGCGTCCCCGGACGCCATCGACCAGGCAGATGGACGACTCCTTGACGTAGACGTCGTCGAGCCCCTTGTCAATCTTGGGCTTGGACTCAACCGTCGTCTTCTCGGTCATGCTCACGTCACTCACTCCCCCAGGGGGCGCCGGAGACCACGGGCCTCACGTCCCCGCGATGACGAGGTCCCCGTGGTGCTTGATGTACTCCACGAGGCCTCCTTCGTCCAGGATTCGCGCCATGACCGCGGGCAGGGGCGGGAACGTGAGGTCGATCCCCGTCGTGCGGTCGTGGACGATCCCCCGCTCCAGGTCGATCTCCAGGTCGTCGCCCTCCGCGATCCGGTCCGTGTCGACCACGACCGCGGGCAGGCCGATGTTGATGCAGTTGCGGTAGAAGATGCGGGCGAACGACTTGGCGAGGACCGCGCGCGTCCCCGCGAGCTTGATGATCACCGGGGCATGCTCCCGGGACGAGCCCTTCCCGAAGTTGCGCCCGCCGACGACGAAGTCTCCCGGCTTCACGCCCGACGCGAACTCGGGGCGGGCGTCCTCGAGCACGTGCTTCGCGAGCTCGGGGAGGTTCGACCGGAGGTGGTAGTAGCGGCCCGCGGCGATCAGGTCCGTGGAGATGTTGTCGCCGAACTTCCAGGCTCGCCCCATCACCTCACCTCCCGCGGGTCCGTGATGACGCCGTACATCGCGGTCGCGGCCGCGGTCGCCGGCGACGCCAGGTACGTGAATGCGGCGGGGTTCCCCATCCGCCCGACGTAGTTCCGGTTCGTCGTGGACAGGACGTTCTCGCCGTCCCCCGGGATTCCGAGATGGACGCCGGGGCAGGCGCCGCAGCCCGGCGACTGGATCGTCGCGCCCGCGTCGAGGAGGATCTCGAACAGCCCCTCCTTCATGGAGCGCGTGTAGGCCTCCTTGGAGGCCGGGACCACGATGAGCCGCGTGCCCTGGGCGACCTTCTCGCCCTTCATGTAGTCGCAGAAGACCTGGATGTCCTCGTACCGCGCGTTCGTGCACGAGCCGAGGTAGACCTGGTGGATCCGGAGGCCCTTGACGCTCGCATCCGTGACCGGGACGACGTTGTCCTCCTGGGGCGGTCGCGCGACCATGGGCTCGAGGTCGCCCGCGTCGTAGGGATGGACCGTCTCGTAGGCGGCGTCCTCGTCGGGGCGGACCTCCTTCCAGTCGCCCTCGCGGCCGTGCTCCCTCAGGTAGCGCTTCGTCTCCTGGTCCGAAGGCTGCGGGCCGCACTTGCCGCCTCCCTCGATGGCCATGTTCGAGAGGACCATCCGTTCCGTCATGGGCATCGCAGCCCATGCGGGGCCGCCCCACTCCATGGCCTTGTAAGTGGCGCCGTCCGTCTTGATGTCCCCGAGCACCCGGAGGATTAGGTCCTTCGAGTACACGCCCGGGTGGAACGTCCCGCGGACCTCGAACTTCAACGTCTCGGGCACGCGAAGCCAGGTCTTCCCCAGGGACAAGGCGACCGCGACGTCCGTGGAGCCCATGCCCGTGGCGAAGGCGCCCATCGCCCCGCCCATCACGCTGTGGCTGTCCGCGCCGATGACCACGTCCCACGGCCGGACGAACTTCTCGAACGCCACCTGGTGGCAGACGCCCTGCCCGACGTCGGAGAGGACCATCCCCGTCTTCGCGGCGAACTCCCGGAGGTAGACGTGGTCCGTCGCGAGCTCGCGCCGCGGAGGCGGGCTCGAGTGGTCGATGAAGACGACGGACCGCTGGGGATTCGCGGCCCTCACGAGGTTCATCTGTTCCATCATGCGGAACGTGAGGGGTCCGGTCCCGTCCTGGACGTACGCCAGGTCGACCTTGGCGATCGTGATGTCCCCTGCGTGGACGGGATGTCCCGAGGCGCGGGAGAGTACCTTCTCAACAATGGTTTGCCCCGGCATGCCTTCCACCGTCGCGTGGTGGTGGGCACTAAGGTCCCTGTGCTATTAAAAGTGCGGGGTGGTGCACTTCGAACCCGATGCGTACGCGAACGGATTTCGGCGTGACTCAGAGAGACAGGGCGAGCGGCACGAGGGCGTCCGCCATCATCGCGACGAGAATCAGGGCGAGGTAGATGCCCGAGAATTTGTAGCCCGCCCATGCCCGTTCCCTCGTCGGCTCGCGGACGAAGCGCACGGTGAGGTACAGGAGGGTCGCCCCCAGGGCCAGCGCGGCGACCAGGTACGCGTCGTGGAACGCGTCCGTGAACACGAACCCGATGCTCGCCAGGGCGACGATCGCCGAGGAGACGCCGATGGCCCGCGCCGACGTCACGGCGTCCTTCACCGCGGGCAACATCGGGAGGCCCGCCCGTCGGTAGTCCTCCGAGTTGCGAAACGCAAGGGCCCAGAAGTGGCTCGGGGTCCACAGGAACACGAGCAGGGCGATGAGCGCCGCGGGAAGGCTGATCGCGTTCGCGGCCGCCGCGGAGCCGGCCAGGGCGGGGCACGATCCCGCGAAGCCTCCGATGACGATGTTGCTGATGTGGGTCCGCTTGAGGCCCAGGGTGTACACGCCCACGTACACGGCGAAGCCGAGGCCGATCATCGCGGCCGTGAGCGGGTTGATGCC
>Ga0153915_10005340_pt1 | contig 11939 bp, 11 predicted proteins | sample Opewatmetagenome_2_FD_107003 | JGI IMG/M metagenome (GOLD analysis project Ga0153915, IMG submission 107003) | Freshwater wetland microbial communities from Ohio, USA - Open water 3 Core 3 Depth 3 metaG | ecosystem: Environmental > Aquatic > Freshwater > Wetlands | place: USA: Ohio, Lake Erie...
CGTGAGGTAGAACGTGGGAACCGGACCGAGGGACTGGGTGAGCCGCTTTGCGATGGTCTTGCGGATCTGGGTCAGCGGCACATCGGTAAAACCAGCGGACGGCCGCTCGGGGGGACCGGCGGTCGGGCCGTCGAGCGCGGCCGCAGGGAGGCTGTCGAGGTCCCGGAACACAATTCGACCCTCCGGTCCGGAACCTGTCATGCCGGTCAGGTCGAGACCGCGCTCGGCCGCCACCTTCCGTGCCAGCGGCGAGGCCTTCACACGAGTGGAAGGGGCAGGGGCAGCGGGGGCGACGGGAGCAGCGGGAGCTGCGGGGGCGGCAGGGGCGGCGGGGGCAACTGGCCGGGCAGGCACGGCGGGGGGTGCCGCCGCGGCCCTGGCAGCAGCCGCCGGAGCCGCAGAAGCGGCTGGGACGGACGCCGGCTTGCCAGCGCCGGCCAACAGCGCGCTCACATCCTCCCCGGCCGCACCGATCACCCCTACCACCTGGCCCACCGGCACCGTGGTCCCCGGAGCGATCGCGTGCTTGAGCAGGACGCCGGCAGCCCGTGCCTGCAGATCCATCACCGCCTTGTCGGTCTCCACCTCGGCAAGGATTTCGCCGACGGTGACGGGATCGCCCTCCTGCTTCTTCCACTCGACCAGCCGGCCCTCTTCCATCGTAGGAGAGAGGGCCTCCATGAGCACTTTCGTTGCCATCCGCGGTTCCGTTGCTTGGCTATCGGCTATGGGCTATGGGCCATGAGCTACGAGCTACGAGCTATGAGCTGTGAGCTGTGAGCTGTGCGCCATGAGCTATGAGCAATGAGCTATGAGCTATGAGCTATGAGCTGTGAGCGGCGACCCGTCGGATGATGTGTTCATGGCTCATGGCTCATAGCTCATAGCTCATAGCCCCACCCCTGACTCACCCCTCGACGTACAACACCTTCTTTGCCGCCGCGACCACCTTCTCGGGCGATACCTTCGCCGCTTTCTCCAGATGCTTGTTATACGGCATGGGCACGTCAGCCCCGGTGACCCGGAGGACGGGGGCGTCCAGCTCGTCGAAGATTCCCTTCTGGATCTCGTCCACTACCTGCGCGCCCGCGCCTGCGAAGGGCCACCCCTCCTCGGCGACGACCGCGCGGTGGGTCCGCGCGACCGAGGTAAGAATGGTCTCCAGGTCGAGCGGCCGTATGGTCCTCAGATCCACCACCTCCGCCGAGATTCCCTCCTGGGCGAGCTGGTCCGCCGCCTTCAGGCAGATGGCCACGGTCTTGGAGTAGCAGAGCAGAGTGACGTGCTCGCCCGGGCGCTTGATCTCGGCCACGCCAATCGGCACCACATGCTCCCCGTCGGGCACCTCGCCCTTCACGTTGTAGAGCATCTCGCCTTCCATGAAGACGATCGGATCGTCGTCCCGGATGGCGCTCTTGAGGAGACCCTTGGCGTCGGCGGGAGTCGCAGGCATCACCACCTTGAGGCCCGGGATGTGGGCGTACATGGCCTCGAAGGACTGGGAGTGCTGGGCCGCGAGCTGGAGCGCGGCACCAGCCGGGCCCCGGAACACGATAGGCATGCCGACCTGGCCGCCGGACATGTAGCGCATCTTGGCTGCCGAGTTCACGATCTGGTCGATCGCCAGGAGGGCGAAGTTCCAGGTCATGAACTCGATGATGGGGCGGAGCCCGACCATCGCGGCGCCGACGCCCACGCCGGCGAATCCCAGCTCGGTGATCGGCGTGTCGACTACGCGGTTGGGCCCGAACTCCTCCAGCAGCCCCCGGCTCACCTTGTAGGCCCCCTGATAGACGCCGACCTCCTCGCCCATCAGGAAGACGTTGGGGTCGCGGGTCATCTCCTCGCGAAGGGCCTGGTTGAGGGCGTCGCGGTAAGTGAGGACCGGCACTAGCGCGATCCTCCGGCTGGCTCGTGACCTCGGCCGGTCCTCATCCCGAGCGCGCGCAGCGCGCGCGGGATCTCTCGATTCGACCCAGGGATTCCTCGCTTCGGTCGGAATGACATCATGCCGTCGCCTCGTCGCCCTGTCGCCCTGTCGCCCCCACAGGCGCGTACACGTCGCTATACAGTTCTCCCGGCTCCGGGTCGGGGCTCTGATCCGCGAAGTCGTAGGCGTCCTGCACCTCGGCCTTCACGTCCTCGTCCATCGCCTGGATGCCGGCGTCGTCGATCAGGGCGTCGGCCTTGAGCTTCTCGCCCCAGAGGATGATCGGGTCCCGCATCCGGTGGGCCTCCACTTCTTCCTTGGTCCGGTAGTGGCCGTGGATCGGGTCCGACATGGAGTGGCCGACGAACCGATAGGTCCGGATCTCGAGCAGGGTGGGCGCAGCAGGACGCCGGGCCCGCACCACGGCGCGGTCCATCGCCCCCACCACCTCCAGCAAGTCCTGCCCGTCGACCACCTCCCGCGACATATCATAGGATGCGGCCCGTTCGGAGATGTTCCAGGTCGCCGTGGCCCGGTCCAGCGCGGTGCCCATGCCGTACCTGTTGTTCTCGCAGATGAAGATGCAGGGGAGTTTCCAGACCCCGGCCATGTTGAGCGCCTCGTGGAAGGCCCCGTTGTTGATGGCCGCTTCTCCGAAGAAGCACACCGAGACCTGGTCGCTCTGGCGGTACTTGATGCCGAATCCGATGCCGGTCGCGATAGGAATGTGGCCGCCCACGATGCCGTGCCCGCCGAGGAAGCCGAGCGAGGTATCGAACAGATGCATCGACCCGCCCTTGCCCCTGGAGCACCCGGCGGCCTTCCCGAACAGCTCCGCCATCACCGTACGGGCCGACATCCCGCGGGCCAGCGCCTGGCCATGGTCGCGGTAGGTGGTGACGATGTAGTCGTCCGGGCGCAGCTGGGAGAGGCAGCCGACCCCGACGGCTTCCTGACCGATATAGAGGTGGCAGAAGCCGCCGATTTTGCCGAGGCTGTAGGCCTCACCCGCCTTCTCCTCGAACCGGCGGATGAGCAGCATCTGCCGGAGGTAGTGGCGGTACTTTTCGGCCAGCCGGGTGTCGGCTTTGCGGGCGGTCTTAGCGGTAGCCATTGCTCCTCATGGGCCGTTGGCCGTTGGCCGTTGGCCTTTGGTCGGGTACGCCAAGAGGGGAGATGCGTCTCGACTCCGGGTTCCCCAGCGCTGTCGATCACTTCACCAACGGCCAATAGCCAACGGCCAACGGCCGACGCAATGCATCACTTCTGGTTCGCCGCCGCCTTGGCCTGCTCCCAGGCGTGATACGATGACCGGGTGAGCGGGCTTGCCTGCACGTGGGTGAAGCCCAGTCTGTGGCCAATCCGGGCCAGCTCATCGAACTCCGCCGGGGTGTAGTACCGGGCAATCGGCAAGTGGGCGTCGGACGGGCGCAGGTACTGACCCACGGTCAGGATATTGACGTCGCTCCGCCGCAGATCCCGCATGCAGGTCACGATCTCGTCCCACTCCTCGCCCATGCCGAGGATGATCCCCGATTTAGTGAGGCCGTCCGGCGACAGCCGCCGGGCGTTGGCAAGAAGCGCGAGCGCACGGTCGTAGCGCCCGCCTGGACGAGCCAGGCGGTAGAGGCGCTCGCAGGTCTCGAGATTGTGGTTGAGAATGTCCGGACGGGCGTCGAGCACCAGCTGGAGCGCCTCCTCCGATCCCTTGAAGTCCGGGATCAGTACCTCGACCGTGGTTTCGGGGAGCCGCTTGCGGATCTCCGTGACACAGGAGGCGAACGCCTCGGCGCCGCCGTTGGGCAGGTCGTCCCGGTCCACCGAGGTAATGACCACGTGGGCCAGTCCCATCCGGGCGACCGCCTCCGCCAGACGGACCGGCTCGACCGGGTCGTACGGGGCCGGGGTACCATGGGCAACTGCGCAATACGCGCAATTCCGGGTGCAGACATCGCCCAGAATCATGAAGGTCGCAGCCCTGTGATCCCAGCACTCACCGATGTTGGGGCAGCGGGCCTCCTCGCACACCGTGTGGAGGCCCAGCTCCCGCATCATGCCCTTGATCTGGACGTAGCTCTCTCCCCCTGGGGCCTTCACCTTGAGCCAGGACGGCTTGCGGATCATCGGGGCTGGGTCGGCCGACGGGGCGGCGCCATTCGCGGGCGCTCGGGTGAGCTGAACCAGAGGCAGGGCCATGGGTTGGGGAACTCCCGGACCGGGTACGCCTTCACGTTGCGCTGCAAGGTAGTGAGCGGTCTGAAGGCTCGCTATGGCAAGGCTGCCCATATTCAACCACTTGGTTGAATCTGCTGGCGGCAACCGCCCACGGCACGCCGTGCGGCGTCAGCGACCGCAACGAGGGAATTTGGGGTGGGGCGAGCCCGATCGGGCTCGCCCCGTGTCTCACGGGGCGGCGTTGCCGGTGGTGCAGGCCTGGCCCAGCGTCTGGGCGTCCAGCGTCACTCGATCCGCGGCCTTCCGCTCCTGCCGGTCGGCTCCCTTGACGTTCGCGAACTCGTCGTAGGTATGGGCAGTGATCTCGAGGGTAGCCTGGTTCTCCCCGGCGGGCTTCACCCTGACATCAAGAACGTGCACGGTCTTCCGGTACAGGCCACTGGAGACCAGGTTGCGCTCGGCCTTCTCCGCCACGTACCACCCGGTGTGCTCATCGTACTGGGTCCGCTCGTACCCCATGGTCTTGAGCTGCGTGCGGACGCAGGTGTAGACCTGATCGGGCGGGCTGGCGGCGGGTCCGGCGTATTTGGCGTAGAGCGCACCGGCACAGGCAGTGGCGAGGAGGAGGCCGGGAAGAAGAGACGGACGCATCCGGGTGACATCCTGGTGGAGGTGAAGTGCGGAGAGAAAGTAGCCGGGGAACTCCGGACGGCGCCACCGGCAGGCAAGGGAAAGCGGCCTCCCCCGAAGGGAAGGCCGCTCTCGCTGGAGCAGCCAGGGCACGCCCCGGTCGCTCCGATGGCAGACTGCCGGCCTAGTAGAACAGCATCAGGCCGAAAGCCCCGGTGAAGGCCTTGTTCTTCTTGAAGCCGCCCGGAGTGAGCTTGCTCCACATGTAATCGCCCTCAGCCACGACCTTGAGGGACTTGGTGGCCTGGTGGTAGATACCGGCCGAGATCAGGGTGTTCTCCAGCTTGCCGCTGCCGCTGGAGCCCTTGAGGTAGCTCGAGCCATAGCTGCCGGCGAAGGTCGTCTTGCTGTTGGCCGGGGTGAAAGTCAGCTGGCCGAAGAAGCCGAAGCTCTTGGTGAGACCGCCGGCATCCTCGCCCGCAGGGCCGAACATCAGGGTCGTCCCAGTGCCGCGACCATAGTAGCCCGAGCCGTGCAGCGAGAAGGTTCCGGTCTTGTAGGTCGCACCGCCAGCCACGCCATACGCCGTCTTGCTGCTCCCGCCGCTCGGGGAGTCCTTGCTGTTCTGCGCGGTGCCGCTGGCGAACAGCAGCACGTTGCCGCTCTTGTAGCTCGCCTCGGCCTCCACCCGCGGGATGTTATGCACGACCCGGGTGCCGAAGTTGCTCGGGTCGAACAGGCCGATGGAGATCGAACCGGGCCGGCCGCTCGGAGAGGTGTAGGTGAACTGGGGCTCGAAGTTCGGATAGATGTAGCCGAACCCGATGCGGCCGAGCGTGGTGCCCCGGGGCGCGATCCCGCCGCCGCCGACGCCGAACAGGGTCTGGTCGTTCAGGATGTTCTGCCGCTGGAAGACGCCCAGCTCACGACCGGCGAGGATGGTGCCCCAGCTTCCGCCGACCGTCATGAACACCTGACGCATATCGATGGAGGCGCCAGAGAACTGGGTGCCGAAGCAGTCGTGGTTGTTGCCGCCGCACTGGACCTGGGGCGCGAAGCCGAACTGTATGCCCAGGTCGGTGTTGCCTTCCTTCCCCTTGGCGGTGAAGGTGGCGAAGGAGGGCAGCAGGCCGGTGCCATAGTAGAAGCCCTGGGCCTTTCCGGGGCCAACGATGCCGGCTGGCGTGTTGCCGCTGCTGGACTGGGATTGGTACTGCGCGAAGATGTTGACGTTGCCGGCGAACCCGAAGGTCCAGCCGTTGCTCATCTGCATCGTTAGTGCCTGAGCGTTGGCGCCACTCGCGGCGCCGAGCATCAGGGCCCCGAACAACAGAGCGCTGCGCTTCATTGGTGCTCTCCTGAGAAGAGGACTGAATCGAACTGCTCGCTTCAGGACGCCTTCGTCACTGCACCACCTGTTGCACGCACGTATCGGACAACGCCTAGGAACTGCTCACTGCCTCCCGTTCGACGGGTCGCGGAGCCGGTTATTCACCTCCCAGAGGGTGTACCAGAGTGGTAGGGAACGCTGATTTTCATACCAGTAGAAATCGTCGACGCGCGCCCCGTAGACGGTGGGGCTGAAGGGGAACCGGAACCCGGAGCGGCTCAGACTATCCAGTCGTAGGCGCAGTCCAGCGGAGTCCGCGGTCCCAGCGTCGAGTGCCTCGGCCGTTGCACTTCCGGCCAGGAATCCCGCCAGGTAGGCCTGCTTCGCCTCCGGGGAGAACCGCTGCCAGTCGAGGCCGTTGAGGCCGAGCCAAGCCGGTCCCGCTATCTCCCGAGACGGTACTAAGATACAGAGTCCGGCCGCAGCCGCAACCCAATAGCGCCTAATTCCCATAAGAACGCTCGGATATTTATTCCCTCGGGGCGGGCGAGGGTGACAGGATGTCCAGATTCGGCTGCCTGGACGGGCCAGAGCGAGGCGACTGACCGTACGCGCGCCTATCTGGAAGGTGTTTCCAGCATTGCGGGCGTCTGGCTGTCCGGCGTCACGGTGAAACGAATCCACATTCCAGAAAGTCCGTGTCCCGGCACGCCACAGAAGATCCGGTAGCTCCCGGACGGCGTGGCCTTGAAGCGCATCGCGTCGGTCCCGAACTGGGCGATTCCCTCGCTCGCCGCGCGGGTGTAGGCCCGCGGGATCGCGGGCTGGTCGGGGGCCATGTTGGGGATCGGGGGCTTGTCGTCGATGACCATGGCGCTGTGGGGCGTGCCATCGTCGTTCACGAAGTTCACCACCACCGTGCTGTTCTCCGGCACCGTCAGGGTCAGCCCGCCATCGGTATAGCCGTTGAAATTGAACGGGCTCTTGGCACGTCCAGGGACTCCGGCGATCAGCTTGAAGGTCGCGGTCCGGGTGGCAGGGTTCCATTTAAGCCAAGTCGAATCCGGCACGGCGGCACCCGAGCCCTGGGCCGCCGCGGCAGCGGGCAGCGACAGCGCCATGACCACGGCCAGTACCAGGGCGGACTGCTTCTCCGACATCGATACTCTCCAACCGAGGTGAAAAGGGCGGGAGCGCCCGTGGGGACGCTCCCGCCCGTAAAGCTAGTGCCAGTGCCGTGCTGCGGACTACTTCCTTGCCATGGTAAACGGCTTGGGCAGGCCGAACACGTAGACCGAGTTGCCCAGCGGATAGTTGAGCTGGAAGTTCCCGCCACAGGCCACCGCGATGAACTGCTCGCCCTTGTAGCTGAAGCTCATGGGGGCGCTGTTGCACCCCGCGCCGCCGTTGAACCGCCACAGCAGCTTGCCCGTGCGAGAATCGAAGGCGTTGAAGTTGCCGTTCCCCTCGCCGGTAAAGGTGAGGCCGCCGGCCGTGGCCAGGCCGCCACCCATCATCGGCTGGGGTACCTTCTGCTGCCACGCGATCTTGCCGGTGGCCAGGTTGATGGCGGTGTAGGTGCCCCACTGTTCCTCGCCGGCGATCGCCACGAAGGCGGAGCCCAGCCAGAGGCGGCCCTTGTCCCACGGCGCGTTGTGGGTGATGTAGTTCATGGGCTGATGCAGCCCGGCCACGAAGGCATAGTTGAGCCGCGGATCGATCGCGATCGGCGACCACTCCGACCCGCCGTTGGCGCCGGGCAGCATCCGGGTCCCCTGAGCGCTCGGCAGGGCGAACATGTTCTCCTGCGGCGTGAAGTTGTCGGTCCGGCGGACCAGCTTGCCGGTGGCCGCATCCAGCACATAGACCCACGCGGTCTTGCCGGCGTGCACCACCACCTTCTTTCCGGCAATGGTGGTTACGGCCGGTGGGGAGACGGCGTCCAGATCCCACACGTCGTGCGGCACCGTCTGGTAGTACCACTTGGTCTTGCCGGTGGAGGCGTCGATCGCGACGATGCAGTCGGTGTACAGATTGTCGCCCGGGCGGACGCCACCGTCGAGGTCCGGCGAGGGATTGCCGACCGCGACATAGATCATGTTGAGCGCCTTGTCGTAGGCGGGCGTCATCCATACGCCGCCGCCGCCGCGCTGCCAGGCATCGGCGAACTTGGCGCTATCGCCCTTCTCGGCGGCGACGTTGCGGTGCAGGTCGGCTCCATCCGCGGTGTGCGTCGGCCAGGTGCCCCACCAGCCGTTGGGCGCCACTTCATCGAAGGTCGGGTCGCCCTTGGGGGCCGGAATCGAATACCAGCGCCACACCTGCTCCCCGGTCACCGCGTTGTAGGCGGTGACGTGGCCGCGGATGCCGTACTCACCGCCCGAGACGCCGACGATCACGTTGTCGCCGATCACCAGCGGAGCATGGGTGATGCTGTAGCCGAACGCGGGATCCGCCACCTCGATGTCCCACGCCACCTCACCCGTCATCCGGTCGAGCGCGATCAGCCGCGCGTCGAGGGTACCCATGTAGACGTGAGGACCGTGCACCGCCACGCCGCGGTTGTTCGGGCCGCAGCAGTAGATCGTGGTGCCGAGCTTGTGCTCGTAACGCCAGACCTGCTTTCCGGTGGAGAGGTCGTACGCCATCGCGGTGTTGTAGGGCGTGGTGACGTACATCATGTTGTCGACCACGATCGGGGTGTTCTCAAACGAGCCCAGACGGCTGATGCCGGTCTGGAAGACCATCCGGGGGACCAGATTGCGGACGTTGACGGCGTTGATCTGGGTGAGCGTCGAATACCGCTGGTTCCAGTCGTTGCCGCCATAGGTGGTCCAGTTCGCCTGGGCCGACAGGGAACTGGCGGCGGCTCCGAGAAGCAGCAGCGTCAGCCCCGCGCGCGCACTGCGACACATGAGGACGGTCTCCTGATGAGAGAGGTAGGGTAGAGTGAAAGAAATCGCTCAATGCCCGCCCGGAGGCGGTCAGATCAGCCGCACCGCGCCTGCCGCGGCCGCCAGGCGGAGAGGTGCAGCTTGGAGTCCTGGTAGTCCGGGTGGCTGAATCTGCTACCAATATCCCTTTGCGAATGTTCCAGTCAAGAGCGTTCAGCGAAACAGGAGCGCGGCCTTCTTGAACGTGATGAAGATGCCCCAGAGGAGCGGCACGCCCACCAGCAGCCAGCCCAGCGCGACCTGGACCCAGCTGAAGAGGCTCGGATGTGGTTCTGCGGGTTCGGGGGTCATGGTCGGGTGTGGGGTTGGGCTGGAGCTATGAGCTATGGGCTATGAGCTATGGACTATGAGCTGTGGGCTATGAGCTGTGTGCCGCCTCGCGGAGCCTTCACTTCGGTCCGCCTGTCCGCCTGACCGCCTGACCGCCCGATCGCCTACTTCACTCCTCGCGCCGCTGCCAGTTCCGCCTCACTCATGTAGTGCCGCTCGGCCACGGGTCGGACCGCGAGGTTGCAGAAGAAGCCCACCACCAGGAGCCCCGCCAGGATATACATCGTGGTGTTGTAGGCCTGGGCGTTGGGGACTCCGCGGCTGATCTGGTATTCCCGGATGTAGTTCACCAGCACCGGTCCCAGGATGCCGGCGGTGGACCAGGCGGTCAGGATCCGCCCGTGAATCGCCCCGACGAACTGGGTGCCGAACATGTCGGCGAGATAGGCCGGGATGGTGGAGAATCCACCGCCGTACATGGTCAGGATGACGCAGAAGATCGCGACGAAGAGCGCCACGCTGCCGGCGCGGCCTGCGTGCGGCGCCGAGGCGTAGAGCAGGGTCCCCAGGGCGAAGAAGGCCATGTAGGTCGGCTTGCGACCGATATAGTCGGAGAGCGTGGCCCAGAAGAATCGTCCGATGATGTTGAAGAAGCTGAGCAATGCCGCAAACGCCGCCCCGATGGTCGCCACCTGGGTCCGTTGGTCGGCCGTCAGCTCGGCGAGAGCGCCCGGCACGTGAATCAGCTTCCCGCCGAACACCTCCTGGATCATCGGGGACGCCATCCCGATGACGCCGATCCCCGCGCTCACATTGAGGGTCAGCACCGCCCACAGGAACCAGAACTGGGGGGTCTTCCAGGCCTCATGTACATGGACGTGCCGGGTGGTGACCATCGCCTTCGTCTGGGCCTTCGGCACCCATCCCGCGGGCCGCCATTCGCCGCGGGGAATCCGGTAACCGAAGGCGCCGAGCATCATGGCGATGAAGTACAGGGTCCCCATCGTGAGGAAGGTCTCGATGACCCCGACCGAGGTCGGGGTTGCGAATCGCTTCATCAGGACATCCGCCAACGGAGCCCCGATCAGCGCCCCGCCTCCGAATCCCATAATCGCCATGCCGGTGGCCATGCCCCGCCGATCCGGGAACCACTTGATCAGGGTCGAGACCGGGGAGATGTAGCCCAACCCAAGGCCGCATCCGCCGATGACGCCCGAGCCGAGCCACAGGAGCCAGATCTGGTGCAGCCTGATCCCCAGGGCCGAGATGAAGAAGCCGCCACCCCAGCAGAAGGCGGCCACGATGCCTGCCCGGCGTGGCCCCACTCGTTCAAGCCAGCCGCCGAAGACCGCCGCCGATGACCCCAGGAACACGAAGAAGAGTGTGTACATCCACCCCAGGGTACTGAGCTTCCAGTCGCAGTTGGTCGCGACCAGCCGCTGGAAGAACCCCATGTCGGCCGGGCATTCCACCGGCGCGGTGATCCCGATCGCGCGGCTGAGGGGCAGCCAGAAGACGCTGAACCCGTATGCCATCCCGATGGACAGGTGGATGGCCAAAGCGGCGGGCGGCACCAGCCAGCGGTTGAACCCCGGCTTGGCGACGATGCGTTCCTTGTCGAGAAACCCCGGCATCAGCGATCCCCCGCGGAGTGGTCCTGCAAGAGGAGCCTGGTGGGAACGCAGTGCGGCATGTCGCCTCCGGAAAGAAGCGGGAGTAGCGAATACGATCCAGGATCTCGGTCCGGCGCGTGCCGGGATGGCTAGGCCGGTATCCGTCATTGGCGGGACGCGGGTACATTATCGTGGACTGGCGAAAAACGCCAACGTCTCCCACTCCGTCCAGGAAACCGAGTGAAGCGACCCCCTCGTCTGATGCGCCTGATCCCCATTCTCGTGGCGCTTGTCCCGTCGGCGCTGCGGGGGCAACTGCCCGACTGGGTGAGCGTCGACAGCGCGGGGCGCACTGTCACCCTGTCCCTGGAGGCGCAGCCCGGCGGACCTGCAGGTATCGCCACCCTGAACGGCCACCACCACGGCGATGCTCAGCTGGTCGTGCCGCTTGGCTGGACAGTGAAGTGGGCCTGGATGAACCGGGACTCCGCCGCTACGCACAGCCTGGTGGTGATGGCCGAACGGGAGAAGCTTCCGGGTGAGGGGGGGCAACCGGCACTCGAGAATGCGATGAGCCGGGCGGTCACCGCCGGGCTCAAACCGGGACAGAGGGACCTGACGACGTTCGGTGCAGATCAGGCCGGCTGGTACTGGATGCTCTGCGGAGTGCCGGGACACGCCCTCAGGGGTGAGTGGATCGGTCTCAAGGTGGACCCGTCCGCTACCGGAGTGGAGGTCAAGCAGAAGTGAGAAGTGAGCGGTGAGCGGTGAGCGGTGAGCGGTGAGAAGTCAGGAATAGCGGGTAAAGCATGTCCCCCGAGCACCCACCTGTCGTTCGGATGGGGCGAAGCGCCCGAGGAATCCCTCGGGTGAGAGATTTGCCCGCCCTGAGCGGCTTCGCACGCTCGCACCGTCATTCGCTCCACTCCTCACACCTCACTCCTCACTCCTCACTCCTCACTCCTCACTCCTCACTCCTCACTCCTCACTCCTCACTCCTCACTCCTCACTCCTCACTCCTCACTCCTCACTCCTCA
>Ga0153915_10005342_pt1 | contig 11934 bp, 9 predicted proteins | sample Opewatmetagenome_2_FD_107003 | JGI IMG/M metagenome (GOLD analysis project Ga0153915, IMG submission 107003) | Freshwater wetland microbial communities from Ohio, USA - Open water 3 Core 3 Depth 3 metaG | ecosystem: Environmental > Aquatic > Freshwater > Wetlands | place: USA: Ohio, Lake Erie...
AATGCCGCCGAATACGGCATCGATAAGGGCATCACTATTGAGGAGGGTCAACAGATTGCTCGAATCCTGGAAGCCGCCGGCGCTAGTGCCATTGAGGTGCGGGCCTGGGGTTATGGTGACTACAATGGTGAGCGCATGCATATCCCGGACCAGCTTTTCTATCCGGAGGCTCCTCAGCCACTGCCCAAAGAACTGGACGGTAGCCACCATGGGGCGGGGCTCCTGATACCTCTGGCCGCCGCCATCAAGAAGTCAGTTTCCATACCGGTTATTGTGGTCGGCAGACTCAACCCTGAGCTCGGGCAGCAGGTACTGAGAGAGGGTAAGGCCGACTTTATTGCTACCACCAGGCGTCTGCTGGACGACCCGGAGTTCCCTAACAAGGTCGCCGCAGGTAGATTGGAAGATATCGCCCCGTGTACGGCCTGCATGCATTGCTTTGACGTTCATTCAGATCTCAAAACGCACTGTCGGGTAAATGCCTTTTTAGGTGGAGATCAGGAATATGTCATTAAACCAGCTCCGAAGAAGAAAAGGGTGGTCATCATTGGGGGTGGGCCGGCCGGGATGGAAGCGGCCAGAGTGGCCGCGTTGAGGGGACACGAAGTAACACTTATGGAGAAAGGTCCTCAATTAGGAGGGTTACTACCTTTGGCTAGCGTGGTCAAGGGGCTTGATATTGAAGACCTTCCAGCCCTCGTGCGCTATCTTAAAACCCAGATTACCAAGCTGGGGGTTAAGATTAAGCTGGGTGAAGAGGGGAATCTGTCCGCAATTGAGCGGATTAAGCGGGATGTCGTTATCATCGCTACGGGAGGCCTCCACCCTATTTCGGAGATACCCGGAATCAATAATCGTAAGGTGATTAAAAGTGCCGACCTGCACCGCATGCTGAAGTTTTATTTGAGATTTCTGGGGCCCAAGACCCTCAGGTGGCTGACCCAATTCTGGATGCCAGTGGGGAAGAGGGTCGTTATTATCGGGGGTGCTATGCAGGGCTGTGAAATGGCTGACTTTCTGGTTATGCGCGGCAGAAAAGTAACGATCGTTGATACTGCCAAGGTATTGGGAGAGGGTTTAAGAGACTTCCGCAAAGTACATCTTTTTGAGTGGTTAGCTAAAAAGGGCGTGACGATGATGACTGAGGTTAAGTACGAAGAGATAACGGATAAAGGACTCACCATCATTACCAAAGAAGGTAAGAAGCAGACCATCGAAGCCGATACCATAGTGCCTGTTATGCCTCTAGCTCCCAACACCGCACTTCTCAAAACCCTGAAGGGGAAGGTTCCTGAAATTTATGCTATCGGCGATTGTAACGAGCCTCGCTTGATAATAGATGCTATTAATGATGGTTTCCGTATTGCCAATACTATTTAAGCTGCCTTACTTGACTCCCCGACTAGAAGGTCGAGAGAGGGTAGAAAATAAGTATAAAATTTGGATTGCAGATAAAATAAATACAAACTGGACAAAAAGTCAGAACTGCGTAAAACTGATAGCGTTGTGGTAAGCAATAGCGAAAATCAGTTTTCGCAGTTCTGGAGACAATTGTCTAAAGTCCAAATATTAAAGGAAATTATCCTTTTTGAATTTTCGATCTTGATGAACCCCTTTTCATATTTCCGCTGAAATAATTTGAAATGTAAGCTTCCGTTAAATTGATTGTCGGAGGATAAATCAACGCAGCCGAATTAAAATATAAGAAGTTCGCCAGAATTAATGGTTCACTTTTTAATACACCTTCGATATTATGAATCTTATTTATTAAAAAATTATATAGTTCATCCTGATTAGACAAACGAAGTGCCATTATGATGTCATATTCATTCATTAATCTCATAACTTGATGAGTTTCCGGGTAACTATTAAGTGTTTTACATATTTCATCAGTTCTAGAGTATTCCACATTCAAAACTATATAAGCATTTGATAAATACTCAAGTCTTTGATTTGGAATCGCTATGATTTGGCTGATAAATTTCTCATTTATTAAGGCAGAGATTCTCCTGGATATAGTAGATAAACTAGTACCTAATTTTGTAGCCAGTTTAGAATATTGTGGCCGTCCGTTCCGCATAAGTTCTAATATTATTTGCACGTCCATTTCATCAAGCTTGTAATTATCACTATTATCGAAGACGTTATTAAACCTTATTCTGTAATTCACATCAATTTCGGAGACAAAAAAAGTATTGACTGAATATACACCCTCAATTTGGGGCAATTCCCCTTTAATGAAATTCTCCAGCAATATCCAATCATGGAAATATACCAATATCAACAAATCATATCTGCCATAAGTCATTACTATCATATTAATGTTGAAATATTGCTTTAGCTTTTCAAAAATTTTGAATATCTTTTTTGTATCAACATTTAAACCCATAAAGGCGCTGGCATAATTTCCCATTTTCACAGGATTGGGTATAGCCTTAATTGATATTATTCCTTCTTTCATCATGGCATTAATTTTTTTTGCTACAGTGACAACGCTTAAGTCTAATTTATGCGCAATAGCTATATTGGTGGCTTGTCCATCCCGAAATAATTCATACATAATTTTTTTACTTATTATATCTAGCATGCATAAATTATGCCAACTATTGCAATAAAAAATCAAGTGTTGCCTCTGAAGGCTGGAAAAGGCTAGGCAGGAAAGAAGAGCGTTATACAACGGTGATTAAAGAGTCTATTGTCAGACTTGAAACAGCTACGTATTCGATATGCGTTATTGATTATGCTTATGTTTTGTGATAGCATCTCATTGCTGCCTAAGATAAATAAATATTGCTTTTAGATGGATTTATCAGGCATACGATATCGGTAATATAAATCTTAATTTCCACCCCCTTAATAAACTGTCCCAATCTGAGTTTTTAAAGCATTAGGAGCGGTGCCGGCAATAGAAAATGAAAATCGCAGTAAACCCGGTTTACAGCGATGATACCGCCTGATGGCAACGTAAAGCTATAAGCGACGGTAACAAGCATGGTTCATTCCGCAGGTGACGGCCAGATCATCGCTGATTCCATGCAAGCTTTGAGATTGAGCCAAGTGACAGATTGGTGGTGCTTTCACAATGATACTTCGCGGAGCCTCTGTTTTTCTGTTGAGATTTTAAACTTATTTGTGACAAGAAGGATAGACTCTAATAATTATTTTTCATACACATTCGTACATCTTATGGAATGAACGCTATTGACATGTCACGGAATTATGATAAAATTAAAACATATTTCCAAAATCATGATATTATTTATCTTTATTGCAATATATACGGTAATATTGCAATAAAAATTAGGTCAGCGTTTTAGTAATAGTCTTGATACTATCCAAAACAGACTAATTGAAACAAAAGCGCCAGCAAGTGCGCAGGAGAGTCAAGAATCTATATGAACTCAAATTGACTATAAGAGTGTTACAGAATAAATGCCAATCTAAAAAAGAAAAGGGGGAAATATAGCATGTAAAAATTATCTGGACTTTAGCAGTAATAACTTCAATGAACGGAAGGCTAGCAGAATAACGGCACAAAATATTCAAAGGAGGTCTAATATTTCTAATGTATAAAGTTAAAGTTAAAGTCAATAAAATAGTGGGTGACGTAGAGCATTTTCCCTGTCGATTTGGTTACAAACCTGGCGATGAGTTTCTTTATGATGGAGAAAAATATGTTGGTAGAATATGCCCTGAATTAATTACATCCGATATGATACCAGTAGTATTTGTTGTTGCTGCTTCAGGAGTTATGACTTATCAACGTCCTGTGTGGTTTTATACCGGTCTGGAAGCACCTGATCCCAGCATGAAAAAATACGATGGCGTTGGATGGAAAAATGTAAAGGGGGTTCCCAAAGAGCTCATCGAAGCCACTAAGCGAGGCCCAAGACCCTTTATTTCTGAAGTACTTGCTACAAACTTTCCTGCGTGTCCACCCTACCCGACAGAAAAACGTGGAGTAGCCGAATTTAACTGCGGAGATCCTAGAACCTTTGTATGGTTCACCGCTGAACCTTACGATATTGCAGACAATGGCTATAATGTCCCAATGTACAACAGACAGATGGCTATGCTTGAAAAAATCAAAGTTGATCCGGGAATGACAGAGAACGAGTTACTCAACAAATTCACTAAATTTGAGCGCGAGGAAATAAATCCCTGCCTGGGTATAGCCGTTATTAATATATTTCTGGAAGAGCTGGAAACGGTTGGCTATATTAATATCAAGGATGGGAAAATTTACGCTACCGATAAAGGCAATGCCAAATCTACTAAGATAGTCTTTAGAGATATACCGGCTTAGTAATTAAAGTAGAGTAATATTGCTACCTGAGATAGTTCTCTGACTATTGATATTCCAAAATGTAAATATATAAAGGAGAAAATCTGATGCCGTACAAAGTTAAAGTCAAGCTTGTTGGATGGATGGGTGACAGGCAGAATTGGCATTGTCACTTCGGATACAAAGGCGGAGAAGAATTCACCTATGATGGTGAGGAGTTCTCCGGAAGGGTTTGTTTGGGTGTAGGTGTGGGTGATGGAATGCAAACAATACATAAAGTACGTTACTCTGGATTTAAACAATTTGAATATAACCCGTTAATGTATATCGGCGCTTTTAAAAGAGACCCCAACATGAAAAAGTATGACGGTGAGGGATGGGCAAATGTAAAAGGATTTCCTGAAGGTACTTCTGAAAACATTATTAAATACTCTCCATATCCTATGATTCCACCGATTCCATCAAAAAGGCGGGGAGTTGCTGAATTTCACTGCCCGGATCCCAGAACTGAAGCCTTTTTCATGGTTGAGCCTTATGATTTGGCGGATAGAGGCATGGATCTTCCTTATTACAATCGAGAAATGACTATTCTTGAGAAGATCAAAACAAAACCGGGAATGAATGATGTGGAGATACTTAATGAATTCACTCAATTTCAGAGAGAGGAAATTTTCCCTCCACTCGGACTGGGTCTTTTTGGAATATTATTAGAAGAACTGGAAACAGTTGGCTATATTAATACCAAGGATGGAAAAGCATATCCAACAGAGAAAGGTAATGCCAAATCCACGCAGATTAAAATGAAATAAGAAATACCCTGGGAAATTTTGATTATCTGCGGAATCGAGCTCGGGATATATAGTTATAATATGTTTCAGGATAGTCCGAATAGATACTCTAATATTACAATTTGTGGTTCCGCAGATATTCAAGTTCTGGTAGAGTCTTAATAAGTTCTAAATACTGATTGTGATCATACATCTCGTTGCATATTACTAAATGAATGGTTGCTCTTTCTCGTCTTATTTGGCAATTAGCAGAAAGTAGGTGATATTTGAAAAGAATTATTTATAGAAGCGCCCAAATCTTTGGGTATTAAATGACCTTAAAAAAAAGGAAGGAGCAAAGAAATGAGTAAAAAGAACTTTTTCTGGAATTTGTTAATTTGTCTTTCTATTTCAATTGCCATGTTGGCTTCAGTATCTGCCTGTACTCAGTCTACAACTCAGAGTACAACAACTGCACCCAAAACTCAGAGTACAACAGCTGCACTCACAACTCAGAGTACAACAAAAGCGGTGCAGAGCACAACAGTTGCACCCACAACCCAGAGTACAACAACTGCTGCTGCGAGCACAAAAACTCTTAAAATCGGTGGAATATATACATTATCGGGAGAAGGTGCCGGAACCGAATTATTCAGCAGGGATGGTGCTGTATTAGGTGCCAGCTGGGTTAATGATAATGGTGGCGTCACTATTAACGGAGAAAAATATCAAATCGAGCTGGTAATTGAGGATGGAAAAGGAACCGTGGAAGGCTGTGTGGCTGCAGCTACCAAACTGATTGAGATGGACCAGGTAAATTATATAGTCGGAGGCAACCGTCCGGATTTGATTTTTGCTATTCAGTCAATAACTGAACCTGCAAAAGTAATTTTTTCAATGGGTTTTGGAGGTGGCGTACCGGGTGAAATAGGTGCCGATAAACCATATTCGTTTAGACCTACTCCGGCAGGAGCAGAGCAGATAAAAGTTAATTTCGATTATCTTGTGAAAACTTATCCTGATGCAAAAACGATAGCACTTACAGGCGAACAAGGATCGGGTGGAGACTTCTTTGCTTCTGTAGCCAAGGCGGAGGCAGAGGCTCGCGGTATTAAAGTTGTCGCAACAGAATTGTTCCCCATTGGATCAAAAGATATTTATTCTGTATTAACCAAGATACTGGCTAGTAAACCTGATGTGATCGATGAAAATGTGGCCTATGCGGAAACTATGGCCCTCGTATTAAAGCAAGCTAGAGAGTTGGGATTTACAGGGCCTATTATGAGTGCCGGTCAAGCTGATATGGCAGTTATTCTTAATATGGTAGGCAAGGAAAACGGGACAAATTACTTTACTGGCTCTGTGGAAGTATCAGCTTCAGATACTCCTAAAATGTTAAAAACCATTGAAAGCCTGGTAAAAGAAAAACTAAATGGCACATACATATCGGATTACAATATTGGATTCGATTCAGTATGGTGTCTAGCTCAGGCGATGGAGAAAGCACAGAGTCTTGATACTACTCAGATTTCGTCAGCCTGGGAAAACATGACCAGTATAGAAACTTCATGTGGAACAGGCAAAATGGGCGGACTTCAAACTTATGGAGCCAATCACCTGGTAGTCAGACAGTTGCCCGTCACTGGTTTGGAGAATGGCGAAGCCAAGACTTTTGAATGGGTACCGCTGGATATACCGTAGATTTTTGCCCATCTGAAAGTCGGCTATTTCTAAATAATATTGTTCAACGTACTGATGCCGGTCTGGTATAATCCGTAGGAGCAGGGCACCTATTGATTTACCAGCCCGGCAAAGTAAATCGTAATTGCAGACTTTTATAATGCACTGTAAAAATTAACCCTTCTATGGAATAAAGTTTAGTCCAGGTGGTTAACTATTATCCTTCGGAAAGGTGTATATTTTTTAATGAAAAGGCCTACGGAGATTTAATGAAATGAGCCTTGAAATATTTTGGCAGGGTGTATTAAATGGGTTAGCTACGGGCGGGATCTATATTCTCGTAGCCCTTGGGCTAACGCTTATTTTTGGCATTATGAATATAGTGCAGTTTGCTCATGGCGAAATATATATGCTCGGAGCCTATTTTACTTATTATTTTTCAACGTTGTTTGGTTTTAATTTCTGGATAGCTTTGGTATTCTCTATGATTATTGTGGCAGCGTTAGGACTATTATTAGAGAGATTTTTCTTTCGTTCATTTCGTAACCAGTTTGAACCGAGCATTATTGTGGCCGTCGGGCTTATGATCCTTTTACAGACAGTAGCGTTGGTTACGTTTGGTGCTGAAACAAAATCAATGTCAAGTATAGTGCCGGGAATTTTTAAAATATTCGGGGCCGTATTATCTTGGGATAGGCTCATGGCGATTATAATAGGATTATTCCTGGTTGTAGCACTATTTTTGATGATAGCGAAGACTAAAATAGGACAGGCAATGGTGGCAGTATCTCAGGATTCTTATGCAGCTTCTCTATATGGAGTCAACGTTAATCGAACATCCGCAGTGGCTCTATCTCTTGGATCTGCTTTGGCTGCTATAGCGGGGTCTTTAATGGGTGTGGTATTTAGCGTCTATCCTACAATGGGAGGGTTTGCTCTTACCAAGGGAATTGCCGTAGTCATACTGGGAGGATTGGGTAGCATCCCAGGCGCAGTCATAGGTGGTTTAATCCTGGGGCAGATTGATGGATTGGTCTCAATGGTTTCAAATTCTACAATATCCACTGTGGTTGGTTTTGTCCTTATAATAATATTGCTATTATTCAGGCCACGAGGAATTATGGGACGTGAGTAATGAATAATAATACTAAATTGATTAAAACTGCTGCTTATATAGTTTTTATAATATTTTTATTTCTAATTCCTATATTTACAGCCCAGGGATATTTTATGCATGTGCTTATAATTATAGGCATTAATATTATTTTAGCCAGCAGTCTCAGGCTAATAACCTGTACAGGGCAGTTCTCGCTGGCTCACGTAGGTATTATGGCTATCGGTGGATATTTATCTGCGCTGTTGGCAACTAAGTTAAATCTTCCTTTTTGGATTACTTTTCCTATTGCTGGTATTGCTGCCGCATTACTAGGATTGATAATTGGTTATCCATTTGTACGAGTAAAAAAAGTATATTTTGCCATGCTTACTTTATTCACTAGTGAGGTTATCCGTAATGTCATAATTGAATTTAAGGATTTGACCGGTGGAGCAACCGGTCTTATGCATATCCCGCCTCCAAACCCGATTGTATTTCTCGGCTTGATTAATATAGATTTCACTTCCAAAGTGTCTTACTATTATCTGGTTTTAATAACATTGCTGATTACTCTTATATTTTTATACAGGATTGAGGTTACACGAACCGGGGCAATGTTCCGGGCTATTCAACAGGGCGATTCGATACCTGAAAGTATTGGTATCAATACAACGAATTATAAAGTTCTGGCACTGGTTATTGGTTTTTTCTTTGCGGGAATCGCAGGCAGTTTGTCAGCTCATTACTATACTGTTCTGAGTCCGTCTAGTTTCACCATTTTACAGTCTGTTTATATACTTGTATACGTTATCGTAGGCGGGCGGAAGAGTTTTTCAGGCGCAATTTTAGGGGCTTTTATATTGACGGTAATTCCCGAGATATTCCGCACATTTAAAGAATACCAGCCTATTATATTTGTGGCGATATTATTTTTAATTATTTTTTTCCAGCCCCAAGGACTTTATGGCCTGTGCGCAAAGGCAGGTTCATATATAAGTCGGATATGGAAAAGGCGGGTTGCCCATGCTTGAAATTACAAAACTATCTAAGCATTTTGGTGGTCTAATGGCAGTGAGAGATCTCGATATATCGGTTAATCGTGGCGATATTACCGGTTTAATCGGCCCTAATGGTGCAGGCAAAACTACTGTTTTCAATTTAATTACAGGTTTTATTAAACCTTCAAAGGGAAATATAGTATTTGAGAAATCCACGATAACCGGCCTTTCCCCTCATATAGTATCGAAAAGTGGTATTGTACGTACCTTTCAAGACGAATCATTTCTGTCAGATTTGACAGTTATGCAAAACATAATTGTAGCGCAGTATCTCCATCCCAAAACAGGTTTCCTTGAGGCTTTATTTAATAGTACAGGATATAGAAGAAAGGAAACCTATGCATTAAGGCGTGCTCTGGAAATACTTGAATTTCTGGGCCTGGAATATTTTAAAAATGAGTTAGCTCAAAATCTTCCGCATGGCTATCAGAGGCTCTTGGGAATCGCAATTGCCTTAAGTGCCAATCCCAAGCTGCTTTTATTAGATGAACCTTTGGCCGGAATGAATGCATCTGAAGTAAAACAAGCCTTGGAACTAATAAGGAAAATCCGAGCATCCGGCACTACAATTCTCATTATAGAACACAATATGACGGCAGTTATGCAGCTTTGTGAACACATTGTTGTTTTGAACTTTGGACAGAAAATTGCTGAAGGATCACCGGAAGAAGTAAGTAAGAATAGTGAGGTTATCGAGGCTTATCTGGGAGTTAAGAAAAATGTTGCTCAGATTAAATGATGTAAATATTTGCTATGGGAAAGCTGAGACGGTTAAAGAAATAAATATAGAAGTTTCCGAGCGTTCAGTCGTTGGGATTATTGGTGCAAACGGCGCAGGTAAAAGTACCCTCCTTAAAGCTATATCAGGTTCAATACCCACTGCTGCAGGTGAGATATGGTTTATTGATAAAAAAATTAATGGCATGAAATCCCATGAAACAGTCAAACTCGGTATCGTTCATGTCCCGGAAGGCCGCAGACTATTTCCATATATGAGTGTCATGGCAAACCTTAAAATAGGGGCATATTTGCGAAAAGATAGCCGGGAGATAAAAAAAGATCTGGATGAAGTATTTGAACTATTTCCCAGATTGAAGGAAAGACGCAATCAACGAGCTTCGACTTTGAGTGGAGGAGAACAACAAATGCTGGCTATCGGTCGAGGAATAATGGCGAAACCTAGATTGCTGTTGTTAGATGAGCCTTCATTGGGACTGGCTCCTCTGATGGTTCAAAATGTTGCCAGTGCTATAAATGACATCCATAAAAAGGGAATCAGCATTCTTCTGGTGGAACAAAATGCGGGATTAGTTACAGAGGTAGCAGATACAGGCTATGTAATCGAAACTGGTAAGATAGTACTTCATGGAAAAATGAGTGAAATAATGGAAAATGAAGTTGTTAAAAAAGCCTTTCTGGGGCTGAGCGGTTAAACAATTAAAACTTGTAGGGAAAAAGCAACCACGCAAATATAAAATTACGATATAGCTGCAAGTGAATAACCCCAGCAAGCTGGGGTTATTCACTTAGAATTAATAAGGAGATTGAAAGAGATGCAAAGACTGATCATTCTCCATCATATTCCGGACTGGAACGATTTACCCAATATCGAACGCTGGTTCTACCGCTATCATATCCCCGATGTATTGAGAACTAAACCCTGGATGTCCCGCTATGTCATGTTCAGATCAACACCCCCTCCATCCGGAGCGGAAGCTTTCGGCTACTACAACTATAAGGTACATGAAAACTGGTCTTTCGATGATGAGGATATGATCAGGCTGACGGCAATGACCCCTGAAGTAGCGCCTTTAAAAGCTATCATGGTAAAAACCGGAGCGAAACCCACAGAGGATTTTCTGGGAAGCGATTTAATTATGTTTGACCAAACTATTTTACGCTGGTTAATTATCTTTAAATATCCGGAAGGGGTCTCCCTGGAGGAAGGGGACCACTGGTATTTAAATACTCACGTTCCGGAAGCGCTGCAGCAGCCCGGTTTGATCCGTTTTTTTAGCTATAAGGTAATACCCTTAAAACTGGTAGCGGCAGTGGGTAAACGCTCCTTTCTGCATCCCCAGTCCGAGATCAGTGCTAATTATCACCGGGTAACGGAGATGTGGTATACCAATAGCAACGGATGGGTAGACTCGGTAATTAAAAATCCGCCGAAATATACCCGGCCGGATTGGGCGAACTACAATCAATATCCTTTCCTGAAGCCCTGGAAAGATTTTCACAGCACCTGCATTTTGGAGAGGCCCACTGAAGATTATCTTAAGGATGTGAGGCCTTTCTATATCTAATTATTAATGTCAGGGTTAGCTATTGGCGACTGGAATAGACCTATACGATTAATATTGACAGAAAATTATTTTTATTATAGTATGAGTCAATCAGCGCTTGAGTTAAAGTGAAGTATTTACCATATAAACTCCATTGGCATTAAGGATTCTAGCGCCACATACCAATGAATAGACTGCACTACAAACTAACCAATATTGCAACTTGATTTATCGATCTGGCCTTGACAGATACCAATCTTTGATAAATCCCAGGATCAAACATTGGAGATAATGCACGCATAAAAAGATAACTACTCACTAATCCTGATAGACTACCCAATAGAATAAAATTGCTTTGGCGTCCGGCAGAAGCTGATATTTGCGATCCGATACCGACTGGGGTTGACAAAACCCGAAATAAGTCTAGTTTGATAAATATCAAACGAAGAGAAAGGGTCAGGATATGACATCGAGCAAGGACACGAGCCAGGAAGAGCATGCTCCACGGAACCACCGGCGGCAGCTATTCCTCATCATTGGAATTGTGGTAGTAGTCATCCTGGGGATCTTAGCTGTTCCGTATTATCAGAATTATATTGCCCCTTTTAACCGCACCGTTATCACCGTCGACGGTCAGAAAATTACCATGAGATATTTCATTGACAGGGCGGTATTAGCCGGTGCAGACCCGATGTCGATGCTGCAAACTCTGACTGAAGAAAAGGTCATTGAAATCGCGGCGCCTCAATATGGCGTCGTAGTG
>Ga0153915_10005343_pt1 | contig 11933 bp, 9 predicted proteins | sample Opewatmetagenome_2_FD_107003 | JGI IMG/M metagenome (GOLD analysis project Ga0153915, IMG submission 107003) | Freshwater wetland microbial communities from Ohio, USA - Open water 3 Core 3 Depth 3 metaG | ecosystem: Environmental > Aquatic > Freshwater > Wetlands | place: USA: Ohio, Lake Erie...
ACAATTCACAGTGCGCGCGCACATCTTGATACCCGGAGCGAGAACCTGGTTGCTCATGAACTGGCGCATCAGTGGTTCGGGGACCTGCTGACGTGCCGGAATTGGGCACATGCATGGCTGAATGAAGGTTTTGCCACATACTTTCAAGCTCTCTACGACGAGGCAAGCCTTGGAAAGGATGAATTCCAGCATGAGATGGTTGCGCAGCAGGCAGCAGTTGTTGCGATTGATACCGGTACGGATCGACGGCCCACAGTATCTGATAGTTATGTTGACCCGGTGGACATGTTCGATGGCCATATCTACGGACGTGGCGCATGCATTCTTCACATGCTCCGCTTTATCATCGGTGAGCAGAAATTCTGGGAGGGGATCAAGCATTATGTCGATCTCTATCAGTATCAGTGCGTGACCACTGAGGACTTCCGGCATGCCATGGAGGATGCCGCTGGACAGGATCTTGAATGGTTCTTTGATGAGTGGGTGTTCCACGCGGGGTATCCATCATTCAGCGTTTCCGTTGCGTACGACTCAGCAGCATCGTTGGTGCACATCGACGTCCGTCAAACGCAACAAGTTGATAAACTGACTCCCCTGTACCGAATGCCGGTGAACGTAGAAGTGTCGACAGATTCGGGGAGTGTCCAGCACAAGATCTGGATCGACGCAGCGAAAGATCAGCGGATTGATGTCACCAGTCGAGGGCGGCCGCTGAACATTGTGTTCGATAAAGGACGATGGCTCTTAAAAGCACTGCACTTTGCCAAACCCGTGGAAATGCTGGTGCATCAACTGGAATACGGTGATGCCGCTGATCGGGTTGAGGCGCTCGATGGACTTTTGTCCATGGTGGGTCAAAGCGGCATCCGTTCCGTCATTGCAAAAGCTTTGGAAAGCGATCCATTCTGGGGTGTAAGGCAAAAAGCGGCCGAAGTGCTGGGACGAGAAGGTGAGGCTGAGACGCTGCAATTGCTCGTGCCTGCATTCAATGATCGACAAGCGCAGGTTCGTGCAACAGCGACTGCAGTTCTAAAGAACTTCAGGACGCTTGACGCACTGGTTGCCCTTGGAAATATCTTTGCGCATGATTCGAGCTATGCGGTCGCTGCTGAAGCCATTGGTGCACTTGTCGCAATTGATGCTCCTCACGCATGGGAGTATTGTGAGAAGGGGCTACAGAGGGATTCGGACAACGATATCATTCGTGCGGCTGCAGTTCATGCATTGGGAACGCTCAGGACAGAGGAAGCGAAGCGTCGTTTGACGGCATTCATGCTCTATGGTCAACCACCGGAAGTCCGACTTGCAGCAATCGATGCGCTGGCACAGAATTGGAAGTCAGATGACGATGTTCGGCGTGTCCTCGGGGCGCTGGTGAACGACCGAAAGCATCATGTGCGACGCAGGGCAATCGAGCGGCTGGGCTCCACCGGCGATGCTTCGAACTTGGCGGTGTTGCAGGCCGTGATTGACCATGAGCGCAATCCGATTCTGCGCCGGGAGGCGCGAAAAGCAATCGCACTCATTGAGAAGAGAGTCCATCCACAAGGGGGCTAAGTACAATAACGGCGGGTGTCACATGGAAACGCGTCTTATCCTCTTTGGACCACCAGGTGTAGGGAAGGGAACCCAGGCGAAGCTCCTGGCTGAACAGTTTGGGATCCCGCACATCTCGACAGGCGACATTCTCCGCGCTGGTGCCATGGCAGGAACAGAGCTCGGAAAGAAGGCCAAGGCACTCATGGACGAAGGGAAGCTGGTTCCAGATGACATAATGGTTAATCTCGTGCGGGAGACCTTGGCCTCCCCGAAAACGGCGAAGGGGTTCATTCTGGATGGATTTCCTCGCACCATCGGACAGGCGAAGGCACTTTCTGCAATCTTCAAGGAGCTGAAAATCACCAGATTCCAGGTCGTTAACTTTGAAGTCGACGACGAGGAAATCATTCGGCGTCTTGCGAACAGACTGATCTGTCCCAAGGAGGGAAAGATTTTCAATTTGGAGTTCGATGCTGTTGAGTCAGGTGGACCGTGTCCTAGTTGCGGCACGAGGTTGATCCAGCGCGAGGATGACAAGGCTGAGACAGTGCGTGAGAGGCTCCGCGTCTATAATGCAGCGACCAAAGCAGTTATCGAATATTACAGACAGCAAGGCGTTGTCATGACGTTGGACGGAACAGGCACGGTTGATGTTGTCAACCGCGAGATCCGAATGATGCTCTGAGGATGAAGACCCCATGACATTTGCTGATGCAGAATCGTTGAAACCGGGCAGCACTCTGATGGTAGTTGCGCACCGTGGAAGTTCCGGCACAGCTCCGGAGAACACCATGGCCGCATTCAAGCTTGCGATCGATGCTGGCGTCGACATGATCGAACTTGACGTCCGAATGACAAAAGACTTTCATCTGGTTGTGATTCACGACCGGGATGTCCGGCGCACGACTAACGGGACCGGTTTCGTGTGGGATATGACACTACAGGATCTCAGGTTCTTAGACGCTGGGTCGTGGTTCTCGCCGCGATTCCGGGGTGAACGGATTCCGACTCTGCGTGAAGTGATTGCCATTCTGCCTGATGGACTTGGTCTCAATGTCGAAGTGAAGACAGATGGTGATCCACGGAAAGAACACGCACTGGAAGAATCGCTGGTGCTGCTGGTGCGTGAACAAGGGATGACCCAACGCGTGCTGGTATCCTCGTTCGATCATCGTCATCTACGCCGTCTTCACCAGCTTGATACGGATCTGCATCTCGGGGCGCTCTACTTTCCTCTCCGGGATCTGGCGAAAACGCCCTCCACAATTGCACGTCGGGTTGGCGCCAGGGCATTTATCTGCAGCCGGACGCAGATTCGTAAGCGCTTTGTTGATGATGCCCATCGACATGGGATCTTTGTAGGTGTTTACGGGGTGAATAGTCTTGAGCACGTGACCCAGGTCAGGCGGTACGGTGTCGATGCGGTTGTGACTGACTACCCCGAGAAGATTGTACAGGTGGTGCGGCATTGATTCCGGTGGTCACGGAGTTGTCAATGCGATAGAGATGGTATCGTCACGAGTCTGGTATCTCACTTTCCTCTTCTCTATATTTCTTGCACCACGCAGTAACATAGCCTGATCATGCGATTTCCCATCTCGAACATGCGTTCTCTCTTCGTTGTAACTCTCCTCCTCCTTGGTCTTTCGGGGTGCAGTAAGGAACCCACGGAAGAGCAAAAGGAAGCCGATGAGATTCTCGCAAAGGCAAAGATTTTCCTGGCCCGCGGCGAGTACAGGGAAGCCCGCGCGTTGCTGGAAGAGGCACGTGAGCTGGATGAAGGGCTCAGCCGGACAGCAAGGGTTGCCGAAGAGCTGAAGCTCGTTGGAAGCGCCATGAAAGCGACTGCAGAGTTTGACAGCGCCTTCATGTATTACAATCGCGCCATCGAGCAATACAGAAACGTTGCGGACCGCGATGCAGTACGTGAAATAACATTAGAAATTGCCTCGGTCGTCCGGATGAGAGGTGAGGAGCGAAGGGCCTTTGGAATCTATGTTGAAGCACTGCGTCTTGCCAGGGTCTTTAAAGACGATGAGGGCATACGTGATATCGAGTGGGCCATGCTCGCGAGCTGTCGGGCGCTCGATGAACGAATCGAAGAGAGGCGCATTCTTGCAGAACTACTGAAGGAGTGTACAGCAAGGAAAGATGTCGGTGGCCTGGGCCGCATCCATTTTGAAACCGGGCTTTCACAATGCGCGGTGGGCGGGTATGACTCTGCGGCCCAGAGTTTTCAGCGCGCTTTTGCGCTTACAGAGAGCATGAAAGATTCACTCCTGCCATTGAACGCGTTGCTGTGGCTTGGTATAGCAGAGGGCGCAGCTGGAGACCTAAGAAGGTCTTTTCAGGCATATGGTGACGCAATCCGGCGATCGGAAAAAGTGCGTGGGGCACAGCCAATTCGTCTCGAGCTGTTTGCCAGAGTCGGCAATGCCTACCTGCGAACCAGAAGATTCACCGATGCTGCACGTTTCTACCGTGCCGCACTCACAACTGCGATAAATACTGGAAACAAACTTGCAGAAGCGTACATTGCACTGCAACTGGGTCACTGTGATCTGGAGTCCAAACGCGACGCAGCGGTAAAAACCTATCAGTCCAGTCTCGAACTTCTCAGAAGCCTTGGCCACGTACCCGGAATAGTATATGCACAGGTCAGCCTCGGCATCGCAGCAAAGAGGTCAGCTCAGTTCACGGAAGCGTACAAGAATCTGAAAGCTGCTGTGGATGCCGTTGCCACGATAGCCGTGCGGCGTGACCAGGATGATCTATATGTCGACTGCGAGCGCGCATTTCTCGGACCGGCTCGGCTGGCAGCCTATGACGAGCTGACCGAATTGTTGTTGGCGGCGGGCAAATTTGATGAAGGATTTTCGCTTGTTGAACAGCGTAACGCTGTGGCGGCGAGAAACGACCTGGATGCCTTTGAACCCCGGCCATTGAATAAGGCGCTCGCAGGTGCACTACAGCTCTACTTTGAGGAACGTGCCAAGCACATTGGAGCCGAACAGCTGCTCGAGCAGGTCCTGAGATCGGGTTTTCAGCAGAAGGAACAGCTCGCATCAATCAAGACTGTGATGGACAACAGCACGAAAAAGATGGCTGAGGCATCCGATGAGGTGGTGCGGCTCAACAGGGCGTACGAGCCTGTAGTGACGGTCGCTGGCACCGGTCTCGGAGCGGTGCAAAAAGCCCTGGTGCCGGGAGTGGCATTCGTAGAATTTGCGCCGACACGCAAAGCGCTGTATGCCTTTGTTGCCACTGCAGGTAGAACGGCGGTCAGGATGGCTGCGGTAAGTGCAGACTCGATCATTTCTCAGAGTCATCAGTTCGTCACACTGTTGCGTCGGCGAGAGCTCAGGGTGGATTCGACACGGTTTCAGGCAATGCGGGTTGACCAGCGGCTTCAGCAGCTGACTGGCCAGCTTTTCAGCGCATATATCAGACCGGTTGAGAGTGACGTAGCAGGTGTCACGAAGATTATTGCGGTATTTGGTGGTGATCTTCCAACCGTTCCGTTGCATGTGCTGCGGCGTGGGACATTGCCCGGAGCTCCGTTTCTGTGCGAGCAGCACCTGATCACGTACCTTCCTTCAGCGGCCGCTCTTACACTGGGCACAGCAGCACTTGAAAGCGTGCATGAAGTCATCGGGTTCGGTCACCCCGGGAACACTTCATGGGATGTGGAGTACGAACTGCGTGATATCCGCGCGTTTTATAAGGAGGCACGACTCTTCTTCAATCAACAGGCGGCACTCAATACACTCCAAACCGAAAAAGCAGACATCCTCCATCTCGCAGTAGAAGTCCGCCACGATGGTGATGCTCCTCGGAACTCGTATGTGACACTCTCGGATGGGAAAACCATGGACGGAGAACGACAGGTTCCGCTTGGGGAACTCTTCTCCATGGCATCGTTCCCGTCAGTCGTACTGTCAGATCTCGAAGTGAATCACACTACGATAGTTCCCTCCGAAGCATATATATATCTCATCAACGGAACTGGAGCTCTGATTACGAATGCGTACACCCCCTCAAGAAAGACAAAGAAGATTTTTGGAGAAATGCTCTATACTGCGCTTCTCCAGGGGAATACCACGCCTGCGGCATACTGGAAGACCCAGCTCGAGATGATGAGGAACCCGGAATCATCTGGTCAATACGCATGGGGAGCATTTTTTCTTTGGGGGAAGTGAAAAGAGTATGAAGAAACGTGTGACTCCGCAGCAACTACGTCCTCCACAAAACAGTAAACCCCGGGGTATGACCCGGGGTTTACTGTTTCAATCGTCATTCGTTCTATCGTAAGCCTTCAATCTCTATCGTCGTCTCACCCGGATGCTTCCTACGCCCGAGTCAATTCTGATATTCATCTTGCCGCTCGCACTATTGTAGTTGTCAGTCACATACTCGTTATCAGTGCTCGGGCTGAAGTCCTTATCACAGTTGATCCGAGAGACCCAGCTCTTCTCGTGATACACCTTTGCTCCGACGTCCGGCGGCACGATCAATGTCATCACACCCATTCCACGCTCAATGTCCACATCAACTTCAGTAGTGATACTTCCGCCGAAATCAAGGCGGTACGTTCCAACGCCCCCCTGAAACCGGAAGTGCTTGAAGTTAGCATTACCGAGGTTTCTTCCTTCGAACTTGCTCAAGCCCGTCTCGATGTTCACATTTTCAATCATGGATTTATTTGGGTCATCAAACGCGAGGCTCACTTCGCTTGCGCCGGATGAGAGGTTGAAGTCCTTGATCTGGAGGTCGGAAAGATCAATCTCACCCTTTCCAAACCCAAGTTTCATATCGAACGAAATCGGAACAGCATCACTGAGCCGCACGTGCCACGTACCGCCGTCAAGTGATTTCAACCTGAACGTCCCCTTCTTCGTGTCAGATCCTTCCTCATCTCCGAGCGTAATGTCCGCATAACCGACACGATTGCGTATTTCGTACTCGACACTAGTCTGGTCTGCATTGCGATTTGTCGGATCTGCCTCGACGACAATCATCTTCTCCCGTTCGCCGCGCTCAATGAATACCGTAGCGGATGAACAAGAGATAAAGAGCTTCAGCTCTTTTTCAGTCGTCCGTCCGATCTCCTTCACGCGGGGATCGTCCGGCGGATCCGAACCGAGCACTTTCGTCGGCAGGATCAGCCCTGCGATGGCAAGGATCAGTATGACAGCTTTCGATTTCATGTGATGCCAGGTCTTCCCCTTCACCATCATTGTACGGAAGACGTGGCTGGAAGTTGCGGGTATATCAGTAATTACGGATACGGTGGCGAAGTTGCTTGTAGAGAATTTCGCGAGCCCTGAAAATGTGAGCCTTTACGGTCCCGATGGGGAGTTTGAGGAGTTTGGCGATTTCCTCGTAGCTTCGCTCTTCCATATGGCGGAGCTGGATGACCCTGCGGTACTTTTCGGGGAGTTTGTCGATGGCATCTTGCAACAGGGCTGCCCGCTGAGTCCGGATGAATTCCCCGTCTGCCTCATAGTTCTCATCGGGGAGCTCGAAAACATAGTCGCTGTCCTTTGACTCGATCGGTTTGTCAATCGAGTACATCTGCAGCTTCCGTTTCCGGATGTAGTCGATGCTGTTGTTGGTTGCGATCTTGTACAGCCACGTGGAGAAAGCATATTCCTCGTTGAAGGTCTCAAGCGACTGGAATGCTTTAATAAATGCTTCCTGGGTCAGATCCTCCACTTGCTCACGGTCGTGCACCATTCGATAAATGAAGTTGTAGATCTGATCGTGGTACTTGGCCATCAATTTTTTGTAGGCTTGGTCATCTCCCTCCAGGGCATCCTGAATCAGGTGGGAGTCCTCCGCGCGGGAGTCTTGTCTACGGAGTTCTCGGGTGTCGGCAAAAGCGGGAGATGCGGCGGTATGTCTTCGATGTGTCTTCGCCATGAGGCGGGTGTGCTTGTCGGCGTTTGGTTCACGTCGCACCAGGAGCGAAAGAATGTAGGCAAAAGCCGTGTAAGGTTCAAGGAAGTCGCATTGCAGCACTTTGTTGATTCCTGGAGCAGAAATTCTTATGTTGACTCATGTTCATCACGTTCGAAGGCATCGACCTTAGCGGCAAGAGCACACAAGCCCGGTTGCTCGTCGCGAGGCTACAACAAACGGCTGCCGATGGATCCGATCTGCAACGGACGGTACGTTTTCTTCGGGAACCCGGCGGTACGGTAATCTCCGAGCGACTTCGGGAGATCCTTCTCGACAGGAAGAACCTGGAGATGAGCCCGTGGACAGAGCTGTTTCTTTTCTCGGCTGCCAGAGCGCAACTTGTGGCAGAAGTGATTCGTCCGGCGCTTGCACGTGGAGAAATCGTTGTGTGCGATCGGTTTTACGACTCAACCACGGCATACCAAGGATACGGCCGAGGTCTTGACCTAGAGAGTATCCAACGAATCAACAATGCCGCAACGGGAGGCACCAATCCACACCTGACGATTGTCGTCGATATTCCCGTCGCGGAGATAGAACGCCGCAGGACAAGCGCGGGAATGGGGTCTGACCGGATGGAAAGCTCCGGGCAAGCCTTCTTTACTCGTGTGCGGAACGGGTACTTGGAGATCATGAAACGCGAGCCACAACGTGTTGTATGGGTGGACGGTATGAAGTCGGTTGATGAGGTTCACCAGAGTGTATGGCGTGCAGTTTCACGCCTCAGTGTCGTTTCACAATCAGCGTAGGGGATGCTATGATTGGTGCAGGGAATCGTAGAGTGACGAGGAAATTTCTCGTGCTCGCAGTGTCGGCTCTTCTCGTGGCTGTGTGTGCCGGCTTCATGTTGATGCCGGATGCTGACCTCTTTCTGAAAATCAACAAGAGCATCGACATTTTTGGGCGGGTGTACAAAGAGGTATCCGTCAATTATGTCGACGAGATCGATCCGGAGAAATTCATGCAGGCAGGCATCGACGGGATGCTGGGAACCTTGGATCCATATACAGTCTACATTGACCGGGAAGAAGGGGATGAAGTTGAACTCCTGACCAGCGGCAAGTACGGCGGAATCGGCGTTACGATCGGGATGCGTGAGGGTGCTGTTCGCGTTATCAGCGTTATGGAGGGCTATTCTGCCCAGCGCCAGGGGATTATCCCCGGAGATAGATTCCTTGAGGTTGACGGTGTCAAGATTGGTTCGAAAAAACCCGATGAAGTGCGAAACCTGACACGCGGTGAGCCCGGGACACAGGTAAAAGTCCTGGTAGAGCGCGAGGGAGAGCCCAAACCTCTGGAATTCGTGCTGATTCGAGAGGAGATCCAGGTGCGGAACGTGACGTACTCCAGCTTTGTGGAAGACGGGATCGGATATGTCCGACTTGAACGATTTTCCCGCAAGGCTGGAGAGGAACTGCGCCAGGCGATCAGGGATTTGAAGTCAAAAGGTGAGCTGAAAGGGTTTGTGCTTGACCTCCGGGGTAACCCTGGTGGGCTCCTCGATGCGGCGGTCGATGTCGTCAGCAAGTTTGTTCCACGGGGGAGTCTGGTCGTAAGCACTCGTGGCAGGAGGACTGATGCGGATAAGAAATACACCTCGGTCGAGGAGCCTGCTCTCCCGACAATTCCGCTCGCAATTCTCACCGATCGTAACAGCGCGAGTGCCAGCGAGATTGTTGCCGGTGCTGTGCAGGATCTCGATCGCGGAATCGTTGTCGGAACCCGAACATTTGGCAAGGGCCTGGTACAGACAATTGTGCCCCTGAACTACGGTGCGCAATTGAAGATCACGACTGCACGCTACTACACTCCGAGTGGAAGAAGTATTCAGGAAATTGACTACATGCACAAGGAAGGAAACGGCGTCTTCACCATCGTCCCGGACAGTCTCAAGGGGGAATTCAAGACAGTCCACGGACGTACGGTGCTCGGACATGGCGGCGTTGCCCCCGATTCAGTAGTCAAGGACATTGATGAAGGGCCAATGGTCCGTGAGTTGATTCGAAAGGCGCTCATTTTCAAGTTTGCCATACGGTATGCTGGCGAGCACAAGAACGAACAGATCACCGGTGCTACACCAGAAATCCTCCACGCATTCAAGAAATTTCTTGATGCCGAGAAATTTGACTACCAGGAAGAGACCGAGGCAAAAATCAAGGAGCTTCGACAGTTGGCAGATCGCTCCCACTACGGGAAAGAAGTCCTCGCAGATCTTGACCGGGTGTCGGCATCATTCGACAAGGAAAAAGCTCGTGGATTCGAGCGCTACAAGGATCACATTACGGATGAGTTGAATATTGAGCTCATGGCGCGCTTCCATGGTGAGCATGGACGGATAGAAGCTTCACTAAAGGACGACAATCAGCTGTCGGTGGCAGTGAGCCTGCTCAAAGACCAGAAGCTCTATTTCAGAAAAACCGGCGGCTAAACTGCAGACGGTAATCAGTGAGTCGTCTGGAGGATCTGTGAGCATCAGAAAGAGAAACCTGTGGACGCGCTGAGCGTCGTCCTCATTTTTCTGGGTGGCTGTCTTGCCGGGTTCCTCGCGGGGTTCTTCGGTATCAGCGCCGGCATTGCCCTTGTACCGGTGCTTCTTCTGTTCTATCAGTCGGTTGGCGTTACTTCACTGGTAGCAATTCATCTCTCCATTGGCACCAGCCTCTTCGTTCTTCTCTTCGGTTCACTTTCCTCTGCCTACCAGTACTACAGAAAGGGCCACATCATCTGGCGTGCAATTGTGATCATTGGAATTGCGAGCGTGGTAAGTGCTCTCGGTGGAAGTTTCATCGCCGGAATCATGTCGTCGGACATGTTGCGAAAGGTTTTTGCTGTTGCGGTGGCAATTACCGGACTTGCAATGTTCGGAGAATTGCGAAAGCCGAAAGGGGAGCCGAAGCTGGAAGTTCCCGGACTACTCGGAACAGGGGCTGTAATCGGTGGGATTACGTCACTGGCAGCTGTAGGAGGCGGCATTTTTTCGGTGTGGCTGATATACTCGGTTCATCGGTTCCCGCTGATGAAAGCGCTCGGCATATCAAGCGCCACTCTTGCAATTGCGGCCGCAGCTGCGGCACTCGGGTACATAGTCAGTGGGCAGGGAAACGTTTTCTTGCCGCCGGGGACGCTCGGGTATGTTGATCCACTACGAGCACTGCTACTGATCCTCGGGATCATTCCCCTCGGCGTTTTGGGCGAACGGGTCGCTCAGCGAACAAAGGCAGGCGTATTGCGTAAAGTCTTTGCGGTGTTCCTGCTGGCACTTGCAGCGAAGTTGTTCTTTGTCTAATGCAGCCCGTCTGACCCTTTACCTCACATTTAGCTTTCTTCTGATCATCCCCATAACCGTCTTCAGATCTCCGGGTCTCTTCACGAAGTCCAGGCTGTCCGATTCCACCACAAGGAGGGGTCCGAGTCTATAGCGCTTGGTCCAGGCCTCGTAATGGACGTTCAGTTGCTCGAGGTACTCACGCCGTATCGACTGCTCAAAATCCCTGCCTCGTAGCGAGATTTGCTTCAACAGGGTGTCGATGTTTGCCCTCAGGTAGATCAGGAGGTCAGGCGGACGAAGATATTCCGTCATGACCTTGTACAGCGCAACGTAATTCCTGTAGTCTCGCTCCTCCATGTTGCCGATCTCGAAAAGATTCCGTGCAAAGATCTCGGCATCTTCATAGATGACGCGGTCGAGGACCACGGAGCGAGGTCCTTCGGTGATCGACTTGTGACTGCGGAAGCGATTGGAAAGGAAGTAGACCTGGAGGTTGAATGACCATCGCTTCATATCTGTATAGAAATCGTGGAGATATGGATTATCCTCTACCGATTCATAGTAGGGTATCCACCCGAATTCATGGCTGAGCAATTGTGTGAGCGAGGATTTGCCTGAGCCGATGTTTCCAGCAACCGCGACAAAAAGTTTCTGTGCGGATTTTCGTTTCGGGCTCGGCGCACGCTGTGCTCTTGACTTGCGAGGCGATCGAGTTGAGAGTGTTTTCATCGTGCGTTTGTATGAAAAAAGTGAAAGAGGAGTTCAAGTCCGCTCACAGCCCTCGGGCCCGGACGCGAGATGAGGTCCGGATCGATGTGATAGATCCTGCCAGCACGTGCAGCATCAAGTTGCTTCCACTCTGGAAAGCGGTCAAGAAGCACGGTTGTGCTTTCTGCGAGATCAGACGTGAACACGATTGCGTCGGGGTTCTGTGCAAGGACTGCCTCGCGACTGAGTGCAGGATATGTGCCCGGGGCGGAAGCGGCAAGATTGTCGGCGCCGGCATGCTGCAACAGGTCGTTGATGAACGTGTTCTTGCCTGCGGCGATAAGGGGATCGAGCGAAATGAATACGAATACCTTCGTTCTGGTACCGCTGGAACGCGCGAGAACACTATCTTCCCGTTCTTGAAGTGATGCCACCAATGCGGTCGATTCCCTTTGGT
>Ga0153915_10005345_pt1 | contig 11933 bp, 8 predicted proteins | sample Opewatmetagenome_2_FD_107003 | JGI IMG/M metagenome (GOLD analysis project Ga0153915, IMG submission 107003) | Freshwater wetland microbial communities from Ohio, USA - Open water 3 Core 3 Depth 3 metaG | ecosystem: Environmental > Aquatic > Freshwater > Wetlands | place: USA: Ohio, Lake Erie...
AGGAGGGTCTTTACCTCAACAGGGGCATGGGACAGGAGCAGATTAAGGGTCATTGAAAAATTGATGCGTATCTGGCTCAGAAGGGGGTCAGGGGGAGAATCCTTCAGTTCATTGATAAGCTGCGGGTCCTGATGAACGCCGGGGATAATAAGGGCGAAGCCTATGTTGTCCTTTCCCCTCCTGCCTGCACGGCCTATCATCTGGTGCAGGTCCGTGGGAGTAAGGTCCGCGAACTCCCTGCCGTTATACCTGTCGCTCTGTACAAGTGCTACTGTCCTTGCGGGAAAGTTGACCCCCGCTGCAACAGTGGATGTGGAGAATATCGCATCGAGATAGCCCCTGTTCATCATCCTTTCAATAAGGACCTTCCAGTAAGGGAGCTGTCCCGCGTGATGGGATGCAACAAGCGATTCCACAAGCGGCTCTATCTGCCTGTGGCCCTCCAGGTGGGGATAATCCTTTATAAATGCCCGGACCTCCTCCTCAAGCTTCTCTTTTCTCCCATCTTCCCTGTCCGAAGAGTGGCATGATAGAACGGCGTGATCACAGTCCATCCTGGACTTTAGAAAAAAGATCGCAGGCAACAGGTCGAATTCTCTAAGACAGGCGATAATATCGCCGTATCTCGGGAGGGGCTGGCGGCCCCTGTGGCCCTTTTCAAAGGTATGGGATGCCATGAATCTCTTTACAGCGGCAGACAATCCCCTCCTGCCTGCCAGGGGGGCAATAAGGCCGTCCGGAAAAAGGAAGAGCATCTCCAGGGGCACGGGTCTCTCATCGGAGCGCACCACCAGCGCCCTGGTCCCCCTGTTCTTCATGAGCCAGGCGCAGAGTTCCTCGGCATTGGATATGGTGGCGGAGAGGAGGAGAAGCCTTACCCTGGGAGGCAGATATATAAGGACCTCTTCCCATACCACCCCTCGGTCGGGGTCGCTCAGGTAATGGGCCTCATCCAGGATGACGAGGTCCGAGTTGAGGCTTGTCCCCTCCTGCATGGCGTCATAGAGCTGGTTTCTCAGGATCTCCGTAGTGCCCACAATGATGGGGGCGCCGGTGTTTTCCTTCCTCTCGCCTGTAACGATCCCGCAGGCGTCCTGCCCGAACTCCTGGACGAATTCATGGTAAAGGGAATTGGAGAGTGCCTTCAGGGGGGAGGCATACCATACCCTCAGGCCGTTTTTAAGATACTCTTCGATTACCCTTACGGCTATCCATGTCTTGCCTGCGCCTGTGGGGGCGCTTACAAGGACATCATGGTCCTTTACCTTTTCCAGGGCCTCAAGCTGAAAGGCGTCAGGTACAAATGGCGCGGCCTCAGGGACGCCTATCCTGCTGAAATGCCCTTTTAGCGCCGGGTCCAGTCTCGGCTTTCCGTAACTGTCCCTGCCTTTCTTTCTCGCGCCCCTCTTTCCGCGATCACCTCCGGATCGTCGGCGGGTATGATGTCTGTCGTCTGTCATAAAATATCTTCCTTGATGGTTTTATCTTTATTGTCTATTGATCGCTTCGGTTCCATAGAAAGTCCTCTATCCCTGCAAGAAGGGGCTTAAGGGTGTTGCGGTCAATGGCCGATATGGGTATCCCGTCCTTTAACCTGGATAATGAGACTGCCTCCTCACGAGAGATAAGGTCAGCCTTGTTGAGGACCGTGATGCAGGGGATATCCTTAAGGCCAAGCTGCAATAATACCTCATCAACGGTCTTTATCTGCTCCTCCATCACCGGGCTTGATAGATCCACCACATGAAGAAGCAGGTCCGCGTCATGGAGTTCCTCCAGGGTTGCCTCAAAGGCATCCATAAGACTTCTGGGAAGCGCCCTGATAAAACCTACCGTGTCGGTGATGATGACCTCTCTTTCCCTGGGGAACCTGAGCCTCCTGCTGCTCGGGTCAAGCGTCTCAAAGAGGCGGTTTCTGGCCGTGACGCTGCTGTCGGTCAGGCTATTGAGGAGGGTTGACTTGCCGGCGTTTGTGTAACCCACGATGGATATCACAGGGAGTCTCCTTGAGTTCCTGAGTCTTCTCCTGTCCTGTCTCTGTTGTCGTATCTTTTCAAGCTCCCTGTTAAGATTGACTATCCGTTCCCTGGACCTCCTGCGGTTTATCTCAAGCCTCGTCTCTCCGGGGCCCCTGGCGCCTATCCCTCCGGTCAGTCTGGACATGGCGGTATCCTTTTCCGCCAGCCTGGGCAGGAGATACTTCAACTGCGCCAGTTCCACCTGGATCTTGCCTTCCCTGGTAACGGCGCGCCTTGAGAATATGTCCAGTATCAACTGACTTCTGTCTATAATCCTCAATTCAGTGTAATCCGTCAGGCTTCTTATCTGGTTCGGGGTCAGCTCATTATCAAATATCAAAAGATTCGCCCCGGTCTGGATGCATTTAAGGACCAGCTCGCTCAGCTTTCCCTTGCCTATAAAAAAACGGGGATCAGGCCTTTTAAGATGCTGAATCAGGACATCCTTTACCTCAATGTTGTTTGAGTCCGCCAATGCCCGCAATTCATTTAATGATTCTTTCACGTTTCCTGAAGGGCCGGTTGTAACGGCGACAAGTATCGCCCTGTCCGTCTTTCCCAGGCCGGGTCTCCTGTCGGTCCTTGCCAGTTCGTCCTCTAATGCCTGTATAAGTTCGAAGAAATCGGCATTCAACTGTCCCGAATCCTTGATGCTTGTTATCTCCCATCCCCTCTCCCGGATATTAGACGGCAGGATATGGGCGTAATCAATGGGGCCGGGCATGCCATCAGCGTCAACCTGTATGGCGACCATCATATCAAGGCCCATAAGGACAAGGTCTGAAAGGTCTTCCTGTGAGATGGGTTCGTTATGCAGGTGGGTATGGATGCATCTCAGGCCGCTGAGGCGGCTGCTGCCTGTTCTGGCCTTCTCGAAGTCAGGGATGCTGATCCCTTTATCATCGCCGATAAATACGCTTGCCACCTCGCCGCCCCGCGTGATGAGCATGCCTGCCTGCCTTTTTATATCGGAGGAGATGTAGGATATCTGGCGGAGGGCCTCCCGTGAGACGATCTCGCGGTTTGACATCCTCCGCCTGTAGATATTTTGCAGGTGTTTCAGCTGACTTGCCTTAAGGCCGTTTGTTTTGCCGAATACTTTTTCTATATTTTAGTCCCCTTGGGTATATTGAGGATAATAATTTTCGTTCTGATAATCCCTGAATCTGGTGAATTCCGCCTGAAATGTCAATTTGAAGTAACCGGTAGGGCCGTTTCTCTGTTTTGCCAGTATGATCTCAGCTACGTTTTTATTCTCCTCTGTTGAGGGATTATAGACCTCATCCCTGTAGATGAAGGCAATAACATCGGCGTCCTGTTCGATTGCCCCGCTCTCCCTCAGGTCGTTAAGCTGGGGCCTCTTATTGGGGCGGTCCTCAACCTTCCTGTTCAACTGGGAGAGCGCAAGAACAGGGACATTGAGGTCCTTTGCCAGGGCCTTGAGGGACCTGGATATCTCCGAGATCTCGATCTGCCTGGATTCCGCAGACCTCCTTCCCTGGACAAGCTGAAGGTAATCTACAACAATCATGGTCAGGGGCCCTCTTTTAGCCAGTCTCCGGCAGCGGGCCTTCATGTCCAGGACGCTTATCCCTGATGTGTCGTCAATGAACAGGGGCAGTTCCGATAATTGATTGGCCGCATCGGTCAGCTTTGACCAGTCCCCGTCCCTCAACGTACCTGTGCGTAGTTTTGTGGCGTTTATCATGGCCTCAAAGCCCAAAAGCCTCATTCCCAGCTGCGTCTTTGACATTTCGAGGGAGAATACCGCAACGCCCTTGCCCGTCCTCTTGGCCGCGTTATAGGCTATATTAAGGGCCAGGGCTGTCTTTCCCATACTTGGCCTGGCGGCCAGTATTATCAGGTCGGATGGCTGGAGACCGGCTGTAAGACGGTCAAAGTCCGAAAAATCCGTGGGAACGCCTGTGATAAAACCTTCATTTTCCGACACGCTTTCAAGTTTTTTAAAACTGTCCTTGATGATGTTTTCGAGCGGGGAAAAGCCTTCACTGAGCTTTTCCTGGCGGATATTAAACACGGATTGTTCGGCACGGTCCAGGAGTTCATCTGTGGTCTCCCAGGGCTGGAGACAGGATTCAGATATGTTCGAACATTGGATAAGGAGGTTCCTCCTGATATAGTGGTCGCGCACGATCTCCGCATGAAAGGCTATCCCGGCGGAGGTGGAAACCGCCTCCACAAGGGAGGCGAGATAATCGGCGCCACCTGCCTTTTCCAGGAGATTTTTTCTGGTGAGATACTGGGAGAGGGTTATAAGATCAACCGGTTCATCATTATTGTACAGGCTGACCATGCCTTCAAAGAGATGCATATGTGCCTCCCGGTAAAAACAATCGGGAGTCAGAATATCCATGATCTGGTTCATGGCATCATTATTAATAAGTATCCCGCCCAGTATGGCCTGTTCAGCCTCCATATTGTGAGGAGGGACTTTTATTGAAGCAGGGATAATCTTTTCTTTTGTCTGAGCCATGGCCTTTCATCTGAGTTGCCCTGAAAGCGAGGCAACACCCGTTTAATCCGGCAATATCCCGGGTAAATAAATCTATTCTCCCGGTGTTACCACTACCTTGACAGTCGCTGTAACCTGGGGATGCAGTTTTACCTTGACCTCAAATTCCCCAAGGGTCTTGATCGGTTTGTCCAGGACTATTTTTTTTCTGTCTATGGCGAAACCTTTTTTCTCTATTTCACCTGCTATATCCATGCTGGTGACAGAGCCGTATAACTTATCCTCTTCTCCTACCTTCTGGGAGATGGTTATAACGATACTCTCGAGGTCCTTAACCAACTTCTCGGCATCTTCTTTTGCTTTTAACCTCTTTCCCTCAATCTTTTTTTTCTGCATATCAATCAGCTTGATGTTCGATTTATCAGCAACCAGGGCAAATCCCTGTGGGATGAGGTAATTTCTGGCATAACCTTCCTTTACGTTTATTATAGCGCCTTCCAGGCCCATTTCATCCATGTCCCGCCTTAAAATTACTTTCATTGAATTTCCTCCATAATGAAAAACTTTAATAATATGCCTCAGGTCGAGGCCCTAAATTCCTATCTTTCAGGCCGCCTCAGGATCAGTCTTTTTATGCAGCCTTCGAAAATCCACCCACTGATCAAAGAGTCCAGCCATGGCCAGCAAAACAAAAAATATCAACTGGACCATGATCATGGCGTATATACTGAGCCTGGCCCACCTGGGCATGCCGTGTTTATTGAAAAAAAACAGCATGATTGACAGGCCGTGAAATATATAAATCACTGAGAGTACCGACAGGACATTTTCAGCAACAAATTTTATACCTGTTCCCTGCAAAAATAAAGCAAATCCTGCTCCTATGACACCCCATACCATAAATTCAGGGGCATGCCATCTATCCGTTTCACCTAAATCCGGGCAAGGCAGGCTTCCTTTCCGGAATAGAGGTTTACTTAAAACGATATTAATCCAGATCACGATCCCTGTCCCGATTATGATAATGGCGGGATAAATCCTTGTAATCACTTTACTCAATAAATCAACGGCCTGTTTGATCTGGTCGAGTTTTTCCTTATCCAGCCCCATCTCTTTGTAAATGTCCACTGTCCTGGTCAGGTTGGACTGAAAATATCCGAGGATCATATCAACAGGCCCTTCGCCTTTGGAGAGCCCGACCAGAAAAAGGAAAATTGCACCCATAAAAAGCGTATATGCGGTCCCCCAGAAAACGGCAGCGCCGATATGGACTTGCCTCTTGAATAATCCGGAGATGATCAACCCGATAATGCCGAATTCGAGACAGAGCAGGAATAAAAAGGGTTGCCCCAGCAGTATCCCCAACAGCCCCACTATAAGAAGGGTAATAAAACCGATCTTCAACCCCTCCCTAAGCCCCAGTTTGCTTATATAAAAGATAAAAGGAAGCGGTATGATCAAGCTGAAAAAGGGACCGATCACAGGCATCCAGATAGAGATTAAGAGGGCAAGGATGACCGAACCGGCGAATCCGATGATATTATTAATTTTCATATCTCTTTAGGCAGGCAATCCCCAAAAACATACAAGGACAGTGTATGTTATGCCCCCATTGGGAGTAATGCCATGGGGGCATTATATTGATAATCAAGCAGGATAAATCTTTAAGATTACCTGATAGTCGCTGTCGTATAGGGTAACAGGGCAATCTTCCTCGCCCGTTTTATTGCTGCTGTAAGTATCCTCTGGTGCTTGGCGCAATTGCCGGAGATCCTTCTCGGTACGATTTTTCCTCGTTCGGTCGTAAATGATCTCAGCAACCTCAAGTCCTTGTAATCCACTGTAAGGGTGCTGTCCGCGCAAAATCTGCACACCTTGCGTCTGTGAAAAGCCATTCCCCCTTTATTAGGAAACTTGTCATTGTCTCTATCCATTTTCCACCTCACTCTCTTCGATATCCGCTGCTTCGCCCTCCTCTTCCTCCTGTATGGCGGGCGCTTGATCAGCAACCTGAGTTGCATCAAAAACGACCTCTTTCTGCGACTCTTTTTCCTTATCAAGCAATTCCTGAGGATCGGCCTTCTCGGCAAGCTTTACGGTTTGAAATTTGATAATCCTGTCATCGAGGTTAAACATCCTCTCGAGTTCGGCAGTAACTCCGGGGTTTGCACAGAAGTCCACAAGGACATAGAAACCATTGTTAAACTTCTTGACGGTATAGGCGAGTCTTTGTTTGCCCCATTTCTGGGTCTTGATAATAATACCCTTCTGGGCCACTATCAGATTGTTGAATTTTTCTATTATCTCATTAAACTCGTCATCGCTCTGGTTGGGGTTGATAATATAAATTATTTCATAATGCCTCATGCTGTTTTCTCCTTTCGGGCTATATGTGAAAAAATTTTGGTCCCGCCGCACTTTTTTCAATAGAGAAAGCATGTGAAACGGAACAAGGAGTAATTAAAAAAACAAATTTGCTATCATTTAAAACATATGTTGTCAAGCAGTTTTAAGACGTGGTAATAAATCACAGATAGACATATAACCATCTTTTCCGCCAGGAGTCAATCATGTGGGATAAAGAATCAAACGTAACAAGAGAGGCAGCAAGAGAATCAGGCAAGATACTTAACAACCTTTTCGGGAAGATAAAGAACATAAATAAAAAGGGAGAGATAGACCTGGTGACAGAGGCAGATATCCAGTCCGAAAAGGCAATCCTTAAGATTATCCGCGAAAATTTTCCGGGTGACGGGATTCTGAGCGAGGAATCCGGAGAGATAGATAATTATACCGAACGTTTATGGATGATCGATCCCCTGGACGGCACAACAAATTACGCCCATTCATTCCCCTTTTTTGCCGTCTCCATAGCACTACAGGTTGAAGGGGAGATAGTCCTGGGCCTGGTCTATAATCCACGGCTTAATGAACTATTTGAGGCAAGAAGGGGGGAGGGCGCCCTGTTAAACGGCACAGCCATAAATGTTTCCCGTGCCGGTGTCTTGAGGGAGTCACTCCTTGCAACGGGATTCCCGTACAACATATACAAAGATCATAAGGATGTAATGGAGATTTTTACAAGGATGGCCGTCCGCGCCCAGGGGATAAGAAGGCCCGGTGCTGCATCCATTGATCTCTGTTATGTTGCGGCCGGAAGGACCGACGGTTTCTGGGAGCAGGGGCTCAATCCTTGGGACACAGCGGCTGGAAGCATTATAGTGAGGGAGGCCGGGGGGATGGTGGGAGACTATAAAGGGGAGGCCTATTCACCCTTTCAAAAGACTATTGTTGCAGCTAACCCATGTATATATAAAGAGATGCTGAAGGTATTAATCCCTGATTAAACGCCACATGTTAAATCCTTCCGAGAGGAATCAAGCTGTCTTCAAGTCCCCCTGCATAAAGCATCCAGGATGTCATCGAGCTTATATGCATATTCAAGCGACAAGTATGTAGACCAACCCTCATTAGTTTCAATCAATTATGTCTCCATCTCTGCAACGTATCTATCTTTGTGTACAAGTTTGCTTTGACATACAAGAGTAAGATCTCTATACTTCGCGCATTAAAAAGTGTGTTCTTATTAATCTTGTCAATCAGCTTCAATACCAGCATGTCCCGGGGCCAGGATTGATTCATTTGATATCGATCCGGTCCGGGGAACTAGGGGAGATCAAAATGAGGATACAGAATAGAAAGAGTTCCATAGTTCTTCTAACGATCTTTGTCTTTTTTGTCTCCGCGTGTCTTTCTGTTTTTTCGACGGTTGCTTTGGCCGCGGATGTGCCGCTTACGGAAGACAGCTACAGCTATACAGTGGAAAATGGAAAGGCTACCATCACGTCATACTTCGGCCGCGGCTCGGATTTCATGATGATTCCGTCCACCCTGGGCGGCTATCCGGTGACGACCGTCGGCAACGGCGTTCAAACCGCCTTCTCCAACAATGGCGCCCGCGGGGTGGTCCTCTTCCCCGATAGTGTGACCAAGATCAGTAACCGGGCCATTTATGATTACAACGTCACCTACTTCTTTTCCATTCCCGCGAGCGTAAGCAGGATCGAAGACGGGGCAACCTCGAGCATCGCGATTGCAGCCGTTGCCGGCGTGGATGGATCCGAGGCCCAGCGCTACGCAAAACAGGTGGGAATCACCTTCAGCTCCGATGTCGTTACCTTGAAGGCCACGGTGGGTCCGGGTGGCAGCATGTCCAATTCCGGCGACTATCTCATCCCGAAAAAACTGGAAAGGTCCTACAACCTGACCTTTGACATCAGGGCCGACCGGGGATACAGGATCAGCGATCTCCTGGTAGACGGCATGAGCGTAAAGGAGGCGCAGGCCCAAAGCGCTTATAGCCTCAAGTACGTTCTTAATGCGAACAACACAAAAGACATAGCCATCAAGGCGCTCTTCGCCGCCGATGCCGGAGCACCCGGGGCCACGGAAGAAAAGGCATCGGATAAATCGAGTAAGGTTTCCGATGAGTTCCCCGATTACGGGGCCAGCGCAGGTAAATATGCCAACGCCATAGGCATCTGCGGCGGCAGGTATTACGCCACCACGAAGGACGGCAAGACCGTCCTGTATGAACTGGTCCGGACTTACGCCAGCAAGGACGGCTCTATAAAGTTCCGCAGCGAAGCGGAAGTGAAAAGGTATGCCGCCGGAAAAGGTCTGACCTTCGGCAAGGATTACGACTACATTCACGTTTACAACTATAACGATCCAACCGATTCAGCCATGTTCACGGGCGAAAAGGGGGTAGCCTACTACGTTGCCTATCTTTACAAGACCTGTACCGGCACGATGCGCGGGGTTAAATCCCAGGTGGGCGACCTGGCCACAGCCAAGACTGATTCCAAACGCTTTCTGGATATTTCCAGCCTTTTTGTGCAGAACAAGGCCGATCTCACCTTGAATGATTGGACCTTCAGCAGCTACAGCAGCTACTACGGGCCCACAGAGGGCACCAACTTCTACGGGGCCGCCTCCTCGCTCCTGGCTGACAGCGAGGCGACCATGAATCTGATCAATCCCTCGGTTGATGGTGCTGCCAACATTGCCTTTGCCACATACAAGGGCAGGATCAACATAACCGGAGGGTGCCTCTTAGGCACTCAGGCAGGGGCGCACGGCCTCTACGTAGCCTATGGCGGCAAGATCTACGTGAATTCCACAGAGGGAGCGCCAGAGCCTGCTGTCATCACCCGTCCGACTGACGACCAGGGTTTCATCGTGCGCGATAAGAAAACTCAAAAGATAACGGTATCCAACAAACTCGGCCCCAAGGGAACCGCCATTATCACCACCCAGCCGACCGGTACGGCCCTGGCTACGGACACGGGCGGCGGCACCATCGTTGCCAATAACGTGGTGGCTAAGACATACGGCGCCGGCTCCGGGGGCGTCTATTCCATCGGTTCCAACGAGGGTCTGGTCTATGTCTACAACAGCATTCTGACCTCCTATATGGACGCCGGCCTGGTTTCGGCCTCCGGCGGCTATATATATGCCAACAATTCCGTCATTCAGGGACTGATGGGCATCAAGCTCCGCGCCGGCCAGAACTCCACCACTAGGTCGGAGGTGCGCGTAAAGAACAGCCATGTGACTGCCTTCTTCGATACCGAGGAGATGTCTCGGGTCTTCGACGTATCCACGCCCAAAGAGGCAGCCGCCTTTGAGGCCTCCGGCGCCAGGGTGGATGCCTTTTCAATGAACATGTTCGCCAACGGCCGCACCGGTGGGAAGCTGAGCAAAGACGCCCTCAAATACTGGTTTGAGGACGGCTGCACCCTGGTTCCGGGCGCAGGCGGCGGCAATGCATTGGCCGTCATCTACACCGAAGGCTCCAAGACCCCTGTCCACATCGACAGCAGCAGGCTGATCAATAGGAACTACGCTAAGTACAAGGACATCCCTGGCAGCAAGGCGAAAAACCTCATCATTTCATCCGAGGGCAACGGCACAGCCAACGTCTTCTTCTCCAACGATAACAGCAGGACCAGGTGGGATCTCACCGGCAAGAGCAATGAGACCACGGAGGTCGTAGGCGATTTCAGTATTGCCGAGGCCTCCGCCTCAAGCGGGATGATGGGCGGCATGCCCGGTGGCGGAGGCGCCTCGGGCGGCGGCATGCCCGGCGGACAGGCTGGGGAAGGTCAACAGGCAGCGGGCGGTCAGGGCGAGCCAGGAGGAATGCCGAGTGTTCAGGGTGCTCCTGGCGGACAGGGCCTGCCGGGTGGTCAAGGCGCTTCAGGCGGAATGCCAAGTGGCGGCGCACCAGGTGGTATGGGAATGCCTGGCGGCGGTATGGAGATGTTTCAGAAAGGCAATTTCCTGAATGCCACCTTCGAGAATTCCGAATGGCAGGGCACGGTCCTGGGGGTCTCCGGGAACGCCAGCCTTGTCTTTGATGCCAAGTCCTCGTGGAAGGTAACCGCCGATACTGAGATCGATACCCTGACGGTCGCGGCCGGCACAGTGATAAGTGCCGACAAACCCGTTACTGTTTCCTATTCCAAGCTTGTAGTCTCAGATATGGGAAATTTCAAGTTTGGCAAGAACGTCACAGGGAAGGTGCGGGAGGCTGAGGAGAAATCAGCCGATTAACAAGCGTCATATGGAGATGTAGACCTTTTCATCTACATCCCCTCTTATACTAACTTAAAAAAGGAGGAAAATATCTTATGAAAAGCAGAATTAAAAGATCCATTAATATCGTTCTCACTCTTACCATGTTCTTCTCTCTGGTTTGGTTCACTGGTGCCTGTACCAAATCCAAAACCGTTGAAAGCGGTTCCACATGGACCGTCACCGAAAAGACGGAAGTCGGCGCATTGACAATCAAGGACGGCGCTAAGGTGAATGTTTCCGACGGATATTTGCTGACCATGACGGTTGATGGCGCTGAAACGCCCATCCAGGCCGGCGCCTATAAGGGCAAAATTGTTCTCACCCCGACCAAGAAAATCAGCAAGTCGCTTTACGGCGGTAAAAATTCAGGGGGTGAAAACGTCAATTATCGCACCGGCCTGTTTGTTGATGCCGGCAAGATCGTTGAGGAGAGCTCTGTGACTTCCGCGCTTGTCGGAGGCACCTATGACAGCAAGTCCGCATCAGGCATAACCATCACTTCGAATAACGACCTCTTCGACGGCATTATGATCAACAATACCGACTACACCGTTTCCAATGTCACAATGACCGCCAAGGGATCCGGAGGCGATGACTTCACCGGCTACGGGGCCGGCATTGCCGTAACCGGAAAATCACGGGTCGAGATTGACAATTTTAACTTTACGGCCACAGGCCCCCTCCGCCATAGCGTCTTTACCGGCGGCACAAATGAAAAGGATAACGTGACGGTCATCGTGAAGAACTCCTTTCTCAAGACTGATGGTTCCGTTGGAACCGTTCCTGCCGGCGCCGGCATG
>Ga0153915_10005346_pt1 | contig 11933 bp, 10 predicted proteins | sample Opewatmetagenome_2_FD_107003 | JGI IMG/M metagenome (GOLD analysis project Ga0153915, IMG submission 107003) | Freshwater wetland microbial communities from Ohio, USA - Open water 3 Core 3 Depth 3 metaG | ecosystem: Environmental > Aquatic > Freshwater > Wetlands | place: USA: Ohio, Lake Erie...
CGATTCTCAAAAAACATGTTCCTCTCATTCCCGCATGCGGGATTATTTGGTCCCCTGAACCTGGTATTTTTTGCATAACGACTGCACTCCCCAGGTGAACTTGTGGTATATTCGGGGAGTTGTCTGAACGCTTTTCGGATAGGTGGCAACGGTTGAGTTGAAACATGTCCCCTATTGATTAGTGACTCGCACTACGTGGGCCACACCAAAAGATAAAAGAGAGATTGCTTCGGCAGAAACCGCCTCGCAATGACAAGCATTTGGTAAGTCATTGCGAGGAGCGTGCGATGTACTCATCGCGTGCGACTGAAGCAATCCCGATCTTCGATCAAATAAGGAATCGACTTGCGATGAATATTAAGGACCCTGAACAAACGGGCGCAACTGACCTGAAGAGCCGCCTGGTAAAGACGGCTGCTTATTACGCAGCCTTTATCATCCTCGGTCTGACCGGATCTGTGGTCGGCCCCACCCTCACCCGTCTGGCGGAACATACCCATACGCAGTTGAACCAAATCAGCTTTCTGTTTCCCGCTTCATCCTTGGGCTACTTGCTGGGTTCTCTCCTGGCAGGGCGGCTGTATGACCGGCTGCCTGGACATCGCATTCTGGTCACAGTCTTGCTGGTAGTAGCAGGCGCCCTAACTTTGACACCTCTGGCTTCCTCAATCTGGGTGCTGACTGGCATCTTGCTGGGTTTAAACATCTGCACAGGGGCGATCGATGTAGGAGGTAACACCCTGCTGGTCTGGGTCCATCGCGATAAGGTGGGACCTTTTATGAACGCCCTGCACTTTTTCTTCGGGGTGGGAGCCTTTTTGTCACCCGTGATTGTCGCCCAGGTGGTCTCCCGCACGGGTGATATTAACCTGGCATTTTGGATTATGGCTCTGTTGACCCTGCCGGTGGCAGTCTGGCTGATCTTTTTACGCAGTCCAAAGTCGATTGTTGAAACAGGCGGGGAACAGAAAGGACCGGTAAATGTCTTCCTGGTGGTACTGGTGGCGCTCTTTTTGTTCATTTACGTGGGCGCAGAGATTGGCTTTGGTAACTGGGTGTTCACCTACGCCCGCGCCCTCAATCTTGCCGATGAAGCCGCCGCAGCCTACCTGACTTCCGCCTTTTGGGGCGCGCTGACCCTTGGTCGCTTGCTTTCCATCCCACTGGCTGTGCGCTTCAGCCTGCGGGACGTGCTCATTGCTGATCTGGCAGGCTGCCTGGTCAGTATCCTGGTGATCGTGGTATTTCCCGGCTCTCTGACTGCCCTGTGGGTGGGTGCGTTGGGTCTGGGCTTTGCCATGGCAGCGATTTTCCCCACTACGATCTCACTGGCGGAGCGTTTCCTGACCCTGACTGGATCCATAACCTCCTATTTCTTCATTGGCTCCAGCCTGGGAGGCATGTTCCTGCCCTGGTTGATCGGCCAGCTTTTTGAGCCGGTTGGACCACGCGCCACCATGTTCGCCATCCTGGGTGACCTGCTTGTGGGGGTGATCGTGTTCGTGTTACTGATGGCCAGCGCCAAGAAACCCCAAAAATTGAACACGCTTTAGCCTGTTTCAGGTTTTTTCAGACTCCGATTTCAATCGATGGCTGAAAAAGGATGAAAAGAGGGCCTTTGGAGCCAGTCCTGGCAATTCTATCGGCATCCCTGGCCTTAACCCTGGCAGTTCGACGCGTTGCATCCCATACAACACCCGATCGTTCAGCGCCTTCTCTTCAATCCCCAGCGGCTGCAGGACGGCGCTGGCGGCGCGCAGCAGCAGCTCCTGATAGCGCTGCAGGTCAAGTGTCTGGCGGTCCATCTGCCTGGGTAGGTCCCAGGCGAAGACGCCCGGGTGCCCTCTGGTATATAAGAAACGTACACTCTGCCCGGGAAGCAGCGATTTGCCCGCTGCCTGCAGTTGGGTCACAGCGCGCGCCGCGACCGTGGAAACCTGGTAGGCTTCAATTACCTTACTCAGGCGGTGCGAGACCAGCAGCTGTTCCAAAGGGATGCGCCCGCCGCGCAGGTCTGCCAGCGCCCTGCGCAGGAGCTGCACGGTTGCCGGGATATACTCGGGTAGCTCTTCAGCCGAAGGCGCCTGCGCCAGACATTCTAGCATCTTCATCTGGGTATCGGCGATCCATAGAGGCGTATCCCGGCGGCGGGCTTCCAATCCGCGCACCTTGAGCGTTCCATCCTGGAAAACGCCGAAATAGCGGTTAGCCACCGGCACGCGGCTGTTCAAGCGCGACGGCAAGAAAGCCACCCAGCGATAAATACCATCCAATCCGATGGAAAGCCCCGTACGCCTGGCGATCTCATCCAGCACGTCCTGGAAATCCTGCGCTGCCTGCCACTCCGGGTGCTTAATCCACAGCCCATCCACATACATGTGCAAGACCGTGCAGCCTTGGTCTTCAGCGGCCTCCTTGGCGCGCAGCAGGGCTTCCCGCCCGTAAGCGGTGACGGCTTCATGGGCTTCGATGCGCCCAAAGCGGGCATTCTTGTACCCCAGGTAGCCAAAGCAAGTTACCAGCAGCCATTTATGAGCCGAGGCGCGCGCCTGGTGTGTTTTGCGGCGTGGGTCCCAGGCAGGCAGCTGTCCCAGGCGGGTTTTGAGCCTCAGGCGTTTCTCCAGCAGTGGCGCCAGGGTGAGCGGTACCAGCCCAGGTGAGCCTGGCTCCGGAAAAGGTTCCAGCGCGGATGGGTTGCCGGGGTTCTCGCCAGCCGTTTCGGGCGAGATGTTAAAGCGCACCATCAGGCTGGGATACATGGAGACGAAATCGATTTCAGCCACGTGGGTGTGCAGGCCCACCAGCGGCTGGTAGATCAAGCCGCCCTGGTCACGGCGCATGGCCTCCAGGGCAGACTTTGGTCGTTCAGCCTGCTGTTTGTGCCAGGGCACCAGGATGCCCTGGCGCAGGGCGGTGACGATTTGCATGGCTGAGATGCCCGTGCCCGGGGAGACGCGCCCCGCTTCCTGAGCGGGTAAGCTGGTGACGCGCGCAAACTCCAAAATGCCGTCCATGCCAAAATCATCGAACAGCAGAGCGTTGCGGCGGTCAATGTGCCAGCGCCCAAACAGGTGCACCTGTTGGCCGCGGTAGACAATCTGCCCATAGGAAAAATAGGAATGCTCAGGTCGGGTGGCGGGCAGAAGCCGGGCATCGCGGTTGAGCCCCAGGGAAACTCCCCATTTTTCGGAAAGCTCGATCAGCAGGGGCAGCAGCCAGGTGTCGCCCCAGGTGGTGAGCAGCAGGTCGGGGTCATGCCGGTTCAGCAGGGCGCGCAGGTTGAGCAGCATCGGCAGAGGCGGGTTGAGCGGAAAACGATAGTTATAGCGCTCGTAGCGCACCAGGATAACTTGCGGGTCGGCATGCGCCGGGTCGCAGTCGGGCTCCAGCGACAGGCTGCGCAAGGGCGGAGGGTCCGGGTCAAGTTCCCAGGGAGTGTCCAGTGGGGTGATCTCTTGAATGTTTTTACCATCTGCAAGGCGCACCTGGCAGCGCGCCAGCGGAAAAAGGTTGTGCTCGGCGGTATAGCGCAGGTGGGAGGGGATATCGGCGTCATAATAGGTCAGGTCTGGAAACGATTGCTGCACCTGTTGAAAGATTGCGTTCCCTTTTTCTGCTTGGGGTACCTGCACTGCCAGGAGCGGAATAGACTGCCCGGAGAAAAGCTCCCGCCGCTCCGCCCGGCTTAAAAGGGTAGCAGCGGATTGGGCGCGTAGAAAGCGCCACAAGAGGCGTAGTCGAGGAGCCGAGCCAGACGCGAAAAAGGTCATCAGAAAAGCCTGGTTTAGGCAGTGGCGCTGCCCGTCATCGCCGAGCAGCCAGATGGTCATACCTCCCTGAGGATCTGCATACAGATCGAAAAGCCATCCGGTCAGCTCAGTCATGGACGATGGGTACATCGTTGACGATGGGTACATCCGCGATGGGTACATCGCGGGGCATGTCCATCTGTATCAGGCTGCCCACCACCTGTTGCAGGCGAATGACCTCTTTATGTTCTTCCAGGAGCATTGCCAGCAGGAAGGTCTCGAAGGGCAGTGGATTCGCGGCAAAGGCTGCCGCTGCCAGGTGTTGGCGGGCTGCCGCAAAAAGCTCATCGAGGGCCGTTTGATCGCTGCGGCGCAGGCCGCGCCGGAAGTCGGAGAAAAACCCCTGTTCTTGCAGGAAGGCTTGTGTGATCGAAGGCAGTGTGCGTCCCATGGTTTTGCTCCTTGTTGGGTCGAGTCGTCATTGCGTGGCAAGCTCATCTTTTCGGGTCGAGGGTCCGGTCAAAGTTCGATTCCCAGGGTCATTTGAGTAGGTGGCTGCGGTGGCGTTTCTGCCCGCCAGATATCGTCGGCAGCCTCTACCAGCATCTCCATGAATTCTGGCACCTCTTTGCGGATGCTGACCAGGATGGGGGCAGCCTGGCAGCGCTGGCGCAGTGCCGGCAGGCTGCTGCGCAGCAGGCGTTTACGCTCACTCAGGGACACGTTTTCATCTTGAAAGGTGTTCAGAAAATCCAATACCATCAGCGGAGCCGCCTCTTCGGGTGTAGTAGCCTTGACGGGTTCCTGGCAAACCATGGCTGCCATCTGGTAGCAGGTGAAGGCGCGCGCCACCTGGATACGCCCCAGTGCTCGCCGCACATCGGCGCCTCCCCGGCGTAGAGCCTGTGCCACCGTATAGATATTGAAGCAGTTGCCGCCATCCAAAACCTCCAGCGGGCCGCGCAGAGCCAGGCTGGCTGCCAGGTCCAGCAGCAGGCGCGAGGTCCCCGGGTTCGGGTGAATTAACAAGTGCAGATGTTTGGGAGAGAGCGTTGAGTACAACGGCGTTGAGTGCAGCGGGGGGAGAAGTTGGTCCATAACCCCAGCATACTGGAGAATGGGCCGGGATACAATCACATTCAGGGGTGAAAAAGGGGGTGAAGTTCGGGTTAACCCCTTGGGGGGATGCCAGGCGGCGGCTCCCAGGCGCTGAAATCGAGATCGGAAAGGAGCTGGCGCAGCTCGAATTTCGTTTTTACCCCAAACTTTTGCAAGACGCTGCGCAGGTGCGTTTTGATGGTTTCGGGCGAAAGGTGCAGGCGGATGGCGATTTGCTGGTTGGTGTATCCCAGGCAGGTCAGGGCGGCGATATCTTGCTGGCGCGGCGAAAGCTCCCGCCAGCGCTCCAGGTTAGCCGTGGCATTCTGGCGTTGGTCCATGGCTTCCTGGATTAAATCTGCGGCGATCTCTTCCACAGGACGGCGTTCCTGGTAAGCCACCTCCTCCAACCAGGCGCGCAGGTTAGTGTCCAGCTCGAATTGCCGTTCAGAGGGCTGGTCAGTCAAACCTAGTGAGCGCAGCAGGTGTTTTAAGAATGACACAGGAAATCGCCTACCCTGGCAATTTAAATTATAGTAGAACATTTGTTCTTGTCAAGGATGAGAATATGCTGCTGGGGTAATCGTACTTGGTGACTGCCCCGAGGATGTGTGCCGAAGGAGGCGTGCTGAGGGTCAGGTTGATTTGCCTTTCTCTGGCGAATGCGGGTATACTTTGAGCATGGAGGCCCCAATGGATAACTCCCCACGTGCAGCACAGGATTTCTTCGGCGGATCTGACCTGGGACGCAGGTTTGCTTACTTTGTAGATCGATCGAACCAGCTTGCTGTGCAAACGGAGTTCAAAACGCGCTTGGAGCAGGCTTTGGAGCTGTTGATGGAGGCTTGCGGGGCAAAGGCGGGCCTTTTGTACTTGATGCAACTGGAGACTGGAGAGTTGGGTTGTGGAGCTGCCAGGGGAATAACCGACCTTCAGCGTTGCGGCCTGGCCGAGGCCAGTATCGTAGGACGGGCGTTTCAGGAAGAGAAGCCAGCCCTGATCGAAGAAGTCGTGCCAGGCATAAATTGGGATGTGGAGAAAGACGGGTGGCATGGTTTAAAGCCGCGCAGTTTCTATGCTTTCCCGCTCTTGCTGTCGGGTAAACCGCTGGGGGTGATTGAGTTGCTGGACTTCCCCCTTTCGGAATTGCCCTGGGTGGAGATCCTGGGCAGTCGTATAGCCTCTGAGATTGCTCATGCTGTCCAAATGGAAGATGCCCGCCTGCATAATGAGCGCCTGGAGGAGATGCTTTCCATTTTTGGGCAGATCGGCTCCACTCTGGATCGCGACCAGATTTTGCGCTTAATGATCGAATACGCCCGGGATGTGATTCATGCTGAGGCCTGCTCATTGTTCCTGGTGGACAAGGAAACAGGGGAGGCAGTGTTGTACCTGGCGAGCAACCTGGACCTGCAGCTCCAGCGGGGCGCTATCCGGGTTCCTGCCGGGAAAGGCATCATCGGTCATGTGGTGCAAAGCGGCGAGGTGGTGCGGGTTTCGGACGTAAAACAAGATGAGCGCCACTTTCGCGGCTCCGACCACTCCATCGGTTTTGACACTCGGGCTATTTTGGCTGTGCCGCTGCGTTCCAGGCAGGTGATCCTGGGAGGCGAGCGCGGCACGATCGAGGAGCATATTATCGGGGGGTTTGAGGCCGTCAACAAGATCGAAGGCACCTTCACCGATGATGACGCAGGATTGTTGCTGAAATTAGCCAATCAGGCTGCCACCGTGTTGGAGATTGCTGATTTGTATTCGGACGCCAATGAGCTTTTCTTTGATGTGGTGAAGGCTTTGACGCAAGCCATTGATGCCAAGGATCCTTATACACAGGGTCACTCCCAACGTGTGTGTGAGTTTTCCGTTGAGATTGCCCGCCAGATGAACATGCCGCCAGAAGCGCTGCACCGCATCCGGCTTGGCAGCCTGCTGCATGATGTGGGTAAAATCGGCGTTCCCGATACGATTCTTTCCAAGCCGGGACATTTGTCTGAGCCCGAGTTTTCCTTGATCAAACTCCATCCAGCCATTGGAGCCAGGATCATGAGCCAGGTGCGCTTGCTGCATTCCGAGCTGCCTGCCATGTCAGAGCACCATGAACGTCTGGATGGTAACGGATATCCGAAGGGATTGAAAGGCGATGAGATTTCGCAGGCGGGCAAGATTGTGGCTGTAGCCGATGTGTTTGATGCATTGACCTCCGACCGCCCCTACCGGCGTGCGCTGCCTGCCGAAGAGGCTTTTGACTATTTGACCCGCGGCATTGACTCGGCTTTTGATCGCCAGAGCGTTGAGGCGTTGATCCAGGCTTATCTGAAGGGAGCCATCCGTACACAGAAAGAACGTGAACAGTTGGGTAATTCCAGCACTCCCGACACCAAACCTGACCTATGACGACCTGGATCGCGCTTGGATACGCCTGCGCAGGAACACAAGCAGGAGCAGTCCAAAGGCTGCCAGACCCAGGCAGAGCACACTCAGTCCTACTGCACTCAGAATGAGACTCAGCCGTACCTGGCTCTGACCGGGTTGAGCTTCGACTGCCAGGAAAGAAGTCCGTTCGATGGTAGAGCCATCTGAGAGTTTACCCGTAACTATCAGATCAATTCCATAAAGCCCTGGTTTGGTTGGTTCCCAGGTAGTTTCAGCCTGGCTGCCTTGCAGGGCCAGTTGAAGGTTTTCCACTTTGCCTTCCGGATCTCGGATCAAGGCTTCGGCTTTTTCGATTGTCAGGGGTTGTCTTCCCAGATCGAGCCTGGCAGATAGCTGGATGGGGTTGTTAATCTGAGGCAGCAACGTGCTGGTACTTCCTTCCAAAGTAGCACCGCCTATAAAATATGCCGTGAGAGCAAAATCAGCACCGCTGGCGGGAGTTTTCTCTGTGGCCTCCAGCGTCACTTTCCAGGTGCCGGGCTTTGGGTCTGTAAATCCATAACCCAGCTGTACCATCGTTTCGGGGTTATCCACCTCAATCAAGCCATTCTTTGCGGGTTCAAGTGTGATGACATTACCGCTGGCGCCGCGCACCACAAGATTTAGCGAGCGGCTGGGGTCAAACAGGGCAAAGTTAGCCACTGTCAGCCCGGGCTCGATCGAAATGGTCACTTCTTGTTGCCCGCCTGCTGGAATATGACCGGAATATACTCGGGTGAAGTGAAGTGGAGTTGAGTTTGTCTCAGCAGGCTGCGGATCAGTTTCTTCTTTGAATTCACCGGGCATTTTCTGCAGGAGGGGCTTCACGAATTCCTGAAAAACTTGCTCAGAAGTATTCAGCTCAGTGTGTAAAAGCGGAATCGTCGAATAAGGAAGTTGGATGTCAGAAACGCTGTGAAGGGAGACGACGCTGTCATTGGGTACGTCCGTACAGGGTGATCCCAAAGAGTTCTGGATCAGCGTGCCCGCCACAGCAGAGAAAGGGATACCATGCCGGTGGGTGACCTGGCGGTTAAAAATACCCGTCATATAGCTGGTACGAATTTCAAGCACGGTCGGCATATAAAATCCCAGTGCAGAAGGCAAAACAGCGCAGTCTGAGCCTGAGCTGGGTGTCCCCAGCATGATCAGCTGGGCGACATCGCGTTCTTTCATCACTCTATCGATGTATAAGCGGGCGATCATCCCGCCCATGCTGTGGCCGACCAGGTCAACTTGCTCTGCTCCAGTTTTTTTCTTGACCTCGTCGATATACTCACTCAGGATAGCCGCGTTTTGGGAGATGGTATTGGTACGACCCGCCGGGTCAGTCAGGCTGCCGGTATTCAACACACCTGCTGCTTGCCCATCCCCAACCGCGTAGCCTGACACTCCCAATGAGGCTAAGAATCCGTCCGGTCCCAGGTAATTCTTCCAGGCCTGCCAGTTTGAGATAAAGCCGTGCACCAGCACCACCGGGCGTGGTGCGACCTGCAGGCTGGTCACGATTGGCGTCTCGAAGGCGGTCGATACAGCCTGTATTTCGCGTGTGGGCTGTGGAGTTTTGTTCTGTCCCCAAAACCAACCCAGGCTGCGGAAAGGCTCGCTTTCACAGGTGGTCTCCCCCGAGTTTATCTTGCATCTGGCTACACTGATATCGGGTGAGGAGAGGTGGAAGGAAATATCAGAGGTTTGGCTGGCTTTCCCTGCCAGTACCAGGCGCAACTGAACCAGATCCCCATCCGTGATCTTCGTCACCGGTTTGCCTGCCCGGTTAAGAACTTCGATGTGTGATGCAGCCGCCTGACTGGATCTTGTGATTCCGAAGGGTAGAATCAAGATGATTAGGGCATAAAAGAAGGGGAAAAGGAATCTTTTCATCCACATATCATTTCTCAGCGCGGCAAGCTCATTCCTGTCTCGCTTCCATTAGGATATCAGGTGAAGCCAAAGTCTTGACGGATCGGTTTCTAATCCAAGGCGATGCTGGTGCCATGGTCAAATCTGCAAACGCAAGGAGCACTTGATCGTAGTTCACGCGCCACCCGGCAAAATCTTGCCAGGCCTGGCTCAGGTCAGTTTTTATAGGGATGCCCTGGGATTTCAGCTCATCACAGGCCTGATCAAACTCTTGGCGCGTGATCGAAATGGCTTGGTCCGGATAATGTGGGTCAGTTGGGTAAGAAATATTGAAGAAATCGGCGATATGACGCAATGCCAGGAAACCTGCCCGGATACACAAAGCCGCGTTCGGGCTGGCGGTGATATCCAAAGCAGATAAAGTTAAGGATGCTGTGTCTAAGACTGTGCCCGCCGCGATGATCCATGAGTGATCGGGCTTAGGAGAACGAAAAAAGATCATGGCTGGTAACGAAGTATGGCTCTCTTCGATATCTGCAAACCAGGCTTCCCAAATCTGCCACTGCTCTTTGAGCTGGTCCAGACCGTGAATGCGATGATATCGGGCAAGCATTTGTGTAGCTGAAGGAGGGTTGCCTGCACGCACATCGAGCAGCGTGACAGCTGCTTCGCGGCGCGAGAATGCCGCGTACATGGTGGGCAGGTATGCAATCAACAGGGCAACCGTCATCAACCCCAACGCGGCTTCAGAGAATTCGAGTAAGGCGCTGGGAACGCTTGTAGAGGCTGCGAAACCTAAAGTGAGTAGAGAAGACCCACTGATCCGAAAGGACTCCAACCAGGTATGTTCTCCCAATGACCAGAACATTCCTGTATAGCCCAACAAAAACAGGATCAGCCAGGCTGGCACCAGGCTGAGCATGCCCACGGGTGCGTAGAAGGCCATTAAATGATCCCTCTCTTCGTAGGTGCGCAACCAACGTAAAGCAATAGAAAAAATCCCGCGGATGCTCACGAATAGCATGCGCGCCAACTTATCTTGGGCGTTGCGCGGCAGGACCAGGGTTTGAACTATCGAAAAAATGGCCCAGCCAATCAATGCCGTGCCGATGAGGAAGGCTAAAATACGCAAAAAAATCATGTTGTTGTGATCGTGTTCAAACAATCCGCTGCATAGCCTTGAATTGCTTATGTTTAGCGCAATTACCCCACACCGTTAAGCCGGCTTTTTGCTACTTTAAGTGGGCTTTCAAGCGGATCTCTACGCCCGTCAGGGCTTTCGACACAGGACAATTTTTCTTAGCAGCCTCGGTCTGCTCCAGGAAAGAGGCTTCATCCAGACCAGGGACTTCTGCAGTGGCGTCCAATTCGATAACAGTAATCGTGGGCCCGGCTTCCAGATGAACTTTAGCCGTGGTGTGGATCAGTGTGGGGGTATAGCCTGCTTTGGTCAGCAAGGATGATAGGAACATAGAGTAACAGCCTGCATGTGCAGCTCCGATGAGTTCTTCCGGGTTTGTGCCTGGGGCTTCATCAAAGCGGGATGCCCAGGTATAAGCACCTATAAACGCGCCGCTTCCCAGCTTTATTGAGCCTTTACCCTCTTTTAACGTCCCGGTCCAGGTTGCTTCAGCACTGCGAATTGCCATATGAGCTCCTTTAATATGATAATTATACTCAATTATGTACAGATTTGGTTAAGCAATTGGTTAAGGGAAAAATTCCTCCGCTGCGAAGCAGTTTAGTCCCCAGTTCCATATGGCACATCAGTCCCAGAATGTAAAATTACAGAATTGACAAGAGGAATTTAAGAAAAAACTTATCTTTTAAGCGTTTTGGAGGATATAATATAGGGTAAGGAGATCGGGTTGGACAAGCAGCAACGCACAATTGTAATTTTATTGACAACATTAGCGGTAGTAATTGGCATCAGTGCCGTGTTATCTGAGCTCTTTGATACCTCCAAAGAGCTGGCTTCAATTGCCACCTGGACGCCTGAAAGGCGAACAGCCGCGCCACGTACCGAGATACCGGTCACTCCGGAGCCAACCTTTACGCCCAGCCCGACTGTCGAAGACCCAACGGTCACCCCAAAGCGCTCCTCCTGTGTTTACCCCGATGTTTACTGGCTTGCAAAAACCGATACATTGCCTGCTCAGATTTCTTTTAGAAGTTTCCGTTTTACAAGAGAAACCGTCATTTCCATCCTCTTTAGCCCTGTTCAAGAGGAAACCACCACTTTACTGCAGCAATTTATTATTGCTAATTTAAATATTACCTCAGGCGCAGATCCGACTGACCTCGGGTTGACCCTGGAATACGCAGAAGAGTGGTTAAATTTGCACCCGGTAGGCAGCCAGGTTTCTGATGATGATCGCCAGGTGGGGGCTTCGCTGGTAGTTACCTTGAAAAAGTTCAACAATGGTGAGCTGGGTCCAGGTCAATGCAGCTTTGTGCTGCCCGCCACACGTACGCCTACGGTTACAGTTACTCCAACGCCGACTCGCACTCATATTTATATTCCACCAACGCGCACACGAGAAAGTAGTTCCAATCCAAACCCCCCGGCTCCTACCTCAAAGCCTCCTCCTACAAAAGCTCCACCTCCACCGCCTACCAACCCGCCTGAGCCATCGCCAACTGGAGCGCCTGAAGGCTAATTTTCCCATTCCTTTCATCAGTAAAGGGGTTCCACAATGAAGAATACTCGAACTGTTTTCGTTTCGCTTTTCCTGTTAATTGCACTCTTTTTTATTTTTCGTTCCGCACAGGCTTCCCCTTTTGGCGCCGACCAGCCTGTTCCCAGCGGCTACC
>Ga0153915_10005347_pt1 | contig 11932 bp, 11 predicted proteins | sample Opewatmetagenome_2_FD_107003 | JGI IMG/M metagenome (GOLD analysis project Ga0153915, IMG submission 107003) | Freshwater wetland microbial communities from Ohio, USA - Open water 3 Core 3 Depth 3 metaG | ecosystem: Environmental > Aquatic > Freshwater > Wetlands | place: USA: Ohio, Lake Erie...
ACTCGGCCCAGCTGCGCCTCAGGCGCCCAGACCTGACCAACGGCCCCTTCATCGGCGACGAAGAGTGGATGCGGACCAGGCTCCAGGCCTCCAAAAAACCGCCCGCCGACCCGGCCGGATAGAAGCCCGTCAACCCCCCACCCCGCAACGCGAGCGCGCGCCTTCGGTGCAGGCGTCTGTCTGCGGTCCAGCTCGCGCGGCGTCATGAGGGATGGTACGCGCCCGCTGCTCCTGGAGGCCTGCTGCGACGGCCGCTGAAGGTCTCTCGGGAGGCATTCCGGGGTGCCTGGACATCTGCTCTACGCCAGGTGGAGGGAGAAAGAGCAACGAAGAAGAGAGGTTGGTGTCCGGCACCAGCAGATGAGCGCCCGCGGGCCTGGGGGCCTGCGGGCGCTCGGGGCTGCGCGGGCTTCCGGACCGCTACGGGTGGTGGCAGATGCGGCAGACAGGCTTGCTCTGGTCGCCGCTGTCGTGCTTGCTGAGAAAGCCCGGCGGGTGCGGGTTCACGCCCCCGGAGCTGTGGCAGGTGATGCACACCGCCGCGGCCCCCTGGTCGTGGCAGGCCGCGCAGGAGACGATGTTCGCGCGGGCCGCCGCCCCGTGCTGCGGGATCCAGACGCTCGGCGCCGGGTGCGGATTGCGCACGCCGGTGGCGCCCGGCGCGATGTTCTGGATCTCGTGGCAGCTCCGGCAGAACCCGCTGCCGTGGCAGCGCCGGCAGCTCGCCGGGTCGGCGGCGGCCTCGATGGTGTGCCTGGAGATCCAGTCGCCGCGGTGGATGAAGTCGGACTCGACCTTCTCGGGCCAGATCTGATCCGCCTTCAGCGGGTTGGTGGTGGCCGTGTGGCACTCGGCGCACTTGGTCTGGTCGTGGCAGGCGGCGCAGGTCTTCGCGCTCGCCCGGGCCATGCCGCCGTGTTGCTTGAGGAAGTTACCCTGGTGCGCGAAGTCGGAGACCGGCTTCAGCGGGAACCGCTTCAGGTCGACGTGGCAGGGCTGGCAGCGCGCCTCGGCGTAGTCCTTCTTGTGGTTGTGGCAGGCGGTGCAGGCGCTCATCGGAGGCACGGGCGGCTTCGCCATCCCCTGCTCGGCGAGCTCGACGTGGCACTGCTGACAGGACTTGGCCTTCAGCACGTGGGTCGCGTGGGAGAAGGTGAGCGTCGGCTCGAACGCGCGCGCGGCGAGCTTCGGCACGCCGTCGGAGTGGCAGGCCTCGCACTGCTCGGACTTGGCCGGCAGCTGGATGTGGCGCTTGCCGACCTCGAGGCTGGTCGCCTTCTCGATGCCGGCGTGGCACACGTTGCAGGAGATCTCCGCGTCGACGTGCGTCGAGTGCGGGAAGGCGACGGGCGGGTTCTCGGCGGACTCGGGCTTGTTGGCCTTGGCGGCGCAACCCGCGGCGGCGAGCGCCAGCGCGGCCAGGAGGGAGAGACGCGGGTTCATTAGCGCACCTCGCGCGACGAGTAGGTCTGGTTGTAGGCGAGCTTCGCCAGGACGTCGAACCGCTGCGAGAAGTAGGGCGTGACCCCGCCCGTCCCGGCCACGGCCGCGCTCCAGCCGCTCCCGAGCGCGTACCCCACGCTGAGCGTGCCGAGGAAGGAGTTCTTCTCCCCGTTCACCGGCTTGTCGAAGGAGTAGTCCTGCAGGTCCAGGGTGGCGGTGAAGCGCTTCACCTCGAGCGCCCCGAAGACCCGGCCGTTGATGTACTTGTTCTCGGGGATGTCGAGGTAGGCGAGCTCGGCGCCCACGCTCGAGTGGTTCGTCGGACGCCACGTGGCCCGGGCGCCGACGCGCGGCCCGTTCCCCTCGTCGGTGAGCAGCTCGGTGTAGCCGGCGTCCACGGCCCAGCGGCCGAGCGCCAGGTGCACGTTCGCGCCCACGTCTTTGCGGGTGGAGTCGGAGAAGACCCAGAGGATGGAGTTCTGGGACAGGAACAGGGCCGGCACCGTGTACTTGTAGTCGGCGCTCAAAGAGACGACGCGCGAGAGCTGCCAGGTCGCGCTCGCCGACCCCTCGGCGAGGGCTTCGGCCATGAGGCTGTAGTCGGCGTAGCCGACGATGGCGAGGGTCCGCGTCGGCGTGATGCGGACGTCGGCGCCGACGTCCTTCCGGGCGGCGTCGCCGTGGTCGGCCACCCAGGAGACGGACGCGCCGAGGTCGAGCACGCCGGGCAGCATCCACGACACACGGCCGCCGGTGGTGAAGTCGCCGGCGATTGGATTCGAGGCGTACGTGGTGCCGCGGAAGGAGAAGCGGGGCGCGACCGGCGAGCCGGCGTACAGCGAGACGCCGAAGCCGGCCGGCAGCCGCAGCGCCAACCCCAGGCCGTCGAGCTGGACCATGCGCGCCACGCCGTCCACGACGTTCATGCGGCCGAGCGAGAGCACCACCGCGCGGTTCGCCCAGCCCGCCCTCACGTAGGCGAGGTTCAGGTCGGCGGCGAGGGAGCCCGAGCTCGTGTAGCCGCTCCACCAGGGCGTGTCGCCGAGGTTGGCCGCGCCCCACGTGGAGAGGACGAGCTCGAGGCTCTCCGAGAGCGGGTTCTTCACGTCGCGCGCGGAGATGGAGAGCATCTCGTACACGGGGACGAGCGAGGCCAGCTCCCCGTTCCTCCAGTCCTGCCGCGCGTTGAGGAGCGTGGTGCTGGAGACGCTCACCACGTCCGCCCGGGCGAGGGCCGGCGCCAGGAGCTCGGCCGCAGCGAGAAGGGCGATGGCGTGCCTTGTTCTCATGGGGTGTCCGTTCGGGTCATCGGGTCCGTGTTGCGCGAATCGCCTCGGCAGGTTCCGACGCTCCGCGCGTCGGGAGCTTGCACTACCAGCCCGGGTCGGAACCATGGCACACCCTCGAGCCGCGGGTCTTGTCCTGGGTCAGTCTAGTTCGAAATCGCCCTGGAGTGGCGCGCACCTGACACCATCGGATAAAGAGAGGCGGATGAGGCTCCTCGCCACGCTCCTCGCCGCGGCCCTTTCCGCCTGCGCCTCGCAGCGGCCGCTCGTGCGCGCCGCGGGGAAGATCGGCCAGCCCATCGAGCTCGCTGCCGCCGACCTCGCGGGCATGCAGGTGGACGTCGCCGCCGACCGGGGCAGGGTCCGCATCGTGGACTTCTGGGCCACCTGGTGCGAGCCGTGCCGGGACGAGCTCCCCGCGCTGGATCGGCTCCGCCAGGAGCTGGGGCCGCGCGGCCTCGAGGTGTACGCCGTCAGCTTCGACGAGGACCGCTCGCAGATCCCGCTCTTCCTCGAGAAGACCCCGGTGCGCCTGCGGATCCTGTGGGACAAGGGCGGGGATCGGTATGCGGCGGCCCACGACGTGAACCGCCTCCCCACGACACTCGTCGTCGACCGCCGCGGCATCATCCGCTTCGTCCACGAGGGGTACGAGGAGTCCACCGCGGCGGAGCAGCGCCGGGAGGTGGAGCTGCTCCTCGCCGAGCCCGACCCGAGACGCTGAAGCCAGCCGGAGGCCACCCCGTGATCGCCATCGCCACCGCCGTCCTCCTCGCCGCCGCGGCCGCCGCGCCCGCCTCCCCGACTCCGGAGGAGGCCCGCGCCTTCGTCTCCCGGGTGAACGAGGAGCTGAAGCTGCTCTCGGTGAAGTCCAGCACCGCCGACTGGATCCGGCAGACGTACATCACCGACGACACCGACCGCGACTCCGCCTGGGCCAGCGAGGACGTGATGGCCTACCTGTCCCGGACGGTGAAGGAATCGCTGCGCTTCCAGGACGTCGCGGCCGATGCCGACACCCGGCGCATGCTCACCCTGCTGCGCCTCGGCACCGAGCCGCCCCCCGCCCCGTCCGACCCGGCGAGGCGAGCGGAGCTCGCGACGCTCTACGCGAAGCTCGGGAGCCTGTACGGCAAGGGCAAGTGGTGCGGCAGGGACGGGAAGGAGAAATGTCGCGACCTGCAAGAACTGTCGGACGTGCTCGCGAAGAGCCGGGACTACGACGAGCTCCTCGACGCCTGGGCCGGCTGGCATTCCATCTCGACGCCGATGCGACCCTTGTACGAGCGCTTCGTCGCCCTGTCGAACGAGGGGGCCCGGGAGATCGGCTTCCCCGACTCGGGGGCGCAGTGGCGATCGGCCTACGACATGCCGCCCGACGCCTTCGCCGCCGAGACCGATCGGCTGTGGGGCCAGCTCCGGCCGCTCTACGAGGCCCTGCACTGCTACGTGCGCGCGCGCCTCGGAAAGGTCTACGGGGCGGACAGGGTCCCGGCGACTGGACCCATCCCCGCCCACCTGCTCGGCAACATGTGGGCGCAGGAGTGGACGAACGTCTACCCGCTCGTGGAGCCGTACCAGGGCCAGCCGAGCCTCGACGTCGAGGTGGCGATGAAGGCACAGGGGTGGGATCCCCTGAGGATGGTGAGGACCGGCGAGGCCTTCTTCAGCTCCGTCGGCTTCGCCCCGCTCCCCCAGAGCTTCTGGGAGCGGTCGATGTTCACGAAGCCCAGGGATCGCGAGGTCGTGTGCCACGCCAGTGCCTGGGACGTGACGTACTCGGGAGACCTGCGGATCAAGATGTGCATCAAGGTGAACGAGGAGGACCTCGTCACCATCCACCACGAGCTCGGGCACAACTACTACCAGCGCGCCTACCTTCGGCAGCCCTACCTCTTCCAGAACAGCGCCAACGACGGGTTCCACGAGGCGCTCGGCGACGCCATCGCGCTCTCGGTGACCCCCGGATACCTCAAGGCACTCGGCCTCGTGGCCGGCGTGCCCAAGGACGAGAAGGGGCTCGTGAACGTGCAGATGAAGGACGCGCTCGAGAAGATCGCCTTCCTCCCCTTCGGCCTGCTCATGGACCGCTGGCGCTGGGACGTCTTCTCGGGGAAGGTGAAGCCCGACCGGTACAACGCCGCGTGGTGGGAGCTGCGCCGGAAATACCAGGGCGTGGCGCCGCCGGTGCAGCGGAGCGAGGCCGACTTCGACCCGGGGGCGAAGTACCACATCGCGGCGAACGTCCCGTACACGCGCTACTTCCTGGCGCGCATCCTCCAGTTCCAGTTCCACCGGGCCATGTGCCGCATCGCCGGCTTCCAGGGCCCGCTCCACGCCTGCTCGATCCACGGCAACAAGGAGGCGGGGAGGCGGCTCGAGGCGATGATGGCGATGGGCCAGTCGCGCCCGTGGCCCGACGCGCTCGAGGCGCTCACCGGCGAGCGCCAGATGGACGCCTCGGCGCTCGCCGAATACTTCGGCCCGCTCAAGGCGTGGCTCGACAAGGAGAACGTGGGGCGAAAGTGCGGGTGGTGAGGGAGAGGCGCCGGTCGCGCGCACTCCGGGGAACGGCTAGGTTGCCGCCTTCGCCGCCGGGCGCGGGACGAGCGTGAACTTCACCCGCTCGCGCTCGGCCGCGACCTCGCCGGGCTCGGCGGGAGACTCGCGGAGCCAGAACGCCATCTCGTCCGCCTCCCAGGCGTAGGGATTGCCGTTCATGAGGACGCGCCCCTCGTCGAGCGCGGCCGTGGCCTCGATGAGCGGCACGCCCGCGACGTCGCGCACCAGCGCCTCGAAGCGCCCCTGCCGGTCGGGATCCACGAAGGAGAAGTAGTGCCGCGCCGGGAAGGCCGTGTGGTAGTGGGCCGGGCGGTAGATCACCCCGGTGAGGCCGAGGCGGAGCGCCATGAGCGCCAGCATCTCGCCGGCCTCGCGCGCCAGACCGAGACCGGGCACGTCCTGGCCCGGAAGCCGCGGCCGCAGCTCGCTGAACTGGGCGAGCGGGTGCCGCAGGGACAACCAGTGGACGTAGAGCACGTCGTGGCCGGCGGCGCGCCGCTTCTCCAGGATCAGCTCGACGAGGAGGTGCTCCGTGCCCTCCGCCTCGCCGAAGAGGCGCACGCGCTCGCCGAGCCCGGAGGTGTCGAAGTCGACGCGGAAGTGGGCGTAGCCGAGGCGCTGGAGCTGGTCGAAGATGCCGAAGCGGAAGAGGGCGTGCTCCATCCCCGAGGCGGTGTAGAAGCCGAGGAGCAGCCGCCGCCGGCGGGTGCCGAGGCCGAGCGACTCCTCCAGGTCGTCGAGGGTGAACTCGCCGCTCTGGCCCAGCTGCTCCAGCGTGAGGCTCTCGGAGATGTCGGCGAAGCGCTCCGCCAGCGGGTCGTAGCCCTGCGGAATGGGCTCGAGCGACCCGGTGGCGAGCGCCATGCCGGTTCCGGCCAGCACGCGCCACGCGTCGCGGTGGTAGCCGCCGCCGGAGAGCCACACGCTCGGGACGCCCTCCAGCTCTGCGGCCACCATGAGGTCGCGCAGCCGCGCCCCCTCGAGCGAGAGGCCGAGCCGGCCCATCCGGTCGCCGGCGAGCACGTCGCCGCCGGCGATGACGAAGGCAAGCTGCGGCCGCGGCATGCGGCCGATGAGGGCGGCGAGCGCGTCGAGGTACTGGCCGTCGCGCGTGCCCTCGGGGAGGATCACGTCGTCCACTCCCTCCATGGGCCCCCAGTCGGAGCCGGAGAGCGACCCGATCCAGCGCGAGGCGTCCTCGAGGAGGCAGAGTGCGAGGCCGTCCGGCGGGTGGGCGTCGAGGTCGAGCACCACCACGCGGCCGGCGAAGCCCTCCGAGCGCAGGGCCGCGACCGCGACGGCGATGTCGTTCACCGGGCAGTTCCCGCCGGCGCTGGCGGGGCCGGCGTGGTGGAAGCCGCCGAGGAGGTTCAGCGCGGGCCGGCGCGTCCGCACGGTATCGCGCGCGGCCTCGATGGTGGCGCCGCAGGCGAGCCGCACCGTGGTCATGACCTCGTCGACCCGAACATCCGACGGGTCCACGCCGAAGACGTGGGCCAATGTCTCGGCTCGGCCCAGCGACTCGAGGAGCTCGGGCGTGTGGACCCGCGCCAGGTCGGCGTAGGACACCCGGCGCGGGGTCCGCATCGAGCTTCCCACGACGGCCCGGCTCTCGCGGAGCCAGAAGGCGACGAAGTCGGCGCGGCGTGGCTCGAGCCCGGCCTGCTCGATCCCGGAGAGCGGCAGGCGGTAGGCCGGATCGTACCAGACGTCCAGGTCGCGCCGGTGGAACCAGCTGCGCAGCCGGTAGAGGAAGGCGCGGGGCCCGATGGCCATGACCGGCCCGCCTGGAGCGCGCTAGGCCTTCGACGGCCCCTGGGGCGCCGCCGCCTCGTCCCGGGGCGCGGCCGCCTTCGCGCGCGCCACCATCCACCAACCGACCGCCGTCTCGATGGCGATCCAGGCGATGCCGAGCCAAGCCGCGTTCTCCATGATCTTGAGGGTGGAGGAGCAGCGCGCGTACTGCTCGTCGAAGGTGCGGGCCACGCTCCAGAAGACGGGAAGGCCCCGCGCCGCGAAGCCCGCGATGAAGACCAGGAAGAGCGTCCGGACGACGGCCATGACCTTGAGCATGGAAACTCCTCTCGGCGAGGTGACGGCGCGAGTCTAGCGCATCGCGCCCAGGCCGGAGGGAATCCCGGGCCCATCGTCCGCGGGCGAGCGAGCGCGCCGGCGGAGAGGCGGGACGGCGGCGCCGGGCCGCCGTCCCCGGGCGCCTAGAACCGGTAGTTCGCGCCGAACAGGATGCTGTAGGCGAAGCCGCTCCCGGTGCCGAAGTAGAAGTTCAGGCCGATGGGCTCGAGCACCAGCCGCCACTGGGGGCTCAGGTTGTAGAAGCCGCCGCCCGCGAGGCGGAAGATGCCGAACGCGCCGCTGCTCGCCGCGCCGACCACCACGAAGTTGGACGAGACGCTGACCGACTCGTAGCCGAACCCGAGGCCGGCGTCGCCGTAGAGGGTGATCTCCCTCGCCACGGGGAAGGTGAAGCGCGCCGAGGGGACGAGCTCGAAGCGGAAGTAGGACACGCTATAGGTGCCAAAGCCGGGGACGGTGTAGTCCTGTCCCCAGAACGCGAGCCCGATGGGAAGCACGATGTCGAGCCCGACCTCCCGCGAGAGCGGCTGGAGGCTCATCGCGCCCTCCAGCCGTAGCTTGAAGGTCGTCGCGCCCTCGAACGAGGGGCCGAGGAGGACGCCGACGTAGTAGGGATAGCGCGTCTCTCGCATCCGGGGAGCCGGGGCGGGATCGGTCGCCGCGGCCGGGGCCGCCGTCCTCTTCGAGGCGGCGGTCCTCTTCTCGGGTGCGGTCTGCGCCGAGGCGGCGGGGGCAAAGGAGAGCGCGAGGGCGGCGGCGGCCGCGAGGACGATGCCAGGGATGTTGCGATGGTTGATCTTCATGAAAGAGACTTTTGCCACGTCCCCCGCCCGCGATTCAAGATTTCATCCACCCCCGGTGTGAGGCGACGACCCACATGCGCCGGGCGGGCGAGGCGGCTATCCTCGGACAGGCGCCGCGTCGGCGACGGTGGAGGATCGGTGTCCGAGGCGAGCGAGCTCAGGGAGGCCTGCGCCGAGGCGGCGCGGCGCGGCGGCGAGGTGCTGCGCCGGAAGTGGGGGACCCACCGCACCATCGAGTACAAGGGCGGGATCGACCTCGTCACCGACGCGGACCGCGCCGCCGAGGAGGCGACCCTCGGATTCCTGCGCGACCGTTTCCCGGGGGCGGCCATCCTGGCCGAGGAGTCGGGTGCCTCCGGCGGGACCACGGCCGGCCTGCGCTTCTTCGTGGATCCGCTCGACGGCACGACCAACTACGCCCACGGCGTTCCGCACTTCGCCGTGAACGTGGCGGTGGAGGACGGGCACGGGCTCGCCGCGGGCGCCACCCAGGATCCCCTGCGCGGCGAGCTGTTCACCGCCGCCCGCGGCGAGGGTGCGCTCCTCGACGGAACCACCATCCACGTCTCGCGCACCGAGGACCTCTCGAAGGCGCTCCTCTGCACCGGTTTCCCCTACGACGTGCACGAGGACCCGGAGGGGCCCCTGCGGCTCTTCTCGGCCTATCTTCGCCGCTCGCGGGGAGTCCGCCGCTTGGGCTCGGCCGCCCTCGACCTCGCCTACGTCGCCTGCGGGCGGTTCGACGGGTTCTGGGAGATGAAGCTCAGGCCCTGGGACGTGGCTGCGGGCATCGTGCTCGTCCGCGAGGCGGGGGGCGCGGTGGCCGACTTCGACGGGGGCGACCGCATGCTCCACGGCGCCACCATCTGCGCCTCCAACGCCTCCCTGCAGAAGCTCCTGCTCGAGGTGCTGGCGCAGGTCCGCGGCAAGCGGTAGCGCGCGTCCCGCGCCCCTACGGGCCGTCCTGGAACGGCAGCCGCAGGATCGACTCGGGGTCCACGTAGAGGTCCCCGACCTTCGTGCCCCAGTGCAGGTGCGGGCCGGTGACGCGGCCCGTCCTTCCCACGAGGCCGATGCGCTCGCCGCGGCGAACCTCGGCGCCCGGCTTCACCTCGAAGCGGGAGAGGTGGAAGTAGACGGTGAAGAGCCCTGCCCCGTGGGAGATCACGACGCTGCGACCGGAGGCGTAGCAGTCCCGGACCAGCACCACCTTGCCGTCGTTGGCCGCCGCGATGGGCGCGCCCATGGCGCCGGACAGGTCGTCGCCGTAGTGCTGGCTCTGCTTCTTGGCGTTGAACAGCCGCCGGTCGCCGAAGCGGCCGGTGAGCTCGGCCTCGAGCGGCAGGGCGAAGGGGCCATCGAAGCGCGGCGGGCCGAACGGCTGGGCGAAGGCCTTGTTGAAGGCCGCCTGGTCCCGCTTCATGCGGCGGCGGGCCTCCGGTGGCGGCTCGATGAACTTCGGGGCCACCGCGAGCTCGGTCTCGGCGAAGTGGGGCTCCTCCACCGCCAGCGTCGCCTGGAGGTCCGGCGCGCCGTTCACCCGCACCGCCACCGCGACCTCTCCGGGCGGGGTCTCGACCGGGAGGGCGGCGAGGGCGCGAAAGCCTCCGGCGATGGGGTAGAAGAGAAGGGGCCGGTCGCCGAGCGTTCCCTCGGGCGCCTCGGCGGCCTCGTGGACGGTCACGAGGAGCGCGTCGCCCGGCCGTACGCGCTCCGGCTGCAGGACGAGCGACGGCTCGGCCCAGGAGATGGCCGGGAGGGACAGCGCGACCGCGGCCAGCGCGCGGAGGAGACGGGTTCTCGCCATGAGGTCCATGAAGCCGCACCTCGAGCGGCTCGCCGCCTACCCCTACCGGAAGGTGGAAGCCCCCATCAAGCTCGACCAGAACGAAAGTCCCTACGATCTCCCACCCGAGCTCAAGGAGCGGGCGCTGGCGCGGCTGCGGACGCTCCCCTGGAACCGTTATCCGGACATGCACGCCGAGTCGGTCCGCGCCGTGGTGGCCCGCGGCCAGGACTGGCCGGAGGAGGGCGTGGTGCTCGCCCCGGGGTCCAACTTCCTCGTCCTGGCGCTCGCGCAGGCGGCCCGCCAGGTCCTCGACACCTCCCCGTCGTTCGCCTACTACGAGGGCGCGGCGAGGCTCTCCGGCGTCTCCTACCGGGCGCTGCGCCTCGGCGAGGGCTTCGCCCTGCCGCTATCGGGTCTCCAGGACGGCATGGGCGACCCGCCGGGCGTCCTGTTCCTCTCGAACCCTCACGCCCCCACCGGCCGGCTCTTCCCGGAGGCCGAGGTGCGCCGCCTCGCCGGGCGCGCGTCGGAGCGCGGCTGGCTCCTCGTCGTGGACGAGGCCTACCACTCCTTCTCCGGCTCGGACCACCGGCCTCTCGCCCGGGAGAACGGGAGCGTCGTCCTCCTGCGCACCTTCTCCAAGGCCTGGAGCCTCGGCGGCGTGCGGGCCGGGTACCTGCTCGGCCCGCCGGAGGTGGCGTCGAAGGTCCAGGCGCTCCTGCCGCCGTTCTGCGTGCCGGCCCACACCGCCGCGATCCTCGAGGTGGTGCTCGCGGCGCCGGAGCACGTCCGCGGCCTCGCCGCGGCGCTCGCCGCCGAGCGCGACCGCGTCTTCCACGCGCTCGCGAGCCACGCCTCCTGGCGTGCCTCGCCCAGTGCCGCGAACTTCCTGCTCGTGCGCACGCCCGACGCCGAGGCCGCGTGGAAGGGGCTTCTCGCCCGCGGCGTCCTGGTGCGGCGGCAGGACCACCTGCCCGGGCTCGAGGGCTGCCTGCGCGTGAGCGTCGGCACGCCCGCCGAGAACGACGCCTTCCTCGAGGCGGCGTTCGCCCTCTGATCTCGACATGCGGCGATGTGCGCCGGGAAGGGCGCCCGCCGTACATCCCTTCGACGCGCGACACGACGAGGGACGGCCCGCCTGGTAACGTGGTCCCGTGCCCGACGCGAAGGCCAGGCGCTTCTTCCTGACGAGCGAGATGGCTCACCTGACGCCGGCGGAGCGCCTCAAGGCCGCGGTGAAGGAACTGGCCCTCGCCCTGGAGCGCGAGTTCGAGCCGGCCAAGAGCCCGCACCGGCTGGACGGGGACGGACGGCCCGCCTGGCTTCGTCGCGTCCCGTCATATGCCCGGGACCTGTTCGAGCCCCCGCACTGGTGACCGTCGAGGCCGAACCGCCTACAGCCGCATCTCCTCCCGCAGGGCCTTCACGATCCGGAAGTACTCGTTCCGCGTGTACTTCACGTTGAGGATGTGGAAGTCCTTCTTCTGCAGGCCGACGCAGCCGAGGCAGTAGGTGGACTCCGAGCAGGACACGCACAGGACGAGGTAGGACGAGCCGGTGCAGTTCCTGGATCGCACGCAGTAGGCGGACCCGTGGCAGTTCTCGCAGTCCTCGCAGTGGGTGAGGTGCGAGCTGTCCTTGCAGCGGGTCGAGTGGGTGCAGCGGTAGCATCCCTCGCAGTCCACGCAGAACATGCAGCTCGCGCAGCTGGAGCAGCCCTGGCAGGAAAAGGAACCCGGGTTCTCGCCCGACTCGCCGAACTGCCGCAGGAGCCGCTGGTGCTCCGACTCGAACTGGCGGCGCGTCATCACCGGCTCGGCGGGCCTGGCGATCTCCCGGAACTCCCCCTTCGACGTGTCCACGACCATCCGGCCCGTCAGCTCGCGGACGGCGGGGGAGCCCCGAGCCCCGGGCCGCCCGAGCGCGGGGCGCGCGGGCGGAGAGCGGCGCCGCGG
>Ga0153915_10005349_pt1 | contig 11931 bp, 8 predicted proteins | sample Opewatmetagenome_2_FD_107003 | JGI IMG/M metagenome (GOLD analysis project Ga0153915, IMG submission 107003) | Freshwater wetland microbial communities from Ohio, USA - Open water 3 Core 3 Depth 3 metaG | ecosystem: Environmental > Aquatic > Freshwater > Wetlands | place: USA: Ohio, Lake Erie...
GCTTCGGCGAAACAAGCGATGAGAGAAATCGAACTGGATATTGTCGAGGGGGCTGATATCGTGATGGTAAAACCTGCGTTGCCGTATCTCGATATTATTTATCAGGCGAAACAGCGTTTCGATGTTCCAATTGCCGCATATCAGGTCAGCGGCGAGTATATGATAATAAATTCCGCATCGCAGCAGGGCGTTTGCGACAGAAAATCCGCAGTGATGGAATCGCTTGTCGCAATTAAACGAGCCGGTGCTGATATAATTATAACTTATTTTGCAAAAGAGGCTGCCAAATGGATGCAGAAGTAAGAAAACCAAGAGTTGTTGCTTTCGAAGTTACCGGCAAATGCAAAATGAAATGCGTTCACTGCCGGGCATCTGCGCAGGCTGATTTTCAAAATGACCTAACAAACTCGCAATGCAAGCAAATCATAAAAGCTGTCGCCGATTACAATCGCTGCGTTTTGATTTTCACCGGCGGAGAACCTTTCGAGAGAACCGATATATTTGAATTGATTGATTATGCCAGTTCCTGCGGACTTGCGGTTTCGCTTGCGACCTGCGGTTGGGATTTCGATGTTGAAAAAGCAGAGAGATTAAAAAAAGCGGGCGTTTTAACTCTTTCGTTTTCGCTTGATTCCAATGATGCTCAAACACACGATAGTTTCAGGCAGATGGCAGGTGCGTATGAAAAAACACTTGCGGCGATTGAAATTGCTAAAAACGTCGGCCTGAAATTTCAGATTAATACAACGGTTACAAAACTCAATGCTGAAAAATTACCGGCCATTGCTGATATTGCTGAAAAGCTCGGAGCGTATTGTTTTAATCCGTTTATGCTCGTCCCGGCGGGCAGGGGCAGGGAGCTTTCTAAAATTTCACTTTCAACTAAAGAGTATGATGATGTTTTGCGAACCGTCGCTGATTTGAAAGCGAAACGAGAAATAGATGTGCGGTTTACCTGTGCTCCGCGATTCGCTACTGTTTTTACGCAGAGGCATCCGCAGTCGAAGAAAAAAGTTTTTGGTTGCCTTGCGGCTGGTGATTTTGCCTTTATAAGTCACGCCGGCGATGTGCAGACGTGCGGCTTTTTAAAAAATTCAGCGGGAAATATTTTACGGGCCGGCGATTTCGGTTCCGTCTGGGAAAAATCTGATTTTCTAAAAGCGATTCGTCAAAAGAAATTTAGCGGCAAATGCGGAAACTGTGATAATGTACAACTCTGCGGCGGATGCCGTGCGAGAGCTTTTGCACAAACAGGCAATTATCTCGCTTCTGACCCTTTGTGTGCTTATATGGGGCAAGTCAGTGCTCTTATAGCGGCTCATATCGATGATGATAAAATCGCTGAAGTTGCTGAAGCGGTTAATGCGTTACCTAATGTTTCACATAACTATTTGAGGGAGCATTATTATAATTTGTGGTTTACACTGAAATCTCACAATGTGGAGAAAATTGTAAGTGATTTGTCAGAAAAATTTAAAACAGACTTTTATTCTTTGCCGTCAACTGTGCGTTATAAACTTGATAAGTTGGCGATAAAGAAACACAATCCGCCTGAAACGTTTAACGCATTATTATGCTTCAGGGCAGGCGGGGCGGCGGCAAAATATTTGTGCGATTTGCCGCAGGTAAGCCACTGTTACGAACGGCAGACTTTACCGAATTGGCCGTATAATATTTACGCGATGATACACGAATGCAGCAGTGCGCGAATTGAGGAAATTGTTGCGCAGCTCGTTAGTGAATTTAAAATTAAGCATTTTCAAATCCTGCCTACCGTGAAATCTTTGAAAAAGAATTGATAGTTCATTTGTTTATATTCTTGCGGATAAATATTTTGTAGGTTATTATATATCCCAATCAAGAAATTTTAATAGAAAATTCCGAATAAAACTATTATTGTGGATGTTCTTTTGGCAACATTAAAATCAAGTAGTTTTAATTTGCTTGCTTGTTTTTTTATTGCTGTTCTTGCTGTGGTTGCGGTTTTCTGCTATTTCTTTGTTGATGGCTATATTATTTCCTGTATATTATCCGACCACAGAGGATTAAATACTTTCAAAGGGGCAAGCATAATCAGGGAATTTGGGAAAATTTATGTGCCGTTATGGTTGTTGTTTTTGTGGGGTTTTTTTAAAAAAAATCTGCAAATAGTTCTGGCCGGTTCAATGGCGATGCTGCTGGCACTGGCAATTGTATGTCCTGTGAAAGTTATAGCACATAGACAACGGCCTTACACTATTGTTAAAAATTCTCAAGTAGTAGTGCAGGAACAGCAGCAGAACAAAACTGAATTACAAAGTTTCTCTTTATCCAGTGGAGGAACAGATTCTACTTGCGTTTTTATTTCCAGGGATTATTTCAAACAAAGAAATCAGTCATTCCCTTCCGGAGATACCGCTGCGGTATTTGCTCCTACTGTTGTTATATTATATTTCGTTTCGTTTTTATGCTGGCCAATACTGTTTATTCCCGGCTGTCTAATTGGTTTTATGCGAGTGGCTGGTTTGTCGCATTATCCATCCGATGTTTTTGCTGGTGCTGCGATTGGTGTTTTTTGTGGCTGGATAGCAGTGCGAATCAGCGGGCAGTGGATATCACGAAATTTATTCTTTGTAACAGAATGGGGTTCAAAGGCTGTTATTATAGGAATTTTCCTTATACCATCATTGAGTTTTTTTTTAGAAGGAGCCCAAACCTTTCTAATTTTTCTGGCCAGCAGTGTGATATTAGCAACATTTATTTTTGTAGCAGATAAAATTACCAAACTGTGGTAAAACCATACTGATTAAAATAATCGTAAATGTTTTAATCTATAATTACGATTTTTTATAAGCCTTTTCCGGGTCGTAAACTTTTTCAGCAATGAATTCCAATTGTGAAGCAGTGCCTTTTTTTAGTGCTCTATAGAAACATGATTGGTAGCCGACGTGGCATTGGCCCTGGTCAACTTCGACTTTCAAAATCAGGCAATCCTGGTCGCAGTCCGCGAGGATTTGTTTGACTTTCTGGATGTGGCCGCTTTCTTCGCCTTTCTTCCACAGTTTTTTTCTGCTCCTGCTGTAGAAAATGGCGTTGCCAGTTTGAATTGTCAAGTCCAGTGCCTCTTTGTTCATATACGCAACCATCAGAATTTGGCCGGTTTTGGCATCCTGTGAAATAGCTGTAATAAGGCCGTTAGAGTCGAATTTCGGCTCAAAATTAGTTCCAATCTCAATTTCTTTGCTTGCTGACAATTTTTTACTCCAAACTAACAACTATTGACTATCAACTATTGACAGATTTATCTTCTTGCCGAATAGTCTTTTACACGTTATTATGTCCGAATTCAAGTTTTAAAGGAAATGTTTTTGGCAAAAGCTAAGAAAAAAAGCAAACATATTTCGTATCTTGTTAGACTGTTGATAGCGGCGGCTGCGCTTTATTTTGCTTTCAAAGGCGAAAGTGCAAAGGATATTATCCGTGATTTCTGCAATCCTAATCTGTTTCTTACCTATGTAATAGCGATTGCTCTTAATTTTGCTGGTCAGCTTGTTTTTGTTCTTCGCTGGCTGATTTTGCTTCGTGTTCCGTCAGTTCATGTTAATTATTGGGCTGCGCTTAAACTTCATATGCTTGGCCTGTTCTATAATAATTGCCTTCCCGGCGCAGTCGGCGGCGATGCACTGCGGGCATGGTATGTAACGAAACACACAGACAAAAAAATCGAAGCGGCGTTAAGTGTTTTTATTGACCGTGCTGTCGGAATGGCATGCACAATCGCAATGGTTTTTCTTACTTATTGGCTGTTGCCCAAAGGCGGAAAAGAAACACAATTTACGCTCGGCGCAGAATTCAATTTTGTCTCACTTGCAATTAAATTCCTGCTGGCAGGCTTAGTCCTCGTTGTTTTGGCGGCGGCGGTTGTTGTGGTAATGTTCTACAGCAGAAAACTTCGTCCAAAGCTATTAACATATCTTTTCATTTTGAGCATCAAATGGAAATTATGGGTTGCCCGCGTTCTCGAAGCGATAAGGCTTTATTGCACAAAACCATTTACTTTGATTCTTGCCATAATTTTGAGCTTTACCTGCCAGTCGCTACCGATTATAGGCTTATACCTGATAGGCAGTAAACTCGGCATCCAGGCGAATATCAGATATTATTTTATGTTCTTCCCGATGTCGTGGATAATCGGTATTATTCCGATCAGTGTCGGTGGGGCTGGCGTGATGGAACTCGGCTTGAAAGGCCTGTTCGGCAAAGTCGCACAGGTTACGACACAGCAGGGACTCGGCCTGGCATTGGCACAAAGAATTATCTGGCTGCTGACTTCAATCCCCGGCGTTATCATTCATCTGACTGGAAAACATCTGCCGAAAATGGAAGAAGAAAGATTTTAGTATGAATTCTGACGTATAATGAGAATCACTGTTTTACACTGATATTTCAGACACGGATTCTGCTGTGGCGGAACACAGATTTACACTGTTCATAATTTTATTTCTCTGTGTTCTATGTGGCTAAAATAAAAATTAAAACTCTGTGGTTTTTTAGGAGACGGAAAATGATACAGTTTTTTTTAGGTTTGGTTTTCGTGGTTGCCGCTTTAGGCTTAATTCTTTCGAGCAAAAGGAAAAACAATCAGTCGCCGGAAGAGGTAATCAGGTCTTTAGGCTTTAAGCTGGCCGGTATTTTATTCTTTGCCATAGGTATCTTTCTTTTCGCCTCAACATCATTTGTGATTGTTGGTTCAGATGAAGTCGGTCATCTCAAAAAGATTTATTTGGGCAAATCAATGAAGCCCGGACAAGTTATCGCTTTCGAGGGTGAAAACGGACCGCAAGCCAGAATTCTTTCGCCAGGCTTTCACTTTTCACCTTTCCTGAGAGTTATATATAAAATTGAGTTCGAACCGGTTTTGGAAATACCAGCCGGATTTTGCGGTAAGATAGTTGCAAGCGATGGAAAACCTTTAAGAAGCGGACAGATTTTTGCGGATGAATGGTCTGAAAGTAAATTTAATGATATGCTTGACGCCGAGTATTTTCTTAAAAATGGAGGCCAAAAAGGCCCACAGCTTTCCGTCCTCAAACCCGGAAAATACAGAATTAACCGTTACCTGTTTAAGGTTGATACGAGAACGCCGGTTAAGGATATTCCCGCGGGTTTCGTTGGTGTCGTAAAGTCGAATGTTCAGCAGGTCAAGGAAGATCCAAATGCGGTTGAAAGTGTAGTAACAGGGCTTAACCTGAAGGCTGAAGTTGTGCCTGTTGGCTTCAAGGGTGTCTGGAAGAAAGTTTTAATGCCCGGCCAGTATTATCTTAATGACGATGCTTTTAAAGTGATTGAATTTGATACACGCATTCAAACGTGGGAATATAGCGGCGGGTATCACAGACGATGGATAGACCTTGAAATCGGTCAGGAAGGTAAAATACAGCAGAAGACCCGCGAAGCCGATATCCCCATTAACTCTAAAGCAGCCGATATGGCAATTGCTGTTAAAGTTGAAGGCTGGGAATTCCCAATGGATTTAAGAGTACTCGTGCAGGTCTCGCCTGAGATGGCGCCTTATGTTGTCTCATCTGTTGGAAATATTCAGGAAATTGAGGATGATATTTTAACCCCGACAATCAGAAGCGTTGTAAGGAATGTGGTTGGTAAAGTAAAAGTTTTTGACTTGATTGACAAAAGAAACGAAATAGAAGATGAGATTGAATCGAAAATTATTCCTGAAGGGGACAAGGCGTGGATTTCAATTAAAGAAATAAGAATTGGCGATGTTATTATTCCGCCTGAACTTTTGGTGTCGAAACAAAGAGAACAGCTCGCAGGACAGCTCAAGAGAACATTCGAAGAAGAAAAAATAGCACAGGAAACAAGAATCGAAACTGAAAAGAAACGCGCACTGGCCGACCAGCAGCCGATACTTATTGCTGCTCAAATCGAAAAAGATGCTGCTGAATTCCGTAAAGATGCATCGAAATTTCTTGGCGAAGGCGAAAAACTCAGACTTATGGAAATTGCCGAAGGCCAAAAAGCGCAGGCAGAAGTTCTTGGCCAGGAAAATGTAATGCAGCTTGCGATGCTAAAGGAAATTCTCGATGTGGCAAAAGAGAGTCCTGGTATTATAAAAGTGCCGACAGTTTTGGTGCAGGGGGCAGGCACTGGATATGAAGGAGCGGCCGCGGTTCACGGTGAAAGCAATATTATGCAGGTGCTTGCTGCTCAGCAAAAAAAGGAACAGAATCAACAGGAAAAAAAGTAACAGGGAAATAAAAAATGAATGATAAACATATACCGCTGACAAAGAAGCAAATTGAACAGCTTGAAAAACAAAACTGTCGGTGCGAAAACTGGAAGGACGTACTTGTTACTGCTGATTTTAATGCCAACAGTATCAGAAACGTTACTTTTTCGGACAAAATCAGGCTTGGCAGTTTCAATAAACAAGTCAGTTTTTACGGCGGAGTAAAAAAAACAGCCGGAATTTATAATGCTTATATTCATAATTGTACTATTGGAAATAATGTATATATCTCCAACGTAACCAATCATATTGCGAATTACATAATAGAGGATGACTGTATAATTGATCATATCGACCTGCTGGCGGTCGAAGGCGAAACAAAATTCGGCAACGGCATAAGAGCTGTCGTTATAAACGAAGGTGGCGGCAGAGAAATACCGATTTTCGATAATATTACTGCGCAAATTGCGTATATTATGGCATTATACAGACACAGAACCAAAACCATTGAAATTCTTGAATCGCTTATATCAAAGTATGCCAAAAGCGTTCAATCCGATACCGGCATAATCGGACGCGGAGCACATTTGTCTAATTGCGGCACAATTAAAAATGTCAAAATTGGTCCGGCTGCTATCATAGGCAATGTAAGACGTCTTGAAAACGGTACGGTAAAAAGCTGTCCGCAGGACCCTGCAGAAATCGGTGCCGGCGTTGTTGCGAAGGATTTTATAGTTGCAGAAGGGGCAAAAATAAGTGAAAGCTCAATTATATCTGATTGCTTCATTGGTCAGGCAGTGAAAATGACCAAACAGTTCTCTGCTGAAAATTCTGTATGTTTTGCAAACTGTGGCCTGCACCATGGCGAGATATGTTCTATTTTCGCAGGACCCTACACTGTAAGTCATCACAAATCCACATTACTTATTGCCGGTATGTTTAGTTTTTTTAACGCCGGCAGCGGAACAAATCAAAGCAATCATATGTATAAAGTTGGCTCAGTTCATCAGGGCATATTTGATCGCGGAGCCAAGATGGCCTCGAACGGATATGTGATGTATCCTGCACGAATCGGGCCGTTCTGCGTTATTATTGGCAGGAATTATGCGCATCCGGACACATCTGATATGCCATTTTCATATCTTTTTGAGGAGAATGGCAGCACTTTCGTTGTACCGGGAATAAATCTGCGAACGGTCGGCATAATTCGTGACAGCGAAAAATGGCCGAAACGAGATGAGAGAAAAGCTCCGGAAAAAACAGATTTGATAAATTTCGATGTGCTGAGCCCTTATACTGTTGGAAGAATTGTCAGGGGGCTCGATACTCTGCTCAAACTTAAAACATCTGATGCAGATATGTCCAAAGATGTTGTTTGCGGGAATATGTATTTGAAGCCGTCTGCAATTACAAGAGGAACCGAATATTATACTTTTGCAATCAACAAATTTCTGGGAGATTGTCTGATAAAAAAACTCAACGAGGTTAAGCCAAATTCTATTTCAGACCTGCGGAAAATCTTTCAGCCGTCGTCTGAAGGCATTGGCAAATGGCTTGATATTTCCGGTTTGCTTGTTCCGGAAAAATATATAATCTCGCTGCTTGAAGATATCGAAGCCGGTAAATTTTCTGATATTGCCGGCGTTATTAGTGAACTGAAAAATTGTTATCTAAAATACGACGAATATAAATGGTCGTGGGTCTGTGAAAAAATCAATAATGCAATGAACAGCCAGCAGCAATTGTCGGAAACGGGAAAAATAATCTGGATAATCGCAAGCTGGGCGGGGGCGTGTGAAAAACTCTATGGTTTGATTCTGGCTGACGCGGAAAAAGAGTTCGGTGATATATCGAAAATAGGATTTGGAATTGATGGCGATAAAAATATCCGTAATGCCGACTTCGATGCTGTAAGAGGGACGTTTGAAGACAACGGTTTTATTAAAGAACTCAAAGAAAAACAAATTCAAATAGGCAAAACAAAACAGGAATGGATTGAGAAAATTAAATCGTTATAAGAATAACCTAAATCTCAATATCGTATTCTTTAAGTTTTCTGTAAAGCGTTCGTTCGCCGATACCGAGCAGTTTAGCGGCTTTTTCACGGTTATTGCTTACTTTTGCAAGCGTGTCGATAATCGCCTGCCGCTCAATGTCGTTCAGTGAAACGCTGCCGAGAGGCGCAACCTGACCTGCGATTTGTCTGACCTGATATATTTCTGTCGGAATATCTTTCACATCGAGTTTTTCCGCATCGCTCATAACTGTCATTGTTCGCACGCAGTTTCGCAATTGACGAATATTGCCCGGCCAGTTATACGTCATCAGAATATTAATTGCGTTTTCAGAAATACTCTTTTTTTGTCTGCCGAGTTCTTTGGCAGCCTGTGCGAGAAAATAATCGACGAGGTTTGCTATATCCTGCGTTCTGTCGCGAAGGGCTGGTACTGTAACGCTAACGCCTTTGATTCTGAAATAAAGATCCTGCCTGAATTTTTCCTTTTCAACGAGGCTGGCAAGATTATGGTTTGTTGCACTGATAACGCGAACATCGACAACAGTGGATTTGTTTGAACCGACAGGCACAATTATGCCATCCTCGAGAACACGCAAAAGTTTTGCCTGCATCGTCAGCGGCATATCGCCGATTTCATCGAGAAACAGTGTGCCTTTGTCCGCGACTTCGAATAATCCTTTTCGTGCCTCGGTTGCGCCGGTGAATGCGCCTTTGGCGTGTCCGAAAAGCTCACTTTCAAGCAGCGATTCCGTAAGGCCGGCACAGTTTATCGGCTTAAATGCGTTGTTCTTTCGCAGTGAATTATTATGTATCGCTTGTGCGAGCAGTTCCTTGCCCGTGCCGGATTCGCCTTCGATTAGAACTGTAATATTGGTCGGCGAGACTCGTTTTAACACGGCGAAAACGGATTGCATTGACGAGCTTTGACCCATTACGCCGTTGAAAAAGAATCCATTTTTATTTTTTGACGCAGTACCTGCGGCAAGGAATTTTTTCAGCAATTTTTCAACCATCGCACGAAGCTGGTCGATATCAATCGGCTTGACAAGATAATCGGATGCTCCGTGACGCAGCGCTTCCTTGCAGGTGTCTATCGTGGCGTAAGCGGTAATCAAAATGACATCGCTGTCTGGATTTTGCTCTTTGGCAGCCTTTAAAATATCCACGCCATTGATTTTATCGTTATGCAGATTCAAATCTGTAATTACTATATCGATATGCCGGGTACTGAGTAACTCGAGCGCGTTTCTGGCGTCATAGACCGCGATAGTTTCACCGCCGCTGTTTGAAAGCGCCTCTGCCAGCACATCCGCATGGCCGGATTCGTCATCAACAATCAATATTACTGGTTTTTCAGCCATAGTTATTTCTTTTCAAGCGGCAGCAGGATAGTAAATGATGTACCCTGACCGACGATACTGTCAACCTTTATTGAGCCATTATGTGCCTCGATAATTTTTTTCGAGGCGGAAAGACCCAATCCGCTGCCTCCGGTCTTCGTAGAATAATATGCATGGAAGATTTTTTCAAGATTTTCCGGGTCAATTCCTTTACCGGTGTCGCTGACTATAATGACGGCGCTGCTGTCTGTTTTCTGTGTTCGAATTATCAGTTCTCCGCCGCCGAGCATCGCCTGTTGAGCATTTATAAATAGATTAAGCAGAACTTGTTTGAGCGAATCGCCATCGGCTGCGCAAATCAGCGGCTGATCATAAAGCGAAGTACGAAGAGTAATCGAACGGCTGACCGCCTGCGGCGAATAAAAATCAATCATATCCGTAACGAGCTGATTTATATCAACCGGAGACAAAAGCAGTTCAGCCTTGCGAATGTACCGCAGAAAATCCTCAAGAATTTTTTCAAGCCGGTCAGTTTCTTTTTGAACGACAGCGATTTTTCTGGCTGCCCGTGCAGTTTTTTCATCTTTAACGCCGACAAGGTCTTCGCTTATCAGCTTAAGATTTACTTTTATAATCGAAAGCGGATTTTTTATCTCGTGAGCAAGGCCGCCGGTGAGTCTGCCGAGCTCCTCAAGCTCTGAAACTTCCGATGTCTGTTCTTTTGCTTTTTTTTTTCTCGTTATATGACATAAGATTCAGAACAGTTTTTATAAAAAATAAAATCCTAAAAACGAAATCCGAAATTCAATCCTTGGGTTTTGAATTCAGACGTTCGAATTTCGGATTATTTTAATTAAGCTTTGTTCTCCGATTCAGTTTCAGTTTTCAACTGTGCCAGAGCTGCTTTCCTTGAAAGCTTAAATCTGCCTTGGTCGTCAATTGACAACAGTTTAACCGGAATTTCATCGCCAATCTTGCAGACAGCATCGACGTTCTTTACGTAACCGTCAGCAAGTTCGCTTATATGGCACAGGCCTTCAACGCCCGGCAGAATCTCAACGAATGCTCCGAAATCCTTTATCGAGACAACCTTTGAGTTCGGATAAATCCGTCCGACGGTTGGTGGTTCTGTCATTGCCTGAATAAGTCTCTTGGCTTCAAGATGTCCATCGCCGCCGACGCAACTGATATAAACAGTGCCATCTTCTTCGATTTCAATCTTGGTGCCGGTCTTTTCCTGAAGAGCCTTTATTGTTTTACCGCCCGGTCCGATTAACTTGCCGATAAGCTCTGGATCTATTTCAATGCTTGTTAGTTTCGGTGCGTACTCACTCAGGTGGTCTCTTGGAGTACTGATAGTCTGTACGATAAGGTCAAGAATTTTCAAACGTGCCTGACGTGCTCTTTCGAGTGTTTCAACTACAAGCTCATGAGACAGTGATTTCGATTTGATATCGAGCTGAATCGCGGTGATACCATTCTTCGTGCCTGCGACTTTGAAATCCATATCGCCAAAATGGTCTTCATCGCCGATGATGTCGGTGAGAAGAACATATTTATTCTGTTCCTTTACCAGTCCGATTGAAATGCCGGCTACCGGTTCGACAATCGGTACGCCTGCGTCCATAAGAGCGAGTGTGCCGCCGCAAACTGACGCCATCGAACTTGAGCCGTTTGACTCGGTGATATCTGATACTATCTTGATGGTATATGGGAATGTCTCTGTATCAGGCTTTACATTATCAAGTGCTTTTTCGGCCAGCGCACCGTGGCCGATTTCACGTCTGCCCGGTCCGCGCATTGGCTTTACTTCACCGACTGAATATGGCGGGAAGTTGTAATGCAGCATAAATTTCTGGCCGTATTCTTCTGTAAGGCTGTCAACGATTTGTTCATCGCTGCTTGTTCCGAGTGTAACGGCTACGAGTGCCTGCGTTTCGCCTCTTGTGAATAATGCTGAACCGTGTGAACGCGGTAATAGGCCGACTTCACAGGATATTGGTCTGATATCAGTCAGTGTTCTGCCGTCTGGTCTTTGGCCGGCAAGAATCATATTTCTTACGATTTCGCTCTGAATGCTGTCGATGATTCTGCCCAGCAGAACTTTCGAGCATCGCGGTTCTTTTCCGTCTGCTTCATTGCAGTATTCTTCGCACAGCTTTTCAGTGATGGCCTTGAGAGTTTCATTTCTCTGTGCTTTCATCTTTATACCGAAAGCCTGTTTGATTTCGCTTGAAACTTTATTTTTGATTTCATCTGCCAGTGCCTGGTTCCATTCGTTGACCGGCTCCTGTTTTTTCTTGCCGCATTTTGCAACTAACTCGTCAATCAAATCGCATATTTCA
>Ga0153915_10005350_pt1 | contig 11929 bp, 8 predicted proteins | sample Opewatmetagenome_2_FD_107003 | JGI IMG/M metagenome (GOLD analysis project Ga0153915, IMG submission 107003) | Freshwater wetland microbial communities from Ohio, USA - Open water 3 Core 3 Depth 3 metaG | ecosystem: Environmental > Aquatic > Freshwater > Wetlands | place: USA: Ohio, Lake Erie...
AAGCCGCATTTTGGGCATCGGTAGGGGCGCCCGAATTTTCGGCAGCGGGCGTCTCGCCAGATTAGGATTTCGCCGCAGTTGGGACATGGGAACTTGGCAGATTCGGTTCCAGGTGGGATTATTCTGTGGCATGATGTGCAGACAGGCACTGTAGCTGTGGGTTTGTCGGTCATAACTATGGTTAGCCCCTTGAAAGATTCGAAAATAGTAGAATGGTCTCACTTATATGTGCTGTGCTAAAAGGCGTTTCTGTGAAGACTTAAATTTGACTTTCATATTTTCTACGAGTCACAAAGCAAAGGATTCTTGAAGGAACCGTCAATTGGAGACTAAAGAAGTTGACGTTGTCGTCGGCATAGTAACAAAAGGAAACAAGTTTCTAGTGGAACACCGAGGACCCGACGAAACACTTGACCCAGACGTCGTCTGTCTACCAGGCGGACATGTTAACAAAGGTGAAAGCTACGAAAAAGCATTGAAACGCGAAATGCATGAGGAGCTGGGAATAAGAGTGAAAAGTATGAGGTTCATTGGGAAAAGTTTTCGCATCGCAAGCAACGGAGAAAAACAGAATTCCTGCAGCTACATGATCACAGCGTATCAGGGAAAACCTACAGCTAGATCAGCTGCAGAAATTTTCTGGACAGACAACCTTAACGACCTTAGTTTGGAAGTTGACAGGCAAATAATAAGGAAGTCTAGGGAAATTCATTGACTCAACATGAAGCTCTTAAGACGCTTTTGGACCCAAACTACAGAAGTGAAAAGAAACTGTTTTTACATTGATGCTTGAAACTATTCTAGCGGTTAGACTTACAATGCCAGAGGAAATTATTGGTCACGGTACATGGTATGACAAGACAGCAGTTGAAATAGTTGACAGAGAAAAGAAGCTAGGGCGGAGTTTAAGTCTTATCCGCACTGAGATGGGTTTAGGAGCCTCAGGCATTCCGCATGTTGGCAATGTTAGCGATGGCATTCGTTCCTACGCAGTCACCGTGGCTCTTCAAGCTCAAGGCTGCAACTCTGAGCTGATTGCTTTCTGCGATGACAAAGACGGCTTACGTAAAGTTCCCGCTGGATTTCCAAGGTCATTGAAGAAGTATCTGGGTTTTCCTGTTAGGAATATTCCTGACCCGTTCAAATGCCATGAAAGCTTCGGAGAACACGCCAACAGCCTTCTGCTTGAAGCCTTTGACAAATGCGGCGTCAAATATACGTTCATGTCGGCATCAGATGTCTACGCTCAAGGTTTGCTCAACAAAGAAATCGAAACCATACTTGCGAACGCTCAACGAGTAGGCGAAATCATCAAAGAAGAAGTTGGACAGGAAAAATTCGAGGAAGCTTTGCCTTACTTCGCCATATGCAGCAATTGTGGACGAATTTATACGACTAGGGTTACTGGTTTTCTTCCCAAAGAACATAAGGTGCTCTACGAATGCAAAGGCATGGAAATCAAAGGTCAACTGTTCAAAGGCTGCGGACACAAGGGTGAGGCAGACTACACGAAGGCAGAGGGCAAACTAGCGTGGAAAGTCGAGTTCGCAGCCAGATGGAAAGCCTTGGACATACGCTTCGAAGCCTACGGTAAAGACATAGCTGACTCCGTACGTGTAAATGACCGCATATGCCAAGAAATCCTAGACTATCCACCGCCTTATCATGCACGCTACGAGTTGTTCTTGGCTAAGGGAGGAAAAAGATTCTCCAAATCTGCTGGAACCGTGTTTACGCCTCAAGTGTGGTTCCGATATGGTTCGCCGCAATCGCTTAACTTGCTTATGCTTAAAAGATTCACTGGCACCCGGGCAATCTCAGTCATAGATGTGCCCTCATACATGAATGAGTACGACGAGCTGGAAGACATTTACTTTGGCAACAAGAAACTCCAGAACAAAATGGAAGAAGCAAGACTGAAAGGCTTGTATGAATATTTGTGGTGGCTAAGACCGCCCAAAACTTCAGGTATGCATGCACCGTACAACCTTCTGGCTTACTTGGCAAAAGTGGCGCCGAAAGGCTCAGAACTAGATTATATTTCACAGAAACTGCGTGAATACGGCTATCTGAAACAAAAAGAGACACCGCCCAATCTGAAAGAAAGGATGGAATACGTGCAAAACTGGAACCTAGATTTTCTCGAAATAAAAGAAACAGCAGTCAGGCTGAGCACAAAAGAGAAGCAAGCGCTCAAAGAACTCATCGAAACCTTGAAGACGGAAACAGACCCAGACAGACTTCAAAGCGTAATCTTTGACATAGCCAGAAGGCATGAGCTTCAGCCTGGAGAGTTCTTCAAAACCTTGTACACTATTCTGCTTGGAACCCCGAGGGGACCTAGACTAGGACCATACATTTTAGCCATGGGAACAGAAAACGTGGTTGAAGCTCTTCAAAGAGTTATGGAAAAATAACCCTGCTTTTATGCAAGTTTACATAATCATGTCGGGAAGACTTTTAAGTCAACGCAATTTCCCTATCTGAAACCCCCTCACTCTTTAGAGTTGACCACCGTGCTTAGAAGCAAAATCGAAATATTTGCAGACATACTCGAAGCAGCCAGACGGGGAGCCTCAAAAACGAGAATTATGTCAAAGGCGAACTTGAACCAAAAACTCACTGACCCCTCGATGCGCTTGCTCATAGAATTAAAACTGCTAATTGAGAAAAAAACTAACACGGCTTCGTATTTTACGACAACCAGTGGATTTCAGTTCTTAGAGGAGTATCGTCGCCTTCAGAAGATGCTTGAGGAATAAACAGTCAACAGGTTTTTGACATGAGTAAGAAACATTTTCTTATCTTCGAATTTATATCAGAGAAACACAATCTACTGCTGAAGGGCCCGTAGTCTAGTACGGATTAGGACACTGGCCTGCGGAGCCGGTAATCTTGGGTTCAAATCCCAACGGGCCCGCCATCTTTCGCGGTCGTCCCTGGGAGACCCTAACTTAAAGTCCAGCGGATCCATTGAGGTTTGCTTCAGAAACTTTCTACTGGTAAATTTGGGTCAAAATCCCATTCCCGGCGCCTTTTTGCTAATTGATCTTGTGTTATTCTTTGGTAAATCAGGTCACTACATCATTTTGAGTTCATTAATTGCTCGTAATTTCTCTCAATTTCTCTAAATAGCGTGCTCCTCGTTATTGATCCTTTAGACTTCGCCATCGCAGCCATGGCAGCGCCTCCTGCTCCGACTCCTTCTTTAACGGCTCCTTCCTCGTATGCTCTTAAACCCGCAAATCTAGATTGGCTGAAGTCTAGATCAGCCGCAAGTATTGGAACATCTGCGATTTGGGTGATTATTCCTTTTAGATCAGATGTTTTGTCAACTATTATCCATCGAGTGGTTCCAATGGCTACATTGTCTAGGACATGCTGGCTTAACGCATTGACAACTGCTAATACGGCGCCCATCTGGGTTCCACCAGCCATCAAAACTGGCACTTTTTCTGCAGCTCCAAGGACTAATCCTGCTAAGGCAGGTATCACAGGGTCTCCAACACACGAAATCGCCTTTAGTGGATCATTTGCTAGGGCACCGAACTCCACGTTTGAAGCTTTCAAGCCCGCTTCAACAGTCTTAATCTTGAGTCCATGAGGATTTCTAGGCATGCTACTGCTGACTTTTCCTTTTGCGTTTATGCCCATCGCCAACAAAACACCCAGCGCGGTCGTGGTGCCCCCAGGGATGCTTTCGCTGACTGTAAGATAATCAGCTGTCTTAGACAAGTCTTCTCCAGCGAGTTTTGCTCTCTGCAAGATTTCTTCAGCATTGTCTACTGCCTTACCGGTTCTTATATCCCTCCCGGGTTTTGCTCCCAACTTCAAGAACGGAACATATGGTTGTATTCCTAGTCCGCCGCTCACCGCAAGAGCTGGTATGTCCGCTAACCTTAATGCTGAAACAGTGATTAAAGCGGGAGTTGGTATTCCCTCAGGCGTCACGGGCACACCTTGAATGCATTTGCACTTTCCTAGAAGGAGAAGCTCAACGTCCGCAGGCGGGGTATAGTCAACCAGCTCTGGATGCTTCGCCGCAGCTGATATTCCCGGAATCTTTGCTGTTTCTGTCGTACCAATAGCGCATACGAAAAGAGGCTTTCTTCCACTAGATTTCTTCAAAAAAGCTTTGCCTTTACATTTATTATGGACCAATATTACGTCATACATTCTTTGTCATTTCTTGTTGATCTTATGCCTCAAGTTTAAGGGGTAATGATTGACCAAGCCAGTTGTTAGGATTCGCTTCATTAAATTCTTTCTCTTAATTAGAATGGCTAAGGATGATGAACAGGTTGAAAAGCAGGCTAGCGATCCGACACAGATGCAATTTGGAATTCATTGTCTTATTCTATATATGATAAATTTGCCGTTGTCATAAACTTTGTCAAACATGGGAGAAGACTTCATGTCTGGGAGTAGCTCAGCGTCTATGACCACGAATTCAATGTTATATTCTTTTATGTATGTTAGAAAGTCTCTTTCTTGAAGCGTCAAATTCACCTTGGAGTCCAAAAGCTGCTTCAAAGCAGTCTGCGTTGGCCGTTCAATCTGTGTAGGCTCTACTAAGTACGGAAAAATGGAAAAAGACTTCTCTCTGCTCCAATTACCTGCCAAATCACCAAATTGGTACCAGATTCTCAAGGCATCTATGAAACGATTGCCTAAGGCGCCGACGTTTAACCAGTCGGGAGCATCAGCAAATTCAAAGACCAATAGTATATTGTTTTTTGCGTCAAGTATCGCCGCGGAGTCGTCGGTTAAACTGTTTGGAGGACAATCCACTATAGCCCAGTTGCCGGTCGCGTTGATTTTGGAGGGTTTGTCCCAAGGGTTCTGCCAATAGAGTACTCCTGGAATTAATGCTTCTTTAAAATCAAGAAAGGGTTCCATGAGATTGAAAATCCTCATCTCAACACCCGTAAGGTCTTGGCGCGCTGTGAATTTCCAGTTTATGTTTATTAGAAGACTCTCTCTTTGGATGGAAACAAGCTTTTCAACTGTGAACAAGTTACTGGAATACTTGGAAATCAGTTGCGACTCGTCGGTGGATTTTTTAATCCAGTGAGTCTCCTTAACAGTTTCAGATAGGGAAATGGTCGTCTTGTTGCCAGAGTTGTCTATATATGTCACGTAAACGTTGTCATCGAAGATGTTCACCACCTTTTCCCAAATGTTGTTCATTGAAAGGCAGAGAACTTGACCAGAAAGTGAACCGCTGGACACATATTCGCGTGTGAGGAAATCACTGCTTTCTGTCTCGTAGAAACGGTACAAAACCGCCTCAGCCACCAAATTTCTGCCGAGAACCGGAGACCACGTTTCCTCAAATGTCGTATGGCCAGAGATTAAGTGAAGCCAAGCCCCAGGTTTCTTTGAAACCACTACTTGACCGTCTGAAACAGAATATTGCTTAAGCCATTCGCCGGTGCCGTAGCTAGCCATCCCTGACGTCTCAAAGAACTGGGTATAACTTGGAAGTCTTTGAAGGAAAACCAAACCTTGGGAAGAGAGTAAACTGACCAAAATTAAGAACGTGAGGACTTGAATCACGCTCAGAATTCCGCGCTTACTCCTGATTCTTGAGGCGAATTTTGATGCCATTAAATTTGGCAGTTTTGCAAGGCTGCAAACGCTTGCTCCAGCAAATATAGCCATTGGTGTCGCCAGATAGTAAATGAAGCGTTCGTAGGGCAGGTACAATCCGAAGATAAAAGACTGGGACAGGAAGAATGGTACAGCAATCCACAGAACGAGTAACAGGTATATGCTCAGTGCCTTTCTCTTCTTCAACAGAACGAAGGTTAACGGCACACCAGCCAACCCTAGAAATAAGGTTAGTCCAAAGATCCCGACGAGAGAGTCAAAGCTCACGTATGGTACATCAAGAATATTTTCTTTCATTTCAAAAAAAATGTGATAGATAAAAATGTCGGAATATCGAAATATGATTTCTGCATACCATACAAATGCCGCTAAGGCCCCGCCCAAAATGACGGCAAGAAATGCTGGAGCCCTTTTCTTTGCATTAATTCTATCTATTAGAAAGGCTGGGACAAACACCAAGAAAAAGACGAAAGCCGAGAGATGATGCGTCAAAACAAGAGTGAACGACAACAAAAAAAGGAGAGATGATTTGATTTCATTGGCGGAATCCATTTTCATGGTGTAGAAAATCAACACGATGTACGCGATACTCAAATAAGTGGTGTAGCCTCCCCAAGAAATCATCTTGAACAATGGAACGGACAAAAGAGTAAACACGCTCGAAGCGACAGCAACACCTATGCCCAGAAACCTTCTACTGAACAAATAAGTGGACAGCAGTATTAGCGCAGAGATTGTGGAAACCACAAGTTTCAACACTAGACTTGCAACCATGACGTCGGTTGTGCCTACAAAAAGGAGCAGCGTTGCTACGAAAGTATGGAAAAGTGGAGGATACCATGACATGTCGCTGTAGGAGGTTCCTGCGACTATATCTTGTGCTTTATCCAAATGGACCGCTGGGTCGTTTCCCGGCAGAATCCCATCACTCGACATCTGTTGGATCGTAAGAACGAAGATTGCGGAGGCAGCAAGGAATACGAAAACAAACTCAGCAACGTGTATCCTCTCTCTCCGCAAGGCGTATCCTCCAAAGCAGTGGGGATCGATATATGTGATTCATAAGGTTAGCTATAAGAAATGTGGCATCATTCAGAGACTTTGAAAACGGCAACATCAACACTGTTGTAGACAACCCAGAAGTGAGGGTCCTTTGAGAATTTCGGGTAGGTTTCTTTATCTCTGCAGATGATATATGAAATATTGTAACTTTTAATGATTTCAAGGTAATCCCTCGTGATAATTGGAATGTTTGTTTCGATTTGTTGAGGGTTATGAGAGAATTCGTCATACTTTTTCAAAATCTCTTCTTCTGTCAGGTTCTCCACATCGAATACGCCGACAAAAGATCTGGTTCTAGCAAATGAATCATTTTCCATTGTGTAGAGAAGTTCAACGCTGCTCATTTTACTTGTATATATGAATTCACCGTTGACGGTCTTATCGGCAGAGTACAATCTCATTTCAGGGTAGTTGTCTTTGAAAATTATTTGTCCACAAACTTTTTCATTGATGTCATAGAAACCCATCATTGACTGATTGAGCGTCACTCTACCTTCCCATATTATGTGGAGTAAGAACCTTACCCATTCGATTTTTGTTTCATTATCCTTCGTTTCTATTTCGTATGTCAATCCAGCAAATCTGACTCCTCGATGGACTTCCAGTGTTTTTGCCACTCGGAGAGCGTCATTCTCGCGGGTTATCCCTAGAATTGCCGTGTCATTATCCCTTGAAATCCAGGCAGTTTCCTTCATTGGTAATTCAGACAGATCAGCAGTTCCTCTGAGTTGTCCACGTTGGAAAAAAATTGTTGTCTCGGTGTCATTGAAGTAAAACAATGGGCGCAGATATCCTCTCTTCGTTTCGATTGTAAAAATCGGATTGTGATGCGCGTGATACGCTCCATCTTCTCTAACTTGGATTAAGCCATTGTTGATGTAGTAATCAGTGTCAAGAAGAATCTCCGCTGATTCTGCAACCTCAATTTCTTGGGGATACAACAGAAACTCTGGGCTTACAGCACTGAGCGTGCTTCTTTCGGCAACTCCCGAGAGCCACCATCCGTAAGGGTGATCGGCTGCAAGAATAGCCGAATTTGCTGTTGTCTGCTGAATCCAATCTGTAGCAGTTGATTCAGGCTTTCTAATGTTGGTGTAAAAATCCGTTTTGGCAACAGTTTGGTATGGAGTGAGCGAAAAAGGTGAAACTGCATAAACGAATAGGAGAACTGCAGGCAAAGCAAGGTGTGAGATTGTTTTCTCAATCCGCTTAAGTTTGACTGTATGGAATCTCGTCACGGCGACTGACACGTAACGAAACAAATAAAATAAAACTGCTGACAGCATCAAGAACCCAGGAAATTCTGCAAAATACGCAAATCTGGGGTAATCGACGCTTATACCAACTAGCTGCGATTGAGTTAAAAGAAAAGGCGTAACATACCATGCGATGAGCAAAAGACTCTCCGCGTCAACGTATTTTCCTCTAAAGGACTTGAAAACAAAAAGAGCCGGGAAAACAGCGACAATCAACGGTAAAACTGTGGCGATGTTAACGTAGCGATTATAGAAGAGCAAGGATCTATTCTCCTGTATGCCTCCCAGGAAGACTCCTTTCAATGTCATATCAAGATAGAAACTGGACACGTTTAACAACCAAGGAGCGGCAATCAGTATTCCCAGAGTCGCGGATACGAAGAAGAAACGTGTGGCTTTCAGAATATTCGTCCCTGAAAGTTTCAAAATCTTGCCTGTCAACAGCAGAGACATGTACAGTATTAGAATGGCTAACAAGACAAAAAGACTCAAAGCATGTGTGATGATGAGGGTCCCAAACAGTAGAGCTGCTGCGAAAAAGTTTGAACGATTTGGTTGATTCGTGTTCTTGAGGAAAAAGTAAAGCATAATGGGAATCAGCTGAATTGTGATCACATTTGAATAGCCTCCCCAACTCAACATCTCAAAGCCTGAAATTGAAAGTACTATGAAAAAAGCAGCTAGAAATCCTGGGACACTATTTCCCCACAACTTTTTCGATATCAGGTATGCTGGAAAGACTGCAAACGCACTGAAAAAAGCTGCGATAGTCATCTGGGCAACAAGAAGTGGCATCCCTGTAAACAAGACTATCACAGATGCGAACAATTCATATCCAGGCGGATTTGCAAGAGGCTCTCCTCCCATGTGATAAGGATTCCAAAAAGTCAACAACCCGCGCCCTTCAATAATAACATTCACAATACTGCTGTGAAGTCCAATATCGAATGTACCTGTTGGTGGATAGCCATTGCGAAAAACTATAGTAACCCTGAACATGAATGCTGCAGTGAATAATGTGAAGAGCAATAGGATTCTCTTTTGTCTCGTCTTAAACCACCATCAAATGAAACATGGCCATACGCTTTGAGATTAAAGAGATTTATTATTTTCTCAGGAAGTGCTCAAACTATAGTTGCAAGCAGTACAAGGAGTGAGATCGCCCGATTTATTTCGTTGCTCGCACCTAGAATATCTCCCGTCACACAACCAAAGACTCTGTTGGCGTAAGATTTCAAGACTATCACTGCAACTGCCATTGAGATCAAGACGTATAGAGACATTTCACCAACCAGCAAGAAAATCACAACCGCAGATAGGATCAGTGAGGACAACATTTTACGATTCGCATTTTTCATGGATTCCACAAAGTGTTTTCCCATTCCCTCGTACAAAGGCGGCTTCCCAAAATAAGCCATCAGAACCATGCTTTCCTTAGCAATGACTTCAGACACCACTGCCGCCCTCAAAACCTCTATCCCCGCAAAATGTCCAAGAGATAAACCAGTAAGCGCAAGAACAATGAAACCAATCCCCACGGCAGCAGCTCCAGTGTATTTGTCATGCATAACCTCCAACTTCCTGTCGGCGTTCCCTCTAACCATCACCGCATCGCTGAAATCCAGTAGCCCGTCAAAATGGTGAAAGCCAATCAGAACTTGCATTGCAGCCAGTGCCAAGAAGCCGCTGACAATTTGAGGCAAAAAAACACTCGAACCCCAACCAACTGCTCCAGCAATAGCGCCTATCATCAGCCCAACTATTGGACACAGGAAAAAAAATTTAGAAGTTGTCTCGATCGATTTCATCCCAACAGGTAATATAGTCAAGAACCCAAGCAGACCCTTAAATCCTTCAATTACCAAGCCAATGCACTTTCCATGCGCGTATTAGGATAATCTGGTCTTGATTTTTAAGTTTGTGCGCCTTGATATGCAGATGATGAGTCTTCATTTGCTACGCAAGTTTCCATTACTCAAAACTTAGAAGTATTTTTTGACCTTATTCGAGTGAACGATACGCATTCCGGCTTATCCTCAAACTGAAAATCGGCATGCAACCCTTAAATAGAGGATTCAAAAGCCAAAGGTTAAACATCCGATAGAGATAAGAAGGCTGACCAAATTGGTTCAAGAGAAGCCAACATCAAATCGTTTCATCAATTTCCTATTTTCGAACAAGAGCTTGTGGTTCTGGATTACTGTAAGTTTTACTCTCCTTGCTTTTATCTCAATTCTGCTCCTCCCAGCGACAGAGACTCCTCTATCCTACCTACGTTATCTGTTTGGCTTCGTTTTGGCAGCTTTTTTGCCCGGTTACTGTTTGACTGAGACGCTGTTTCCCTCGAGGAACTCAGTGGATGCGATTGAGAGGTTTACTTTTTCGGTTGGATTGAGTTTTGCCGTTACAGCATTGGTTAGTCTTCTGTTGAGTCTCAGTCCGATTGGCTTCACTCTTCAGTCCGCGCTCCTGACACTGAGCACTATTGTGTTCCTTTTGGAACTTATCGCATTATACAGAAAATACACGGCAAAGCAATAGCATATACTTTGCTTAATTTGAAGAACTCGTATTTACGTTCGAACAAACATAGCTCATAATAGTAGCAAGAACCATTCTAGTGAGGGTGCCTACCCCTTCCATATTAGGCAAACTTGAATCCTCAATTTTGAGACGCTTTGGCGCGATTTTTTTCCGCTGCAAGTAATCCACTAAGGAGGTTCTGAGGATGCCATCGACCAAAGATTTGTCCCACATGCCTGTTGGAATCAACCCCATTTTTTCATCTTCATCCAGTCTAAGAGCTGTGATGACGAAAAAAGCCACATTTGGATCAGAAAAAACCCGTTGTACTTCCTCTCTGAAATTATCCAGTTTCTTAGAATTTCCATAGATTGTAGGATGCGTTTCTGAAAAGAGCGCTGTAATTTTTGTGAAAGAGATTCCCCTTTCCTCCAATCTTTTTATTAAGGATCTATTTGCGATCATCTTTCCCTGTTTCTGAATAGCCTCCTTCAAAGAGTCTTTAACAGATTTGCCGATTAGTTCTCCCAACATCGTTCCAGTTCCAGCATATTTGATCAGGGGTCCCTTTTTTGTACATGCCACAACAATGCTGTCTGTTACCGTTCCACTAGCGAAATCTCCGGAAAAGTCACTCCTAACGTCCAGTTCCCTCATCACAACAGTTTTTGCCTCCGTAACAGTTTTTGCCGCATCAACCATGCAGCCTTCAGTAAGGTTTCCATCTATGATTAAGATGATGTTAATGGTGCATGTTTTCTCGATACTCTGAGAATTTAGTTTAGAGGCGGTTGCCTCTCCAGCCGTGGCTGAAAACCTTATCCCTGCAGTTACGAGTGCGCATAGAGTTGTGTCTTGTTGCTTTTGATTAACAACTCCCACTTTGCGCAGGTCTGCAGCAGTCATCAACCCAACGACTTCCTCTGGGTCAAGGCCAAGGTTCACTGCGGCTTTTTTTAGAAAAGCTTCTGCACATTTGTGAATCTCGAGGTCACGAGTCTTTGGTACGTGGACGTTTATTATTCCCTTTGCTCTAGTTAGGCCTCCGTTAAGAACCGCTGAACTGAGCACTCTAAGTGGGCTCTTGGACAGTATGACTAGCTTTTCTTTATCCACCTCAGCTTCTAGAGCTTCAATAGAAGTATACAATCGCATTCACAAGAAGCCTCTTAGAATTAAGTGCAACACAATTGTGTCACACACTATCGAATTGTTATTTAAAACGTTTCCTATTCGTAAGCACGAAGGAGCCACCTCGAGTTGATCTCTGCAAATAAGACGACAGCATGCGTACGCGCATTTTCCAATGCTCAATACTCACAGATCGCCTTCGCCACTTCCGACGACCGCGAACGTACACGTCAATCGTTCTACACGAATGCGCCAAATCTTACAAGTCTAGTCGAATAACCTTTCATACGCGCACGTCTTTCGCTGCACCGTTTATACGCTCCGATGTCAGCCACACGAACAGC
>Ga0153915_10005351_pt1 | contig 11929 bp, 13 predicted proteins | sample Opewatmetagenome_2_FD_107003 | JGI IMG/M metagenome (GOLD analysis project Ga0153915, IMG submission 107003) | Freshwater wetland microbial communities from Ohio, USA - Open water 3 Core 3 Depth 3 metaG | ecosystem: Environmental > Aquatic > Freshwater > Wetlands | place: USA: Ohio, Lake Erie...
CGAACGCCAGGCGCGGCCCCGCGAGCTCCCGCGCCGCGGGCAACGGCATGTCGTTCTGGCCGAGGTGAACGGCATCAGCGCGAACGAGCAGCGCGATGTCGACCCGGTCGTTGATGACGAGCATCGCCCCGGCCTCGTCGCAGACCCGGCGCGCCATCGTCGCCACTCGCACGATGTCATCGACGGCAGCGGGCTTGAGCCGGACCTGGAGGATCTTCGCGCCGCCCGCGCCGACGAGCGTGCGTGCGAGCGACTCGTCGTCGCGATCGAGCACCGCGTAGAACCCCGACGGACGCAACGTCGCCATCAGCGCATCTGCAGCTCGAGCTGCTCGAGCTCGCGCGCCTTGTCACGCAGCGCCGCGGCCTTCTCGAACTCGAGGTCCGCCGCCGCCTGGCGCATCTCCGCTCGTAGCTTCTCGATCGCGGCACGCAACGAATCGAGATCGTCGATCTTCTTCAGATCCACCGCGGCGATCTGGTAGCTGCGCTGGCCCTTCTTCGGCAGCGGCTCGGCGATCTGCATGTCCATGATCGCGCGGCTCGCCGACTTCGGCGTGATCCCGTGCTCCTTGTTGAACGCTTCCTGGACCGTACGGCGGCGGCGGGTCTCGCCGACCGCGTCGCGGATCGAGTCGGTCTCCTTGTCGGCATAGAGCAACACCGTGCCGTGGAGATTGCGCGCCGCGCGGCCGATCGTCTGGATCAGCGACCGCTCGCTGCGGAGGAAGCCTTCCTTGTCGGCGTCGAGGATGCCGACAAGCGACACCTCGGGGATGTCGAGACCTTCGCGGAGCAGGTTGATGCCGACGAGCACGTCGAACTCCCCGCGCCGCAGATCGCGGATGATCTGGATGCGCTCGAGCGTGTCGACGTCGGAGTGGAGGTAGCGGACCTTCACGCCGATCTCCCGGTAGTACTCGGTCAGATCCTCGGCCATGCGCTTCGTCAGCGTCGTGACCAGGACCCGGTCGCCCTTCGCCGTGCGCTCGCGGATCTCGGCGAGCAGATCGTCGACCTGGTGCGCGACCGGACGGACCTCGACCTCGGGATCGAGCAGGCCGGTCGGCCGGATGATCTGCTCGACGACGACGCCCTTCGCCTCGTTGAGCTCCCACTCCGCCGGCGTCGCCGACACGTAGATCGTCTGACGCGCACGCTCGCGCCACTCGTCGAACCGCAGCGGGCGGTTGTCGAGCGCGCTCGGCAGGCGGAAGCCGAACTCGACCAGCGTCTCCTTGCGCGAGCGATCGCCGTTGTACATCGCGCCGATCTGCGGAACCGTCTGGTGCGATTCGTCGACGATGAGGAGGTAGTCCTCGGGGAAGTAGTCCATCAGCGTCGGCGGAGGCTCCCCCGACGAGCGGCCGGTGAGGTGACGCGAGTAGTTCTCGATGCCCGAGCAGAAGCCCATCTGCTCGATCGATTCGAGGTCGTACATCGTGCGTTGCTCGAGGCGCTGGCGCTCGAGCAGCTTGCCCTGCCGCGACAGCTCCTCGAGCCGGTCCTTGAGCTCGGTGCGGATCGACTCGCACGCGCGGCGCATCGTCTCGGCGGGGGTCGCGTAGTGCGAGGCCGCGAAGATCACGGTGCGGTCCATCTTCCGCTTCACGCCGCCGCGCAGCGGATCGATCTCGCTCATCGACTCTATCTGATCGCCCCACCACTCGATACGGATCGCGGTGTCGGCCTCGTACGCCGGGAACACCTCGACGGTGTCGCCGCGGACGCGGAACGTGCCGCGGTGGAAGTCGACATCGTTGCGTTCGTACTGGAGCTCGACGAGCCGGCGCAGCACAGCATCGCGATCGACCGAGGTGCCGACGTCGAGCTCGCACGTCATCGTCGCGTACGTCTCGCGATCGCCGATGCCGTAGATGCACGACACCGACGCGACGATGATGACGTCCCGCCGCGACAGCAGCGAAAACGTCGCCGCGTGACACATGCGATCGATCTCTTCGTTGACGATCGAGTCCTTCTCGATGAACGTGTCCGTCGTCGGGACGTACGCCTCGGGCTGGTAGTAATCGTAGTAGCTGACGAAGTAGTGGACGGCGTTGTCGGGGAACAGGTCCTTGAACTCGCCGTACAGCTGCGCCGCCAGGATCTTGTTGTGCGCGATGATCAGCGTCGGCCGCTGGACCTCCGCGATCACGTTCGCAGCCGTGTACGTCTTGCCGGAGCCGGTGATGCCGAGCAGGACCTGCGCCTCGTCGCCGCGCCGGAGCCCTTCGACGAGCTCGCGGATCGCCTTGGGCTGATCGCCCGCCGGCTTGTATGGCGACTTCAGGCGAAAGCCCGCGTCCGTCCGCTGCGGCAGCGGCGGAGGAGGCTCAGCCTCGTTGCTGCGCCTGGCCTTCTTGCCCCGGTACGTCGACACGGCTGCGACTCTAGCCCGCCCGGCGCTGCCGCGCACGGCCGAGCAGGGCGAGCCACATCCACCAGGCCTGGTGAGTCTGCTGGCTGGTCATGGCGCCTCTTAGTGCTTCTGGCTGGCCATGCGCTGCTCGATCTCGGCCTTCGTCAGCTCCTCGACGATGGCGCAGAGCGTCCACTTGTTCCCGCCGGGATCGCGTACGGTCGCGCTGCGATAGCCGTAGAACTGATTCGCCGGCTCCATCACCGACGTCGCTCCCGCGGCGACCGCCTTCTTGTAGGTCGCGTCGACTGCATTCCCGCTGTCGAGATAAAGCGACAGCGATGCCGGCATGGCCGCGTGCCCCTGGTCAGGCATCGCCTCGCCGAACATCACGACGGAGTCGCCGACCCGGACCTCGCAGTGCGCGATCACGCCACCGGGCATGTCGTAGCGGTCGACGACCTCGCCGCCGAACGCCTTCTGGATGAAGTCGAGGACCTTCGCGGCGCCGGGGACGGCGAAGCCCGGAGTGATCGTGTGGTGGCCGGCGGGACGGGGGAGCTTCTTGTTCATATCGATGGTCATGGTCATGTCCTTTGTTCGGACTCGACCTTGGCCCCCTCATGTGACAGCCTTTTGTCAGTATTCATGAGAAAGAAGAGCAGGCTGTTCGCGATCGCCGAGATGCTCCGGGCCCGGCGAACCGGTGTCACGGCACAGCAGATCGCCGACCGGTTCAACGTGACGCTCCGGACGGTCTACCGCGATCTCCAGGCGTTACAGGACGCGGGCATGCCGATCCGGGCCGACCGCGGTCGTGGCGGCGGCTACGCGCTCGACACGAACTACCAGCTCCCTCCCATCAACTTCACCGCCCGCGAGGCGGCCCTCCTGGTCGCGCTCGCCCGCATGGCCTCCGAGCAGCGACTCATGCCGTTTCCCGCGACGCTCGAGCACGCGACCGACAAGGTCCGCGCTGCGCTCTCGACCTCTGCGCAGCGCGAGCTGCTGTCGTTGATCAAGGATCTGCAGATCGTCGGCGTTCCCGCGCTGCCGATCCCCGCCTCGGTGCGCGAGGCGATCGAGACGGCGTGGTTCGAGTCACGGCCGCTCCGCATCGTCTACGAGAAGAGCAGGTGGCAGATGAGCCCGCGCTACGTGAAGATCCGCAACCTCGTGTTCGATCGCCAGGTGACGCTGCTCAACTGCGTCGATCTCGACAAGAACGAGGACCGCCAGTTCCGTCTCGACAAGATCAAGTCGGCGACCGTCGCCTAGCTGCGGCGATAGAGGATCCGCCAGATCGGCAGCCCGGTCTCCTCGGCGTTCTGCTCGCGCCACGACCGCACCCCGTACGGGTTGCCCTGCTTCCAGAACGTCCACTCGCCGGCGAGGTTCACGAACCGCTCCTCGACATCACCGTCGAAGCTCGACATCGCATCGATCGCGATGTCCCAGACGTCGGTCTGCACGAACAGATCACCACCCGGAGCGAGCACGTATGCGATCTGTTCCGCGAGCACCGGATCGACCATGCGGCGCACGTGATGGCGGCGCTTGAACCACGGATCCGGGAAGTTCACATAGACGCGAGCCGCCACCGCGGGTGGGAACACATCCTTGATGTGCAGCTGCGCATGACACCACACCGCCTGCACCGGCAGCCCGGTCGTGCGCGCCTTCTTCGTGACGTAGTGGACGAGGTCCTCGCGGATCTCGAGGCCGACATACTGGCGAGCTGGATCGGCGGCCGCGCGCTCGAACAGGAACTGCGCGTCGGCACAGCCGATCTCGAGCTCGAGCGGACGCCCGGGATCGAGCACGGGCTTGTGCCCGCGAAACGTCTCGAAGAAGGCGTCCCGCGGATTGACGTGCTGTCGGATCCGCATCCGGGCGACCTGTAACACACCTCGTCGAGTCTTCAACAGCGCCCCTCGACGAGACGCGGACTTGCGCGTGGCGCACCGGCTGCACGACACCACTCGATGCTCCGTTTACCCCTGATCGCCGGTGTGCTCGTCGCCACCGCGGTGCCAGCGTCTGCCGAGTGCCCGACGAAGGTTCGCGACCTGCCGGCCACCGGATTTCTCGCGTCCGCCATCCGCGAGGAGCTGGCCGAGATCAACGGCGCGCCCGTGGAGACGGAGGATCTCCCGGCGGTCGAAGCGAACATCGGCGTCGCGGGCGGTGTCCGTGCCGACAGCGGCGAGGTGGCCGAGACCGGCTCGCTCACGGGGCGGGTCCTCGCTCACCGCGGCACGCTGACCGGATGCGTCTCCGGTGACGTGCTCGACGTGCGCGCCGGATCAGCGCACCTGGCCGCGTCGGGACAGGTCCCGTTCTTCATCACCGGGCTGGGCCTCGGGGCGTCGCTGGATCGCGACATCCGGTTGCCGCTGTCCGCGCGCCGCGAGCTGCTCGATGCGCCGGTGAGCCGCCGTGCCGTCCAGCTCACGATCTCGTTCATCGATCTCGATCTCGTCGATCACGGCGATCGCATGCGCATCCTCGTCGCGCCGACTACGATCGAGAATGCCGTCACGACGCAGACCACGTCGACCGCATCTCTCGATCGCCGCACCACACGCATCGACGTCGACATGCTGCGGTTCATCCTGCGCGATCCGAAGGGCTCCGGCGAGATGGGCGTGTTCAGCCTCGAGGCCGATGACGTCGATCATCCCGACGGCACGATCGCGAACGGCGTCGCGCGCCTGTCGCTTCTCTCTCTCGGGATCGAACGAGAACAGTGGGGCCTCGCACTCGACGGCGGTTTCCTGATCGACGATGGAGCCACCGACTGCATGACCACGCGCTGTGATCGCGGCTTCTATCTCGCGGCGTTCCGTCGCAGCTGGCAGCGCGTGTCGGTGCAAGCGCGCGGTGAGCGCACCGGGTTCATCGCCTCGAACGACGAGCTCGCGTTCGAGGATCGGCTGACCACCACGGTCTCGCTCCACGATCGCTCGCGCACGCTCGCGACGTCGCTGTTCACCGCGCGAGCGAAGGGCTGGCACGAGGAGAGGACGGCGCGCAGCGTCGGCGGGCGGGTGTCACTGTCGCAGTCGTTCCAGCACGGCCTCAGCGCACTGATCGATGGCGAGGTCGTCGGCAGCGCTGGCGACCTCGTCGCCGAGACCGACGGCGCGTCGGCGGCCGCGCGCGGCATGGTCTCGCTCGCGTGGCAGAAGCGGGCGACGCGCTGACTACCAGCGAGCGTCGAGCGCGAGGTAGCCGAACTGACGGACGTTGAGCGGTGACTCGAGCCGGTCGAGCTCGGCGCGATTCACCCAGCGAAATGCTCCGAACTCGTCGTTCGGGGTCACCTCGGCATCCGGCGCGACCTCGCACACGAACACGAAGTTCATGTGCAGGCCCTTGCTACCGGCCTGGTGCTCCTCGTACCCGATGAGTCCGGGCGGGACGCCGTCGAGGGCACCGGAGAGCGGGCGGAACTGACCGGCGAGCCCGGTCTCTTCGCGCAGCTCGCGCACGGCGGCCTCGAGCGGGGTTTCGCCCGGCTCGAGCTCGCCACCGATCGGCAGCCACGTCTTCAGGCGGCGATGCTCGATCACGAGCACGCGCTCGCCTTTGCGCGCGTAAACAGCAACGGAGAACGCGCGGCGGGCGGGCGCCATGATCACTGAGGAACTTTTTTCCAGTCGTCGAGGAACTTCGCGAGACCGACATCCGTCAGCGGATGCTTCGCGAGCTGCATCAGCACCGAGAACGGCGACGTCGCGACGTGCGCCCCCATCCGCGCGGCCTGCTGGATGTGCATCGGGCTGCGGACGGACGCGACGAGGACCTCGGTCTTGAAGCCGTAGTTGTTGTAGATCTCGAGGATCTCGCTGATCAGCTGCATGCCATCAGTCGCAACGTCGTCGAGACGCCCCACGAACGGCGAGATGTACGTCGCACCGGCCTTCGCCGCGAGCAGCGCCTGCGTCGGCGAGAAGCACAGCGTGCAGTTCGTCTTGGTGCCCTCGTCGGTGAGCGAGCGGATCGCCTTGAGCCCCTCCGGGATCAGCGGGACCTTGACGACGATGTTCGGACGGAGCGCCGCGAGCTCGCGCGCTTCCTTCATCATGCCGTCGTAGTTCGTCGAGACGACCTCGGCCGAGACCGGGCCCTTCACGATGTCGCAGATCTCGAGCAGGACATCGCGGAACTTGCGTCCGCTCTTGGCGACCAGCGACGGGTTGGTGGTGACGCCGTCGACCAGCCCCATCGCGGCGGCCTCGCGGATCTCTTTGACCTCTGCGGTATCAATGAAGAACTTCATGGGCTTCCTTGTTGCACCCTTCCCGACGACGACGTAGCGTCCGCCGTCGCCGCGACCATACGAGGCCCTCCTGACGGACGCAACTGACAAGACCCGCATCGGTACCGTCGACGTACCGGCGAAGATCGATCGCGAACGCTACTTTCGGGAGCTGTCGTACGTCGAGCTGTCCGTGCTTTTTGCGGGTCCGCAGAAGCCGAGCTCGCTCGCGAAGTGGGCCGAGGTCGCGCCGCCTGGATCGATCGGTCTCGCAGCGCCGTTCCCGCTGACGCATCGCAAGGCGCCCGCCGGTCAGAAGCTGTGGGCGCATGACGCGACGACCGGTGACTTCCGGAGTGGAGATCTCGCACGCGCGACGCTCGAGCCGCTGCGCGAAGCGATCAAGATGCTCACCGCGCGGTGCGTGGTGTTCCGATCGCCGGAGTCGCTGTCGCCGTCCGCCGCCAACCGCGATGAGCTCAAGCGGTTCTTCTCCGAGCTCGCGACCGCCGAGGCGATCGGGACCGAGCGGGTCTGGGTGCCGGGCGGTCTGTGGGAAGTGCGATCAGCCGTGAAGCTCGCGAACGAGCTCGGCGTGACGTGCGCGATCGATCCCCTCGTCCACGAGCCAGGCGAAGTGGTGGATCCCTATTACGATCTCGAGGCGAGCGCGCTCTATCTCCGGATCGTCGGCGCCGGTCGCGCGGGACTGATCCGGAACGAGCGACTCGAGGACCTCGCTGCTCTCGTCGAGAGCTACAACGCGCAGGACCTCTCGCTCACCGTCGCCTTCGCCTCGCCAGAGCGCTGGCAAGACGCGCGAAACTTCCTGAAACTACTCGATGCGCAGTAACGATCTAGAACACGAACGTGGCAGTCGGAATTGGCAGCTCGCCAGCCTTCTTGGGCAATTCCGTGATGCTGGGCGACGACCTTCGCTCCACCATCTGAATGATCGGCTGAGACTTCCTCGACGGAACCGCGACGGTCTTCTTCGCGCGATTGCCATCACCTTTGCGCGCCGCGGGGCGCGCCGTCATCACCTTGCTTCGCATTCAAAATCCCCCAGGGATCGGTCCGTCCAAGACTCTACGGATCCACGCATTCGCAAGTCAATGTAGGCAATCTGATTCCTTTACATCCACCACGGCCCCTCGTATAAAGCGGCCCGCTTTCCCACGGAGTTACAGACATTTATGGACACCAACGCAGCCACCACCGTGACTCTCCTCACGGGTCCCGCCCTCGCGGCACAGGTCGACGTACTGGCACTCACGACGTTTGGTGATCCGAGTAAGGACCCCGTTTTCAAATCAGCAGACCACGCGCTTGGTGGTCATCTCGCCGAGGTCGCGAAGCACGAATCCTTCGAGGGCAAGACCGGCCAGCTGATCTCGATCTACACGCACGGCAAGCTCCCTGCGAAGCGCGTCGTCGTTGTCGGTGCAGGTCCACGCGCAGATTTCACGAATGCAAATCTGCGTGATGTGACTGCCGCAGTTGCGCAGACCGCAAACAAGATCAACGCGAGCTCGGTCGCATTTGTTCTCCCCGCACTCGGTGGCGGTCGCGAAGCGACGCTCGTCCAGATGGCGGTGGAGGGGCTTCACCTCGGTAGCTACAAGTTCGGCCGTTACATGACGGGCGAGGATCACAAGAAGCCCGCGAGCCTGAAGACGCTCCAGCTGGCGACCGACGCGAAGGGCAAGAAGCTCACCGCCGCGCAGGCACGCCAGGTCGAGGCCGCGATCCAGCGCGGCACGGTGATCGCGCAGGCCGTGAATGCCGCGCGCGATCTGATCAACGAGCCCGCTGCAGTGGCGACGCCGGCCCACATCGCAGCACAGGCGCAGGCGATCGCGAAGAAGCACAAGGGCGCGCTCAGCGTCACCGTCCTCGACGCGAAGAAGTGCGCGGACCTCGGGATGGGCATGTTCCTCGCCGTCGGGCAGGGCAGCGAACAGGAGCCGCGCTTCGTCCACATGACGTACAAACCGGCGAAGAAGCCGAAGAAGAAGGTCTGCTTCATCGGCAAGGGCGTGACGTTCGACTCCGGTGGCTACTCGCTCAAGCCGTCGGCCTCCATGGAGGACATGAAGATCGACATGTCGGGCGCTGCCGCCGTGATCTCCGCGATGGATGCGATCGCGACGCTCGGTTCCGAGAACGAGATCCATGTCGTGAGCGCGCTCTGCGAGAACCTCGTGTCGGGGCGCGCGTACAAGCTCGGTGACGTCCTCAAGTCGATGGACGGCACGACGGTCGAGATCAACAACACCGATGCCGAGGGCCGCCTGACGCTCGGTGACGCGATCACCTACGCGCGCCAGAAGATCGCGCCGGACGAGATGTTCGACTTCGCGACGCTCACCGGAGCGTGCATGGTGGCCCTCGGCCCGTACACCGCCGGCGTGTTCAGCGACAACGAGCCGCTCGTGAAAAACTGGCTCGCGATCGCCGAGAAGACGGGCGAGGACATGTGGCGTCTGCCGCTCAACCCGCGCCTGCGGGAACAGCTGAAGAGCCCGATCGCGGACATGCGCAACACGGGAGATCGCTACGGCGGCGCGATCACGGCTGGCCTGTTCCTCAAGGCGTTCGCCAAGGACACCCCGTGGGTCCATGTCGACATCGCCGGACCGGCCTCCACGTCGTCCAATCGGCCCTCGCAGCCGAAGGGCGGAACGGGATTCGCGGTGGCGACGATCGTCGAGTACGCGACCGCAAGGCGCTGAAAACGCGTCTTCCGATCGACGTTCCTATCGGGTGCTGGCTCTTCTTTGCCTAGTGATTTCACATGCTTGACTCAGCGCGCGATTTGACAGGTGCTCCCGCGGCTGCTACCATTCCTATGTCTTGAAAACGCAGCAATTCGAAGTCGGGGATAAGGCTGTCTATCCGGTGCACGGCGTCGCAGAGGTGGTGGCCTTGGAGCAACGCGACATCGGCGGCAGCAGGACCCCCGTCTATATTCTGAAGATCATCGACACCGGGATGAAGATCATGGTGCCGACGACAAACGCAGGCTCGGTCGGTCTCCGAGATCTGATCAACTCCAAGCAGGTCAAAGAGGTCTACTCGATCCTCAAGGAGCGCGACATCCCGCGCGATACGCAGACCTGGAACCGCCGGTATCGCGAGTACATGGAGAAGATCAAGACCGGCTCCGTCTTCGAGATCGCCGAGGTCCTCCGTGACCTGTGCGTTCTTCGCATGACGAAGGATCTCTCGTTCGGCGAGCGCAAGATGCTCGACACCGCACGTGGTCTCCTGATCAAGGAGCTCGCACTCGCCAAGGGCGTAGGCGACGACAAGATCGCGGGCGAGATCGACGCCCTGTTCCAGCCCGCAGCCGCCTGAGCGCCCGGTTCGCCGCGGTCCTTGGTGCACGTCATTACCTCGCGCCCGAGCGCTGCACCGGCGGGCCGGCGACCGTGCAGACGGACGTCTACGCGCTGGGCGTGCTCGGCTACCTGCTGTTCACGCGGACGATGCCGTTCGATGGCAACGTGCCCGCGATCCTCGATGCGCAGGTTCACCAGGCGCCGCCATCGCTGTCGGAACGACGCGGAGAGCGGATCGACGAGTCGATCGAGACGCTGATCATGCGCGCGATGTCCAAGCAGCCGGCGCTACGTCATCAGAGCGCAGCCGCGTTCCGCTACGAGCTCAACAACGTGATGCGCATGCTCGAGATGACGCGCCGGCAGTCGAGCGGCTCGGCGAAGATCGACCGGCGCGAGACGGCAGCCGCGATGCTGTTCGATCAGTCGGTCCTCGCACAGGTCGTCATCCGGGGCGACGGAACGATCAAGATGGCGAACAAGGCGTTCGCGGCGCTGGTCGGCGAGGCCGACGGCACGCTCAAGGGCGCTTCGATCGCCGAGCTACCGATCTCGCTGTGGGTGCCGCAGCTCGAGGAGACGCTCGAGGCCGTACGCAAGACTCACCAGCCGACCGAGCTGCGCGCCCGCCGATGGGCGAACGAGCTCGTCCTCTGGATCGCACCTGCTCCGCTCAACGAGGACGTCCACGTCCTCGTCCAGAATCACGTCATCGAGCGCGAGCTCCCGCGCCACTGACTAGCTCAGTAGCGCAGGAACACCGAGCCCCAGGTCAGCCCCGCGCCGAACGCGACCAGGCAGACCAGGTCTCCCGGCTTGATCTTGCCGAGCTCGATCGCCTCGTGCATGCAGATCGGGATCGAGGCGGCGGTCGTGTTGCCGTACTTCTGGATGTTGTTGTGCGTCTTCTCGGCGGGCAGGCCGATCATCTGCGCGACCATCTGGTTGATGCGCAGGTTCGCCTGATGAGGGATCAGCATGTCGATCTCGGAGATGGCCTTGATCCCGTTGGCCTGCATGCCCTCCATGATCGCCTGCGGCATGCGCGTGACCGCGTGCTTGAAGACGTTCTTGCCCTTCATCTGCGGGTAGTGCTTCCGCTCCGCCATCGCCTAGGCGCTGATGCGCGGGTTGTGACGGCTCGCCGGATATTCCGTCCACAGGATCTCCGCCTCGGTTCCATCCGCGTGGATGTGCGTCGACAGGATCATGTGCTGCTCGTCCGTCGCGCGGCCGACGACAACCGCACCGGCACCGTCGCCGAACAGCACGGTCACGTCACGGCCGGCGGTCGAGATGTCGAGACCGGTCGAGTGAACCTCCGAGCCGATCACGAGGATGTTCTTGAAGCTCCCGGTCCGCATGTACGCGTCCGCGATCGACAGGCCGTAGATGAAGCCCGTGCACTGCTGGCGGATGTCGATGCACGGAATGCCCTTGCTGCCGATGCCGAGGTTGCGCTGGACGAACACGCCGGTGCCCGGGAAGTTCACGTCCGGTGACAGCGTCGCGTAGATGATCATGTCGATGTCGGTCGGCTGGAGGCCCGCCCGCTCGATCGCCTCGCGGCTCGCCTTCGTCGCCAGCGACGCTCCATCCTCACCCGGCGAGACCCAGCGGCGTTGCTCGATACCCGTTCGCTCGACGATCCACTCGTTCGACGTCTCCATCTGCTTGGCAAGATCGTCGTTCGTGACAACGCGTTCCGGCACGGCCATGCCGATTCCGAGGATGCGGCTGCGATGAGTCATGCTCGCTCGATTACCACGATACAGTCCGCCCATGAACATCCTTCTCGTCCGACATGGCGAAACCGCGTGGAACCGCGAGGGTCGCTACCAGGGACGCACGGATATCCCGCTCTCCGAGACCGGCCAGATCCAGGTGCGCGCGCTCGGCGAGCGGCTGCGGCAGATTCCGATCAGCGTCGCGTACGCATCGCCGCTCTCTCGTGCGAAGA
>Ga0153915_10005353_pt1 | contig 11925 bp, 10 predicted proteins | sample Opewatmetagenome_2_FD_107003 | JGI IMG/M metagenome (GOLD analysis project Ga0153915, IMG submission 107003) | Freshwater wetland microbial communities from Ohio, USA - Open water 3 Core 3 Depth 3 metaG | ecosystem: Environmental > Aquatic > Freshwater > Wetlands | place: USA: Ohio, Lake Erie...
ATGGCTGTGTTATGATAAAATCACCGATCAGGCTATTCTGGATTCATACAGGAAATCAGTATCCGGATGGATCATTGAAGGAAATTCCTCAGTTTTAAATTCCGCAGCCAATGAACTTCAGACTGGTCTGAACGGACTTTTGGGAGGCAATATTGAACGAACTGCCAGAATCAGGAGAAATGGCTTAATCGTGTGCGGGACGCCATCAGGCTCACGCATCATTGGATCAATGAAACTCGGCCGAAAGCTTGCAGATCTGGGTAGTGAGGGTTTCCTGATAACCGATACATTGTATAAAAGAAAAAGGATAATAGTGATTGCAGCGAACAGTGATGCAGGCGTACTTTATGGCACTTTCCGTTTCCTTCAGCTGATCCAGACTCACAGGGAAATATCCCACATTTACATAAGAACTTCTCCTAAAATAAAAATCAGGGTACTGAATCATTGGGATAATCTTAACAGAAGTGTCGAGAGGGGATATGCAGGCTTATCAATCTGGAACTGGAATTCACTTCCTGACTCTTTATCAGAGAGATACCGTGATTATGCAAGAGCCAATGCTTCAGTAGGAATTAATGGAACAGTACTTACAAATGTAAATGCCAATTCTCTTGTTCTCACGAAAGAATATTTAGTAAAAGTTGCAGCACTTGCTGACATTTTCAGAAAATATGGAATTAAGGTATATCTGACTGCAAGATTCAATGCTCCTGTTGAGATCGGGAAACTCAAAACTGCCGATCCATCTGATCCGGAGGTTATTGACTGGTGGAAGAAAAAAGCTGATGAGATTTACGCATTAATACCTGATTTTGGCGGATTCCTCGTGAAGGCTAATTCTGAAGGTCAGCCGGGTCCCCAGAACTATAACCGTACCCATGCTGATGGGGCAAATATACTGGCTGATGCTTTAGCACCTCACAATGGCATTGTGATGTGGAGAGCATTTGTATACGACAATAATGTACCCGATGACAGGGCAAAGCAGGCGTACAATGAGTTTTTCCCTCTTGACGGTCAATTCAGAAAAAATGTACTTGTCCAGGTAAAGAACGGACCTGTGGATTTCCAGCCAAGAGAACCTTTTCACCCCCTTTTTGGGTCAATGCCTAAAACTCAGCTGATGCCAGAGTTCCAGATCACCCAGGAATATCTTGGCGGTTCAGTTCATCTTGTTTTTCTTGCACCGTTATTTGAGGAATGCCTGAAATCTGACACCTTCGCAATGGGAAAAGGATCGCTGGTAGCAAAAGTGATAGATGGCTCTCTTGATAATCAACAGCTTACAGGGATGGCAGGGGTTTCGAACATTGGAAGCTCGGTAAATTGGACAGGACATCCTTTCGCTCAGGCTAACTGGTATGCTTTCGGAAGGCTTGCCTGGGATCCTTATATGAATTCAGCCGATATTTCTGATGAATGGATAAGAATGACTTTTACCAGCAATAGTGATGCAGTAGGAAAGATATCAGGTATGATGCTCTCATCACGCGAAATTACAGTCAATTATATGACACCTCTCGGTCTTCACCATATTATGTATTATGGTCATCATTACGGTCCGGGACCATGGGTAGACTGGGGAAGAAAAGATTGGACCTCAGTCTACTATCACCGGGCTGACAGTCTTGGAATAGGATTTGACAGAACTAATAAAGGCAGTAATGCGGTCGGACAATATTTTCCTCCTGTAAGGGATCTTTATAACAATTTTGAAACATGTCCAGAAAATCTTCTGCTTTGGTTCCATCATGTTTCCTGGGATCATAAAATGAGGTCAGGCAGAACACTTTGGGACGAATTGTGCAGCAAATATGATGAGGGATTTAAATCGGTTAAATGGCTCAGAAACGAATGGGAATCGGTAAGAAAGGCTATTGATCCTGAAAGGTTCGAAAAAGTCAGGGAATTGTTATCCATGCAGGAAAGGGATGCCAGGATTTGGAGAGACGGCTGCCTGCTATATTTTCATACATTTTCAAAAAGACCATATCCTGCAGGATTTGAAAAGCCTGAACATGATCTGGATTATTACATACAACATAAATACACTGATGTCCCCGGTATAAAATAAAATCAATGTCTCTGTGGATCTCTGTGAATCCTCTGTGACCCTCTGTGTTACTAAAAATTAAGAGTTAACACAAAGTTACAAAGAGAATGCACGGAGTTACACAGAGTCAAATATAAACTTCACATAATTATGCTATTACTCGGAATTGATTTGGGAAGTTCCTCTGTTAAAGCTTCAGTGATTGAAGGTGAATCAGGAAAATGCCTTGCAACAGCGTTTTATCCTGCACAGGAAATGAAGATAGTTGCACTGAAACCCGGTTGGGCGGAGCAGGAACCTGTAACCTGGTGGGATAACCTGAAATTCGCAATCGCCGATTGTAACAGGCAGCTCGCCGCAAAGAAAAATCTTATAGGGGCAATTGGAATCTCTTACCAGATGCATGGTCTGGTGACGGTCGATAAGAACTACGGGGTTCTGCGCCCATCAATTATCTGGTGCGACAGCCGGGCTGTCGGTTATGGAGACAGGGCATTTAATGCTCTTGGAAAAGATTTTTGTCTTTCCCACCTTCTTAATTCTCCTGGTAATTTCACTGCTGCCAAGCTTGCATGGGTAAAGGAAAATGAGCCTGAGCTTTTCTCGAAGATACATAGGATCATGCTGCCTGGGGATTATATTGCAATGAAAATGACCGGAGAAGCACTTACTTCATACACAGGTCTTTCGGAAGGTATATTCTGGGACTTTAAAACCGGCGAAGTCTCACACGATGTCCTGAATTTCTTCGGTTATAAACCTGATATAATTCCGAAGCAGATATCATCATTTTCTGAACAGGGCCGCCTTTTGAAAAACGTTGCAGCCGAGCTTGGATTGCCTGAAGGGATTCAGGTTTCATACCGAGCCGGGGATCAACCAAACAATGCCTTATCCCTTAATGTTCTGAATCCCGGCGAAGTAGCCGCAACAGCCGGCACCTCAGGAGTGATTTATGGAGTTACAGATCAAACAAGGTTCGATCCGGAGTCACGGGTAAACACATTCTTACATGTAAATCATTCTCAGGAGAATCAGCGGTTGGGTGTCCTTTTGTGCATCAACGGGACTGGCATACTTAATTCATGGCTGAGGCGTAATACCGGGAATAATATGAACTATGATCAAATGAATGATCTGGCCGGGAAAATAGCCCCGGGATGTGGTGGATTGGTTTTACTGCCTTTCGGAAACGGAGCAGAAAGGATGCTGGGAAACAGAGATGTCGGTGCCCATGTTGCCGGACTAAATTTCAATACACATACAAATGCTCATCTGTTCAGGGCAGCACAGGAAGGGATTGCCTATTCGTTCAGATTCGGGCTCGACATTATGAAGGAAACGGGAATTGATCCAAAGGTTATAAGAGCGGGTTATGCAAACATGTTCCGGAGTCCGGTTTTCAGGGAAGTATTATCCACCATTACCGGCGTCGATATTCATCTCTTCAATACTGACGGATCGATAGGAGCAGCACGGGGAGCAGGTATCGGCTGCGGATACTATAAATCTGAGAAGGAGGCATTTGCCGGACTTAAACCTGTTGGAGAAACCCATCCGGATGGATCGAGGACCAAAGCTTATGAGGAGGCCTATTCAAAATGGAAAGATTTTCTTGGGACTGTTTAGCTTTTACTCTTTTCTTTTAGAACTTTGAAGTAAACTTTGTGTATTTTGCAATTAAGGAATTCAAAAAAATAATTACCTAAAATTTTTAATATGATCTATAAAGGAAAAAAAGAAGCTTATCCCGGAATCGGGAAAATTGAATACGAGGGTAAGAAATCAAGGAACCCCCTTGCATTCAAATGGTACAATCCTGATCAGGTTGTTTCAGGGAAAAAAATGAAAGACCACCTGCGTTTTGCAGTTGCTTTCTGGCACTCATTCTGCGGAGACGGTACGGATCAATTTGGCAATGCAACTCATATGTATCCGTGGAAAGATCTGCCTTCTGACGACAAAATCAGACGAAGGCTTGATGCCGCCTTTGAGTTTATCACGAAGATAGGCGCCCCGTTCTACTGTTTTCATGATATGGATGTAGTAGGAGGAGAAGGAACAGTTTTCGATATTGAAAAACGGCTCGAAAAATTTGTTCCCGTAATGAAAAAACTTCAGGAACAAACAGGGGTAAAACTTCTTTGGGGAACCGCGAACCTGTTCTCGAACCCGAGGTACATGAACGGAGCAGCCACAAATCCTGATTTCGCTGTTCTGACTAATGTTTCCGTACAGCTCAAGAATGCTATTGATGCTACAATATTTCTTGGCGGCGAGAACTATGTCTTCTGGGGAGGCCGGGAGGGATACATGAGCCTTCACAATACCGATATGAAAAGGGAACTCGACCATATGGGAATGATGCTCTCCCTGGCGCGAGATTATGGCAGAAAAAGTGGGTTTAAAGGCACATTCCTTGTTGAACCAAAGCCAATGGAGCCAAGCAAACATCAGTATGATTATGATTCCGCTACAATTATAGGATTTCTGAACAAATATGACCTCGCAAAAGATTTTAAGCTTAACATTGAAGTCAATCATGCCACTCTCGCCGGGCACACATTTCAGCACGAATTACAGGTTGCAGCTGATTCCGGCATGCTTGGAAGCATCGATGCGAATAAAGGAGATTACCAGAATGGATGGGACACTGATGAATTTCCAACGAATATATATGAGATCACAGAAGCTATGATGGTGATACTAAGGGCTGGGGGATTTACGACTGGCGGGGTTAACTTTGATGCTCATATACGACGCAACTCAACCGATTTGAATGATCTTTTCATTGCTCACATAAGCGGGATGGATACATTTGCCAGAAGTCTGTTAATTGCTGAAAAAGTTCTTAATGAGAGTGACTATCTTAAGATGAGGAAAAAGAGGTATGAATCTTTTGACAAGGGCAAGGGCAAAGATTATGAGAAAGGCAAACTTACGCTTGAGTCCCTGAGAGATCTTGCATTAAAGAACGGAGAGCCTGCGGTGATTAGCGGGAAGCAGGAGCTTTATGAGCAGCTGATCAATATGTATCTCGAATAGGAGTTAAGGGAATAAAGCGAAATTGCCCGATTCTTTTTAACACTAATTATCTGCGAAAATCCACGAAATCTGTGAGAAACTAATAAAAATTTCTCCCGCAGATCTCGCTGATTATCACAGATTTCTGGTTGCTATATTACAGATGCAACTATTTTGAATTCAGGCGGATCCTTTATCGATTTCTTTACTTTACAAAGTTCAGCCACATGAATTACAGAATCTTTGTATTTTTCCGGGAAATCCGGAGGCAACTGAATATCAATCAGGATATTTGCCGGTAAGCCACTCTCTTTATCATACTCGATGGTCTGAACAATTTTGATTTTGTCAGTCGGAATTTGGCGGTTGTCACAGAATGATTTGACATAGATACCAGCACAAGTTCCTATTGAGGCAAGATAGAGTTCGAATGGAGTTGGAGCACTGTTATCCCCGCCATTGTTGACCGGTTGATCAGTTTTTATTGCATGACCATGCAAGTGTGCCGTAACTACTTTCCCTCCATTAAAAGTGATTTCCATAATTTTTAGAAATAAAATTCTGATAAATTAAAGCTTAAATCAACATCAGGATCAAACTCTAATTTTCTTTTGAGTTTGCAAATATACGATAAAACGTGCTATTTGCGCTTTAGTAGCATAAGTTCCAGATCCTCTTTCAACGCTGAAAGATCCTCTTCATGCTCTACCTCCTGTGACAGAATCGTCAGGATCATGTTGTATGTTACGGGATCGCCCTCTCTTGTAGTGTCAAGCATTGAATTATAGGTGCGTATTGCACACTGTTCCCCTTTAATGTTCTGAATAAGAATTTCTTCTACATAATGGTTGAACGGGGGTTCATATCCGCAATTTGTAATTTTGAGCCACTCTTCGGGTGACAGGACAGGTGTCCCTCCGAGTTGAATAATTCTTGTCGCGATTAATTCTGCATGAGCCAGTTCTTCGGTTGCATGCAGTGTAAGCTCAGCAATGACAGCATCCTTCATCGGTCCCCTGACCACCTTTGCACCAATCCAGTACTGGTAATAGGCAAGCCACTCATCCGATAGTGCTTTGTTCAGAAGGTTGATTAGGTCATCAACATTCATTTTGACAATTTCTCTTCCTTTTTGTCCCATAATTATTGAGTTTTATTTAGTTGATTTGCTTACAGATTGCTAAAATTACAAATCCATATATTCCTCTTTTCCTGAGTACATAAAAATACAGTTTGTCTCTCTTAAAATCAAATTTTATTCGCGTAAGATATCAGGTATTTTACTGGGCTTTGAGGTAATGCCTTGTATTCTTATTATTGTTAATAACTTTTGACCAGAGTTCAATAAAAAACAGTTGTTATATCATAACCGGTATTATACTTGTACAAATAAACAATAATAGGCTGTAAACAAAGACGATGAAACGTAAGAGGAAAAACCACCAAATACCTTCCGATTACCAGCTTTTGCTTCACTTGTCTGATATTCAGCATTGGAAGAAATTACCAAGAACAATTGCTGAGATGGAAATTAAATACTCAGGGTATTATTTCTGTATGTACGAGGATAAAAAGACAGTTGTTGTAAAGTAAAAGCAAGGTCAACATTTTGCTGCACTCCGGAAATAGAAAAGAGGCGGTAGAATTAGTCGTGAGTAAAAAATGTGCAAATTATGGCAAAGTCATAAATGACAAACCGCCTCTCTTTCAAAAATAAAAGTACGATTTATTCATTTTATTTAATATATTAATTATCAGTGTTTTGACAAACAGTCAAAATAAGTGTGTGAACGGCCTGAATTTGAATATGAAATTCCTCTCATTTCATATATAGTACTGATTTTAAATTAAATTTGACTTGTGATTTTTAATGGTGTAACTTTACCATTTGAACATAGTGTCATTCTATTTTGTTTGTAAAAGGAACTGGAAACACAGTGATAATAAATTGGCTGCATCGTTCTTTTTTTCAAATTGAGAATAATTCTGTCAATTTGACATTCCAGTCCATACAAAACTGACATTAAAGTGCATTAGATAAATTATTATGTATAATTATTGTCGCCATGAACCTGTTATGTAACCTCGGTAATCTTAACTGAATTTTCAGGATCATGGCAAATAACCTATATGGAAAAACTACTATGTTACCTGCCAATTATAATTCATCTGAGAGAACCACATTTAATCAGTTTTATGATAATGTGATTTATGAGGAGGGTCAGGACTTCCTCGATTACCTCATTTGGCTTGGTTTGTTAGGGGAGTCTAAATTGCTTGTCCTCTCAATGAGGAATCATTATTATTTTGAGCGTAATGATTTGAAAAATATAAGAGTCCTGGTCATTCCTAAAAAACTGAATATGATAAAATATCTTGACAGTTTTTTGCATATTGTATTCCGGATTTTGCCTTCGGAAGCGTATTTTATCGGATGTTTTACTGACAGTATATATTCAAGAGAAACGGAATTTACACTTCCTCATAACTCAACTAATTTCAACAAATTTATTAGTTCCCTTGATTCAAAAACATACTGGGATCTGAATAAAAATAGTGTTTCAGGAATACTTGAATCACACGGATTCAAACCTGTTGATATGACTGAAATTAAAGGGCAGGTTTATTTCGCAAGCAGGAATAAAAGAATATCTAAAAAGCCCGAATAGCACGAACATTTAAAGGACTTCCCTTATCATAACCCCATGCCTGATTAGGTTCGTGGAAAACAAGTCCAAATGCGTAATCAGGATTACTGTCTTCACTGGAACTCCAATAGGCACTGTTATATGGGAAATTACCTAATCCATTCATTTGTAAATTTTTGTACATAAGATACAGTTCCCCTATCGAAGGTAAATACCAGTCGTTATAACCATTTAATTCTAAGTCATGACAAATTCTGGCAGCAATTTCTGCAGTTGAACATCCATTAACAATATCAACAGTATTTTGATTTCCTGTACCAACACCTGAGCCATCTGATCCTGCAATTTCTTTTCCCTGACAACCCCACACTACATTTGTGCCCTGGTCAGTTGGAGCACATACTAAGCCATGTTGTTTTGTCCCATCATTATAATAAAAAACGATGCCCCCATTTATCTTTGCGCCAAATTCCAATGCATAGAAAGACTTCGTCACTCCATACCCCGTTCCGGAATTATTTGTAGCATAAGCACGAACATAGTATTTTGTACCTTCTTTCAAGCCAAAAATTTTGCTTACATACGTCCCGGAACCGGTTCCATCTTCAGTTTTATTTTCGGTTATCGATGGATTTATCTCTGTGCTCCAGCAAACTCCCCGGGTAATAACTGTTCCACCTGAACCTTCATCTGTTACTGTTCCTCCACAAGTAGCTGTACTATTAGTAATGTTAGTTACCCTGGATGTAGCTAAAGCAGGAACCTCGCGTTTTGTGCATGATTTAAGTAGATTGATACTGACAATTAATATTATTATTCCTGAAATTATTAATATGTTCTTCACTTTTTGTATATCTGTTAACTATTAGCTATGCAAAGATACGCCTGTTTAGGTCAGAGTCATTTTTATTTAACAGGCAAAAACCATATAACATTAAAATTAAAAGCCCCGGAGCTGATTTGTGGAGCTTGAAATTTATATCATTACTTTCTATCCATTTGATACACTGGAAATAAGGCCCCTCATAAACTCAGCTGCCTCCTGTGCCTTCTTCCCGGCATAGTCAATACCGACTGTTTGTCCATTCACTACAGGTAGAGGGTGACACAATTCATAACCAAGATAACCTGAATAGCCTATATCATGCATGGCTCTTATAAAATGAGGATAATAATCAGCACCTTTTACTTTCCCGTTTGAATCCCTGTCATCAATATCATCGCCAAAATGTGATAACACCTGCAAATTACCTACCGCTTTTGCCGCTTTTTGAATAGCTTCCGGACTCTTATCAAGCAATGCCCACACATCTAATGAAATCTTCAAGTTTGGAGAACTTACCTCTTTCACCATTTTTAATACATCAGGATAGTCCTCAATAACAGGAGCATGATTCTGTAATGCTAACATAACTCCAGCATTTTCTGCGTAATGTGTACATTCGGTCAGACCATTCCGGCACCATGCCCATATCTCGTCCTTGGAAAACCTTTCATGTGTGTATTTCCAGATATCCTTGGCAATATCATACTGTGCCAGTTGGGGATGTTTCGTCACTCCCGGCCAGGCAAGAAACAATCGCAGCGTTTTTGCACCTAAGTCTGCTGTCATTCTGATAAGGTCTTTGACATAGGCAACCTGGCATTCCCTAAATTCAGGAATCGGACTGCTGAAGTCGTTATTAGCCGCAACCCCATAAATCTCAATTCCTTCTTTGTCAGCAACAGATCTAAGATCTTTACAACGCTTTGTTGGCCAGTCAATTGGATTGCCGTGAGGACGTTTTCCATCTATCTCGATCCCATCATAACCATTCTTTTTGGCCCATTTAATCATTTCCTCCAATGGCATACCATCACCACGAAACCATATTCCAAGAAATGTGATGCTGTACAGACCCACTTTCATATTTGACTTTTTAGTCTGAATGCCCTGAGAGTAACTGACATTGGTTGCCAGTCCTGCCGTAGCGGCCAGTGATGTGAGCATAAACTCTCTACGACTCATTCCTGTTTTTTCTTTCATAATATTGTTCTCCTTTTCTTATTTGATAGACGATAACTGTGTTTCTGCTTACTCAAATTTATGCATTATTTTTTTCTAAAGTCAACTTTGTTTAACAACCCTCAGAATCAGTTCTGGGGGATTAACATTTTTAAAGATTATTATTTGGATATCTTTTTAAGATAAACTACGTCTATCACTCATAATACCATTCAATTACAAATATTCTGACATTGAAAATCTGGCTTTTTCCCATTCATATCTTTATGTTGGTTCTTCAGATGGTCTGAAAAAATACTATTATTTATATGAAAATAAGGATTGTTATAAATTCTATGAATGTTTCTCAGGATAATAAGATTTTAAATACAAAAACTTTTAAAATCGATTAACAGATATAAAAGAAAAATAGTACTGTTTTATTTGTTTATTATGGGAGGAGAGTGTCTCAAAAGGGCCACCAAACAGGGCGAGGTTCGCACCTTTTCCGGCTTGATAGTGTACATCAGGTGGGAAATTAGATATTTTATCCTCCAATAGTTTCATTGCTCGCAATGAAAGCCATGCATGTGTGTACTGTTTCATAAGAGTCCATTTGATGATTATACGTGAATTGTTTAAGCTGCCATTGACTATATCAAATGTATGAGGTGTATGGATACAAGTCAAGGAAATGAGGATTTATTTTTAAGATAAAAAATTGACTTTCATATTAATAAGGTCTAATTTTGATGATGCAATACAGCACTTTTGTAATAGTAATTTAATATAAGTAACCATGGCAAAAACAAATCCAGAGAGTTTTCTCGACAAAGAGTATGATCAGTGTTTTGATCACATGAGACACTATGAAAACCTGACTAAAGATCTTCTTCAGTTTAGTTATGGTTATTATTCAGCCATTGCAGCCCTTTCAATAGCAATTTATCAGTATTTTCATGAAACACACTCAGATTCAGTAGCATCACTCGGCTATACAGCAATTCTTTTGATCCTTTCTGTAGTCATTGGCACAATCATTACAACTCAATTCGTAAGATATAGGAAATACTATGTAAGTACAGCTCGACAAGTAAATCGGATAAGAAAATATTACATTGAAAACTTTGATAGATTTAAAAGTGCCTTACCCATTGATCCTGATATTCCAAAAGCATATAATCCGAAAAGCACCCAGCTCCACACAATATATATTTTCATAATTGTGAATGCTATTTACTTATGCATCGGTTTATATTGTTTATTGAGATGTATGCACATTATAAGAATATTCTCGAGTTACTTGGCATTTATAGGATTGGTTGTTTATGTTATTGTTTTATGGCTTAAAACAAAAAACATTTTGAAGAAAGAAGGTTAGTGTGGTGAGTTTGAGTATTATGTCATCATTAACATTAGATCAGAATCAAGAATAGTTACTTAAAGTTATGCCCTAATTTACTGGATACTTCTCAACCAAGTGGATTCAAAAGTTGTTTTATGCGTTTAATGAAACTTTTTATCATTGTCTTAGCTGCTCATTTTGTAACATCAAATCTAAATGCGCAAAACCAACTTACCGAGGTTGTTAAAACTGAGGTTGTTAATAATTAAGACAAGTCCCTTCTTGACAATTATATTTTTGCTGATAAAGCTCGAAATATGAAAAATTTAATTCAGAAGAACTTAGCTGCAGGTTTATACGATAACATTAAAAATCCATATGAATTTTCAGAAAAACTGACCAAAGATTTACGTTCCGTTTGTAACGATCTCCATTTATCAGTAAGGTTCAATCCAAAGCAAGAAAAGAGTTTATCCGATGCCTCCAATAAAAGTGATTATAAACAAACACAAGCTATTGAAGAAGGTAAGAAACAGAATTTCGGTTTTAAAAAGGTGGAGATACTAAATGGTAATATTGGCTATGTTTATTTCGACAGTTTTTATGATTTAAATGAGTCAGCAAAGACAACTGTTGAAAGGGTTTTTACATTTTTACAAAGCAGTGATGCTTTAATTATTGATGTAAGGAATAACGGTGGAGGAAGCCCGGATATGGTGAAGTATATCTGTAGCTTCTTGTTTAATAAACCAACACATATTAATGATTTGTATGAGCGGCGTACTAATAAAACACAGTCCTATTGGACAGAGCCAGTGAAAGGTTCTGAATTTTTCTCCAAAATACCTATATACGTGCTAATAAGTAG
>Ga0153915_10005354_pt1 | contig 11925 bp, 18 predicted proteins | sample Opewatmetagenome_2_FD_107003 | JGI IMG/M metagenome (GOLD analysis project Ga0153915, IMG submission 107003) | Freshwater wetland microbial communities from Ohio, USA - Open water 3 Core 3 Depth 3 metaG | ecosystem: Environmental > Aquatic > Freshwater > Wetlands | place: USA: Ohio, Lake Erie...
CAATTAGAACGCCGTATGTTTCGTTTTCGTTGTCGCGGTACTTTGCTATTTTCATGTTGTTCGTCTCTGAACGCGGCTGTCAGCTAAATCGGATTGGATGGCTTAAACCTTTCCAACCTCCCAGTGTTTGCTATGGACAAGAATTTAAGGTAAACAGGAGAATAGCATCTGGCGAGGCGGTCCAGACTGTTTGAGCGTCACCATGAGAAACTTCTTCCGCGCCGTGCTTTCCTGCGTCGTTTGGCAAAGTACACCTTTGTTTCAGTCGGACTCATTCTCGCCTCTTTGCTCGTTGGGATGACCGGCTATAGCATTTCTGAGAACATGACATTGGTTGATGCGTTCATGAACTCCGCCATGCTCATGGGCGGAATGGGTCAGGTTACGCCCATCTTGACCGATGGCGGGAAGGTTTTCGCAGGCTTCTACGCCTTGTACTGCGGGCTGGTGGAATTGATTGCTGTGGCAGTTTTTGCCGCTCCGATTTTGCATCGGTTTCTGCATCGTTTTCACCTCACAGCCGAGAAGGACTCTTAAAACTTAAAGGACTCCAAAACAACACCTATCATGTGAGATTATGAGTTCAATTGACGCTGAAGTTGACCAATTAGCAGAGAAAGTCTTGGCAACCATCGAAACAGCAAGCTCGAAAGAACTGGACTCTTCAACCGAGATCACGGAGATACTGCACCTAACTGATCCACACCGTGCAAAGAAACTCCTGATGCACATGGACAACGTTTCATCCAAATCGGAGCGCGACGTAAGCAAGAAGGCGCTGGTGAAGGCCTTGCTCATGTCAACATGGCTTCAGAGGCTCTACTTTGTTGTACGCTCGTTCATCATGGGCATACTTAGTGCTGCCTTGACGTTTGCTTTCATTTTCGCATTTGGCTCCATTAACCTGCCCTTGGGAGTCATCCTCGGTATCTTCTCCTTCGTCTTCGCGCTTGCGGTGTCAAGGCTTTTCGACGGACAACTCGTCAAGCTAACACGAAACATCATCGAATTCTTGGGGAAGCATAAAAGTGTGAGACGCTTCGTCATCAACCACCTGTAGGGAATACTTGAAAGAAGAACAGGGTTTGGTTCAGAATTTGCGGATAAAGTCCGTCGATGGCGAACCATCAGGGCTTATCCTTCTGGAACCAACCCTAACTCAGAAAACGTTCAGCGTGTTTTTAAGGATTCAGAAAGTTGAATCCAGACTTCAACTCAACAAACGCCTAGAAAGAACCCTACATAAAAGCAACACGAGTGTGCCTTGCCATCTACAAAACTCGGAAAATGGAAACGAAAAGGAAAAGTGCCAGAACCCTAACGAGTCAAACCATGCGTTTTATGAGATCGTTTATAGCTTCTCCGCGATAGCCAGCCTCGCCGCCCGCCCGGAAATTCTTCTTCGTCGTCCCCTTGAAACCCTTCTTCGGCGGGTGCAGCTTGAAAACTGGTTGAACTCCTGGCAGTTTTCCATAGTCGATTTTGCATTCGGCGATTGCGGCTGCAAGATCGCTTATGGATTTGCATCCTACGGTCTGAGTGAATTCGTCTGTCAGTTTTTTGTCACCCGGCAGCCGTCCTCGTTTTGTGAGCAAGTCAACCAAGGTTTCTTTGGAGATTTCGCCCCAGGTGGCGTAACTCTGCACGCGCTTCAACATGCCAAGTATCGAGGGACTGTTTCGAACAAGCACGCCACGATTCGTTTTGGTCAGAAGCAAAAGGTTCAGGGTTTCTCTGGCTTCGCGTTGTGCACTGACTGTTCCGCGAATCTTCACCACAGCAAGACACTTGGATTCTGCAGCTTTTTTCGGCACTTCACTTCACCCAGTCCGTCGTGGTAATCAAGTTATAGGTCTTCTTCAAAGCATCGAAAATCGCACACGCATAAGAGGGAACGGTTCGGGTGGAGCCGTAGCTTCGCATCCACAGATCCTTCACGCCAGCCAACCCGAGAATCGTCTTTGAAACCTCGCTCGCTACGAGTCCTAAGCCTCTGGGACCTGGGACAATTACAACTCGGACGCCGCCGCATCTGCCCTCAACCTGGAATGGAACGGAATGGGGCTTACCGCATCCGCATTCCCAACTACCGCATCCGCGCTTAACCGGAACAATGTTCAAGCGTGCTGCAACCGAGGCCTTCTCAATGGCGTTGCGAACTTGGCTGGCCTTTCCGCCGCCGAGTCCAATGTAGCCGTCTCGGTTGCCCACCGCAACTATGGCTTTGAACCGTGACTTCTCACCTGCGTCAGTCTGCTTTTGGACTAGGTTAACATTGATAACCTCTTCTTGGAGATCGGGGAGTAAAGAGTCAACTATCTGGGGCTCGCTGATTTTCAAGCCACTCAGGAAGACCTCGTCGATGTTGGATATCTTGCCCTCTTGAACCATTTTGCCCAGCCGAGTCTTTGGAACCCATGCCTCCAGGTTAGAGGATGATGATCTGTCTCTTTCACGGTGCGTCATGCTTTCTTATCCTCGCTTTTGAACGATTTAACGATGCTTGATTTTACCTGAGAATAATTTTCCGCGATTTTCTCAGGAGCCAATTCCCGCGACAAATATCCCGCAAACTTAGCGGAGTAATCCTCAGAACCAGCGCCCAGCTTCTTGGAGTAGATGGCGATGTGATAGCCATTCAGCCGTTCCTTGACAAGTTTCCCTTCGTCAAATGGAATCGCAACTCCAGCGTCAACGACGCCGCTCAAAACGGCGAAAAGCCTTGAACCCTTTGTGGGCGGAACCAGCCCAATGTCTAGAACCGCCTCCCCCACACCTGCTTTCTTGGCACGCAACCCGCAGAGAAGTCCCGTGAGATAAGCCGATGGTGTGTTTCCCGTTGAGGCTTTCCAGTCAAACTTTCTAAGTTCGTGGCTGTGTGCGGCTGCACGGACTTCATCGCCCTGAGGTTTAGCAATGACAATCTGCGCCGAAGCATTCTTCAATGAATTGCGAACAACCAGTCGCGGTTTTCCAGAGACCACCATGGCTTTGCGTGCTTGATAATCGGTTTTCCCTTCGCGTCTTCGCCTCAGCTGTACACGATAGCGAGCGTTTCTAGCCATACCTAACGCTTCCTCCACAAGTCATGTCCTTTCAGGTACCGTTCTAATTCAGCCACGGAGCTAAATCGCCCGCTGCCAGCCATCCTATAGTACTGAGTATAGGTAGTTTCTGTGATGACTCGGGTAGCCTTTAACTCCCTGAGTCGTTTACGCAGAGAACGGATTTTCAGCATCCACGCTTCTTTCTTAGTGACCGATGCCTGTGGGCTGCCGCCGTAGCTGCCCTGTCCCTTGCGTCTGCCTTTTCGCTTCTTCTCCAACAGTGTCTTAGCGCGGGCACGGCTCACGCTTTTGACAGCTGCCGGTTGGATAATCTTCTCGTGAATGAGTTTCCTGACTTCCTCTCGAGTGATGGCGCCCTCGACATCTTCTATTCTTGCTGGGTCAATCCACACTCGGTTCCGTCCGATTCCCAGCAACTGGGATGCCAAGCGTCGTTGATTCGTAAGGTTGGTCATTGTTCTTTCTCTCCTTCAGGCTTAGTCTTTCTGGTGGTCTTTCGTGCTTTTTTCTCAGCAGGTTTTCTTCTGCCAAACAAACCACGTTTCGGTTTTTCAGTTGTTTTCTCGGCTTCGACTTCAGCTTCGACCGCTGGTTCCTCGCCTTCCGCTGGGGCCTCGCCTCCTTCCACCTGCCCAGGGTTAAGAACTCGAATCTTCTTCTGCTTGGCCTCGACCAGGATAAGTGCACGTTTCTTCTTTCCCACGGTGTGGGCGATTCTTGCCGCCTGAACTGATGGGTCGACCAATGCTAGTTCATTAACGTTGTGAACCATGACTTCCCGAAGTCCCGATGGGTGAAGCCCACGGGCGATTTTTGGACCCTTGTAGCCCGTGCTGACCATTGGTGGCCAACCTTTAATCTTGCGACGCATTTTGTGGTCTAATCCGCGGGGTCTGCGCCAACTCTCACTCATCTTGCTGTAGCGCCAGCTTTCGGAGCGTAGGAATTCTGGTTTCTTGTTTTTGGCGCGTTTCCTAAGCTTAAGAAGCTTACGTGAGATGGCGGGTTTCTTCTCTGCCATATCAATTCATCCCTTCGTTTCGTTCGAAAACGTACAAGCCGTCAAGGAAGATTCTGGGATCTTTTCTGCGGACGCGGGTGATTGTTTCGATGTTGGCGCTTGTCTGGCTGACGTCCTCCAGGTTTAAGCCCTGCACAACGATGTCTTCGGCTTCGACCTTGACCTTGACGTCGCCAAGAATTTTTGCCCTTCGCGGTCTACGTTCGCCCGTGAAGTTTTCAATCATGACATATTTGTCCTGAACTTTAACGGAAATTGGGAAGTGCGAGAAAACTATCTTTAATTTATATGTGAACCCCTTCGTGACGCCCGTGATCATGTTTTGAATGTGCGAATCTATGGTGCCCACAAGGGCTGCTTCTTTCTTGCGCGGCCACTCCGCCCAAACCCTGACCGTATTGCCTTCGGCGCTGATAGAGACTGGCATGTGCGAGAAATCGCGTTGCAGACTTCCTTTCGTGCCGTTCACTGTAACCTTGTGACCGTCGAGACTCACCGTCACGCCGTCGGGAACTGTGATTGTTCTGGAAACTTCTGGCAGCCGCATTATGACACCTCGCTTAATACACGAAGGCTAGTAGCCTTCCTCCCAAGTTCTTTTCTTCAGCCTCTCTGTGGGCTATAACGCCTTGCGAGGTGGAAACCACCATGATTCCGACATCTCTTGAGGGCAGAAACTTTTTCTCCCATGTTTCGAACTCGTCGTATTTGACGGCGAAGCGAGGTCTGACGGCGCCGCATTTGTTAATCCTTCCAAGAAGTTGGACTTTGAATTTGCCCGAGCGCCCGTCGTCGATAAACTCGAACTCTCCAATGAAGCCATTCAGCTGCATTATTCTGAGCACGCGTCCCAAGAGTTTGGAGGCAGGGCTAATCACGCACTCGCGTTTGTTCCGCATCTCGTTGTTTATGATGGTTATCAAACCATTCGTCAAAGTGTCCATACTTCTACCTCACTACTCATATTTTTTGAACCCAAGTTTGGGAGCTGCTTCCCTAAAGCAATGCCTGCATAAATATAAATTGTAACGTCGGATCACTGGACCGTACGAACCGCAGCGTTGACACGGCCTAGCGCCCTTGCCGAATTTCCGTTCTTTCTTAATCTGCTGTTTGCCCATTCAAATTCGCCCCTAAACTATTTCTACTCCCAAAGTTTGCTTCACGAACGCCACTGACTCATCGGGTGTCAGCACGTGTTTCGGACCAACTCGTGCGTTCTTGCGTCGTCTCGTCTTTATGCGGTATCCAGGTCGACCCATGGTTACGCAGATGTCCATCCCGAAGATGCCCACCTCGGGGTCGTACCTTACGCCTGCGATTTCAATGTGTTCTTTTAATCCAAAGGCAAAATTGCCCTGTTTGTCAAATGCTGAGCGAGAAACCTTGTTATCCACAACTGGCAGTACTTTCTTAAGAAAATCAACCGCCTTCTGTTTCCGCAACGTCACGACGGCGGAAATGGGATCGCCTTCCCTGATTCCGAAGTCTCTGATGGTCTTCTTCGCCTTCTTTTTCACAGGTGTCTGATCAGTCAATTCCTTAAGCACTCGCGAAGCCTTGTCCAGCGGCTCGCCCGATTTGCCCACGTTTAAATTGACGACAACCTTCTCGATTCTAGGTTTCAACATAGGCTGTGCTTCCCATCGCTTTGTCATTTCTTCCTCAGACAACCGATGTCGCCTCCGTTATGAGGGGTTCTTTCTCGCCAAGGGAAAATACATAATCCAGAATCGTCTGGTACTTCGCGCCGTTCGCGTCTTCAATCACGGCTAGAGCCTGCCTGCGCTTCTTCGCCTCAGTCTTCTCAATTTCCACGATTTTTCCCATTTTCCCGATGTTTTTGCCCCCTGTTATGACCGCAAGGTTGCCAACTTTCGTCTTGAGAACGCCTTCGACTTGCTTGTCGGGAAGACTCAACTTCAAAACATCGAACGTTTCGTAGGTCACTTCTGCGGGGTTCTTCGGGTCAGCTACCTTCACCAAGAGATTTGACCCGTCGTGAAGCGCAATTTGCATGCCGCCTGAAACGGTTATTTTGTCCTCGACTCTGCTAAGCTTGAACGCTGCTTCGCTCTTGCTAATCGAGCTAAGGGACAAGCCCTTGTTAGAAGGTAACACTCTGTAGGACTTGTCGAGGTCGGGAAGCGATATCACGTCCATCAAGCCAACTGGAAAATCGGCCTTTCGACGCACTTTGCCGTCAACGATTACTTTGCCTTCGGAGAGGATCATCCCTGCCTCTTTCTTAGTCTTGGCTACTCCGAGGACTTCACGCAAAACAAGCGTCAAGGACAAACATGTATCAAGTGAATGTGGACCAGAAGCGGGCTTCACAACCCACGTGAATTCTTTCTTGTGGATGGGCCAGAAATCTGGCGCGGGTTTTCTTTTGAGTCGTCCTGTCTTTCCTTTCTTTCCCAAATTACGCTCCTCCTGTTTCTCCAGCTTCCTTCGGCTTCTTCTTAGCGGGTGCCCTCTTTGCCGGAGTTTTCTTTGCAGGCTTTTCAGCGGATCCTTTCGCCTCAATTGGTTTCTCAAGAGGCGTCGATTCCTTTGCAGCCTTTGGCGCCCTAGGCTTCCTCGTAGTCTTTGCTGCTGGCTTTTCTTCGACTACTTTCGTTTCCGTTGTCTCCACTGCCTTCTTTGCTGCTCTAGGTTTTTTCACAACTGGCTTCTCTTCTGCAACTTCGGCTTTCTTTGCGACTTTGACCTCTGAAGGAACTTCGGGTCTTACTTCGACGGGTGCCTCTTCTGTTTTCAGTTTGGCTTTGCGTTTGGGTTTGGCTTTAGCCGCTTTGGGCTTAGCTTTCTCTTTGACCGGTTTAGCCTCCTCTTCCGCAGGTTTGACCACCAGTCCCGATTCTTCGCGCATCTCCAACGGCTTCTTTCTCTGCAATGTGCGTTTGCGCCATTTGTCGTCCAGATTAAGCGTCTTTATGAGGACTTTTGAAGGATGAACCGAAACGAAAATGACCGTGCCGTCCACTTTCTCGCGGGTTAAACCTTCGACGAAAATGCGATAGTTTGCACGATCGACGGTTGAGATTTTTCCCTCAAAGCCCTCGTGATCACCCCGCATTATCCGGACGGTGTCTCCCTTCCTCACAGGAAGCGATTTTATGCCGTGCGACTTCACCAAATCTGGAGCAAGATGAGCTGACATGAGTTTATGACGTATGTGAGCCGGAGCATTAAACAAGCGTTCGCGCTGTTTCCGAGGATTCTTTACCGACTTGGTTGCTTGCATCATCTTCACCTATACAATCGTGCTCGAGGCGCTGGCTATTCGTGGCCATCTCTCTGCTGCTTCACGTGCCACTGGACCTCGGATTTCGGACCCTTTCATTTCACCGTCAGGAGTGATTATGACTGCCGCATTGTCTTCAAACTGAACCCATACGCCCTCGACTCTTCGGAAAGCCTTTCTCTGCCGGACAATCACGGCTTGGAAGATTTTCTTTCTCATGTCGGGTGTACCCTGGCGGACGGAGACGGTGACTTTGTCCCCAACGGTTGCCGATGGATAACGTCTGATTTTTCCTTTGTAGCCCATGGCTTGAATCAAACGAAGCATTCGTGCACCAGTGTTATCGGTACATCTCAACGCGGAGCCTGTGACGAGCCCTCGAGAGATTTTCTGACCGTGAGCAAGCATGCCTTTCGCGACTAGCGCGCGTTGTTTCGCTTTAGCTGCCAATTCACTGCCCCTCCAGTTTCTCCATGACAACGAACGAAACTGTCTTGCTGATTGGGCGGCACTCGGCTATTCGCACGCGTTCGCCTTCTTTCACGTCTAAACATGGCGGGTTGTGAGAGGGGATGTGTCCGTGTCGTCTCTCGTACCTGACAAATTTGGATGAAACCTGAAGATATTTGCGCTCTACAATGACGGTTTTGTCCATTTTCGAGCTCACGACTATGCCATCCATTACGCGCCCGCGGACGGACAATGTTCCGTGGAACGGACAGTTCCTGTCCTCACACGATTTCTTGGGTTTCTTAAAAGACATCGACATTACCATAACCTCTTTAGGCTTTTCTTCAAACGGTCTTCAGGTCGGCCGACAAGCAGTCTGCCGTCGATTTCTACGAGTGTTCCGTCAGAGTAATCGAATTGAAAGACCGCCGCTTCCTTCACGACACTCTTCGCTTTGTCGGCTTGCACTATCATGAAGGTGTTCTTTGATTCATCAACAACTTCGCCTTTAATGCCAACGTATCCTGAGTGCCTGCTCTCTGTGATCTTGCATTTGGTTCCAATGAACTCGCCGTTTATGACCTCTGGGGTTACCTTCATTCTTTCTTCGGCTCCTTCTCCTTGGGTTTCTTGGCTTTTTTTGCGGGTTTCGCCGGCTTCTCGGGTTTGACTTCTTTCTTTCTTATGCCGATTTTGTACTCGTTTTCAATCGTTAGAATCTGCGCGATTGTCTTCCGAAGGTCAGTGATTCTTGCTGGGTTTTCTACTGCTCCGCCTGCACGAATCATCGTGCGTAGCCTAGACAACTCCGCTCTCAGCTCTACAAGTTTCTTGGAGCGATCTTCTGAAGACATGTTGTCTATTTCTCTGAGTCTGAGGATGGGCATTACGTTGTGGTCTCCTTTTTCTCAGGCTCAGTCTTGGCTGGCGGCTCTGCTTCGGTTTCGGGCTTTGCCTCAGTTGATTCCTGTTCAGGTTTTACCTCTACCGCCTTTTCCTCCACAGCCTCAGGCGTTTGTTCCACAACCGTCACTTCAGGTTCGGCCTCAGCTTCAACATGCTCTTCGACCTTCGCCTCCGTTTCCTCCGTGGGCAAGCTTGGTTTTTCTTCAGTAGGGGGCGGAGGAACGATCTCTATCTTGTCAGGGAATATGGCGTCCGGCGGCATGAGTTTGACTCTGACGCCGATTATGCCTGGTTTAAGTTGGACGTGAGCTTCAGCGGTGCGCATCCATCTCAAGGCTGGTTCGCCGCACCTTGGGAAGGCCCCTGCGCGGAACTTTTCAAAACGGGCTCTTTCCGTCCTAAGTTTACCGCTGATTACAATTTCAATGCCTAATGCGCCTGCTTCCATGACCTGGTTCAAAGCCCAAAACGCTGCACGTCTAAAGTGCACACCCCGTTCAAGGGCTGATGTAACGCGGGCTGCAATAACCATAGCGTTGAGTTCGGGAACTTCGATTTCAGAAACGGAAATTTGGGGGTTGGAGATTTGGAAGTTTTCTTCCAATGATCGGGCGAGTTCCTTGATAGTTTCTCCGCCTCGACCGATTACTAGTCCTGGGCGCATGGCGTAGACGACGACGTGTGTTCCGAGGGGAGTTTTGGAGAGGTTTACGCCGCCGTATCCTGCGCGTTCAAGTTTTCTTTGGAGGAATTCATCGATTTCTGTTCTTTTGATGGATTCTGTGATGAAGCGTTTGACTATGCTCATGTTACAGGTTTTCTCCTTCTTCTGATTCAGGTATGGGTTTCTCGTCCAACGCGATTTCTACGTGCGTCAGTGTCTCGTATTTTGGCGACGCTCTGCCGTGCGCTCGAGGCATGGAGCGTTTGATTTTTGTTCCAGGGTATGCTGCCGCGTGCAAAATTCGTAGGCGATCGGTGTCGAGGCCTTTGTTCTCCGCGTTGGCTTCAGCGGCTTCGACGACATTGAGGATTTTTTGTGCAGCTTTTATCGGATATCGTCCTGCAAAGGTTCCTTTAGTGGGGAGTCCATGTCGATGACCAGCTTTCTTGTTGTACCGAGTGAATGGAACAGGTTTCTTCTTCTCAGTTACATCACGGAGATACTGCTTCGCGTTTGTAAGCGACATGCCTTTAATGGTCCGACAGACTTCACGGGCATGTTTATGGGATACTTTTATTTCCCGTCCTGAAGCTTTCGCTGTCTTTTCCGGGTCCAGTGCTTCGGGTAAGATTGAGTATCCCCATTTTGGCATAGTTTTTTTCTCCGTGCGCGCAATCAAACACGTAAAAGCAATTTATATGGCTTTCCGTATCAAAACGGTTCCTTAGAGAGCAAGAACTAGCCTAGTTCAGTTTCCAAGGTTCGAATTCGTAGCTGTGAGGTGTACAGTTCTGGAGCGGTGTTGAGGCATTTAAGGTTTTTCCAAGAATATAAACGATGAATCCTATTCCGTGAATGTTACGATGCGTTTATGTTTCACTTTAAAGCCAAATAGCATGAAGGCGAAATGGAGTGACCGAGAAGAAAGACTCTATCACGATGTTGCATGGCGCTGGTGGCACAGTAATGCACAAACTCGTAAAGAACTACGTCGTCAAGTACTTCAGCGGACTCACGAACGAAGCAGAAGTTCCTTTGGAAGCCATGGACGACGCTGCGGTCGTTGACAACATAGTTCTCAAAAGCGACAGCCATGCGGTGAAGCCCATCTTCTTTCCAGGGGGCGACATCGGGCGCCTGAGCATCTCAGGCACTGTTAACGACATCTCAGCTTTAGGTGCGGAGCCTTATGCCCTGGCATGCGGCTTCATACTTGAAGAGGGACTGCTCATTTCTGATTTCGAGCGAATTTTGGCGAGTATGAGGCAGGCTTGTTTGGAGGCGGGCGTGGGTATCGTGACGGGTGACACGAAGGTGGTGGAGAAGGGCTCGCTGGGGGGCTGTGTGATGAACGTATCGGGAATCGGCAGAAGGACACCGGCACTGGAGAGCAATTTGCGTGTCGTCAAGCAGTACCGACCAGATTTTGCGGCGCGTTGGTGCCTCGACAGCAACCTCTCCGCAGGCGACAAAATAATTCTTTCAGGAACCATTGGTGACCATGGCTTGGCAGTGCTCTCAGCACAGAAGGGGCTGCAGTTCGGCAGCGGCATCAAAAGCGACGTGAAACCCCTCAACCGTGTGCTTCAGCGCTTGCTGAGCGAAGTTGGCGGAGTAGTGGCGATGAAAGATCCTACGAGGGGAGGATTGGCGGATGCGCTCAACGAGTGGACCGAGAAATCACACGTTGGCATTCTGATTCACGAAGACAAAGTTCCCATAAAAGAAGACGTAAGAGCTGCATCGGAGATGCTTGGGCTTGATCCGCTGGAAATAGGGAACGAAGGCAAAATGATAATAGGCGTCGTTTCAGCGAAAGCCGAAGACGCGCTCACTCTACTACGAACAACTCCAGAGGGCAGAGACGCGGAGATAATAGGCAAATCCACAAACGAATTCAAAGGGGTCGCAATGCAAACCGTTGTCGGCGGCAAACGAATAGTAGCCAGACCAGTCGGCGACCCTGTTCCGAGGATTTGTTGATTAGGTGTTTTTCGCCCAGACCCTGCACGTGCCTTCGTTGCTAACCATGCAGGCGCCCACGGGCTTCTCGGGAGTGCATGCTTTCATAAACATTGGACACTGATTCGGTTTTATTTTGCCGATGATAACGAGGTGGCACTCGCAGCCGAGCAGAATGTCCTTGCCCTGAGTAACCCTCACGTTGTGCTTGATTCGTGCATCGTACTCGGCGAATCCTTCACGTAAGTTCAACGCCGAATCGGGCAATCTACCTATGCCCCTCCAGTTCCCGCCTGTGATGACGAAAGCTTTACGCATGATTTCGAGAGCCTTCGGGTTGCCCTCGGGCTTAACGATGCGCGAGTATTCATTCTCCAGCAGGGCCTTCCCGTCCTTAAGCTGCTTAACAAGCATATACAAAGCCATGAGCATATCCATGGGCTCGAAGCCCGCCACCACCGTGGGCATCTGATAAACTTTCGGGAACAACTCGTAAGGATGCAAGCCAATGATGGCGCTCACATGTCCAGGGGCAACGAAGCCGTCAATCTGCAGGTCACCAACGCCGAGGAGCAGCTCCATCGCAGGGGGAATGAGTCTATGG
>Ga0153915_10005355_pt1 | contig 11925 bp, 10 predicted proteins | sample Opewatmetagenome_2_FD_107003 | JGI IMG/M metagenome (GOLD analysis project Ga0153915, IMG submission 107003) | Freshwater wetland microbial communities from Ohio, USA - Open water 3 Core 3 Depth 3 metaG | ecosystem: Environmental > Aquatic > Freshwater > Wetlands | place: USA: Ohio, Lake Erie...
AGGATATTGGTTTTCAGCCGTGATCAAATCAGTAAAGACCAGCCCTTTAGCTGCCAGGGAAGGATTCAAATCGATGCGGGTCTCGCCTGGCATTAAGATGATCTGTCCGGCATGTTTTTCACCTGCCAAAGGCTGGAGCAGATCAGCCTCAGGTTCAATCCTCTCCTCCCTTGGATCATCCATTTCCACCATGCGGAAACTCCCTGCTTTCAAACCCTTGAGATCCGTGCGCCGCCAGGCTTCATCGGTCGTTACAGGCATCGGCAGGTTGGTGTAATCTTTCCAGGCTTTCGCCCTATATTTGCGGAGATAGGCTGCCCCTTCCCAGGCTGGATCGAGGGCGCGCACCATTTCGGAAGTGAATGTGAATTCCTTGGAGACGGTTTCTGCAAGCGGTCTGCGTTTTTGAATGGTGATTGTTTTAGTAGCCATGCTTGCTCCTAACCAACTGAACCTTCCATTTGGATTTGGATCAAGCGGTTCATTTCAATTGCATATTCCATGGGAAGTTCCTTGACCAGCGGTTCAATGAAACCTGAAACCACCATTGTGGTTGCCTCTTCTGAACTTAAACCGCGGCTCATGAGATAAAATAGTTGTTCTTCACCGACTTTGGATACCGAAGCCTCGTGACCAATGGTTACATCTTCTTCATCAATCTCAATATGGGGATAAGTATCCGATCGAGATTTTTCATCTAACAGCAGCGCATCACAAACCGTGTTTGAGCGCACATCCTCAGCTCCCTTGTGAACTTTAAGCAGCCCTCGGAAAGACGTGCGTCCACCGCCTTTGCTGATCGACTTGGAAGTCACTTTGCTGCTGGTATGTGGGGCAATATGGATCATTTTCCCACCCGCATCCTGGTGTTGTCCAGGACCCGCAAACGCCATCGACAAGATTTCACCGTGCGCTCTTGGACCGATCAGATAGCAAGAGGGATACTTCATCGTAAGCTTAGAGCCCAGATTCGCATCCACCCATTCCATGGTGGCATCCTCATGCACCATGGCGCGCTGGGTTACCAGGTTATAGACGTTGGTGGACCAGTTCTGGATGGTCGTATAACGAACCCGTGCCCCTTTCTTCACCACAATTTCGATCACGCCGGAGTGTAATGAATCCGTAGAATAAGTAGGCGCTGTGCAGCCTTCAACGTAGTGAATCTGAGCTCCTTCGTCGGCAATGATCAAAGTGCGCTCAAACTGTCCAATATTAGAAACGTTTAAACGGAAGTAAGCTTGCAGAGGCAAGTCAATTTTCACACCCGGTGGAACATAAATGAATGAACCCCCAGACCAGACTGCGCTGTTCAGGGCAGCAAATTTATTATCTTCAATGGGGATCACGGTGCCGAAGTATTGGCGAAACAGATCGGGGTGCTTACGCAAGCCATCTTCGATGGACATAAAGATCACACCCATTTTTTCCAGGTTTTCGTGGATCTTGTGGTAAACCATCTCCGAGTCATATTGGGCACCCGCGCCTGCCAAAAATTTTCGCTCTGCTTCTGGGATTCCCAACCGGTCAAAAGTTTTCTTGATCGTATCTGGAACTTCATCCCAGGAACGACTTTCATTTTCAGCGGGCTTTACATAAAAATAAATATTGTCGAGGTCCAGTTTCGATAAATCGCCACCCCAGGTCGGCATCGGTCGCTTTTGAAAGTGCTCGAGGGCTTTCAACCGGAATTCCAACATCCATTCCGGCTCGCCTTTCATGGCGGATATCTGACGGACCACATCCTGATCCAGGCCCCTGCGCGATCTGAAAACAAAGGTATCTGGATCGCTGAATCCGTATTTATAGTCACCAACACCCTCTAGAAGTTGTGTTTCAGAGCTCATTTAAACATCTCCAGGGTACCATTAAGCAGTTTCTGGTTCGTATTTTTCGCGCACCCATTCGTAACCGTGTTCTTCCAGGACCAAAGCAAGTTCAGCGCCTCCCGACTCGACGATACGCCCATCCATCATGATGTGTACGAAATCCGGCTTGATGTAATTCAAAATGCGTTGATAATGGGTAATCAACAAGATGCCCAGCTCTGGACCACGCAGGGCATTCACGCCCTCAGAAACGATACGCAATGCATCGATATCCAATCCAGAATCGGTTTCATCCAAAATGGCAATATCAGGCTTCAGCGCTGCCATCTGCAAAATTTCCGCCCGCTTTTTCTCTCCGCCTGAAAAACCGTCATTTAGGTAACGCCCGGCAAAGGTAGGATCCATCCGAAGCAGTTCCATGCGCTCCTTGAGAAGTTTGCGAAATTCAGGGACAGGGATACCTTTGTCTTCATGGTTTTCAACCCGTCGCCGGGAGTTCACTGCCGAGCGCAAGAAGTTCGCCACGGAAACACCCGGAATGGCTACCGGATATTGGAAAGCGAGGAAAATCCCCAGGCGAGAACGCTCATCCGGTTTCAAGTCTAGAATGTTCTGCCCTTTGAACCAGGCTTCACCTTGGGTAACTTCGTAATGGGGATGTCCCATCAAAGCATATGAGAGGGTTGACTTCCCAGTCCCATTCGGACCCATTAAAGCGTGCACTTCACCCGGTTTGACTGTCAGGTCCACACCCTTCAAAATTTCTTTTCCGTCAATCGAAACATGAAGATCTTTTATAACAAGCTCAGACATGATAACTGCTCCAAATTTCAGTATTTAGCGCCTTTTGGCGCGGCAACATTATAGCATAGGAGCAGTTTTATGTCAATATTTATGATATTATTCTTATATATTGACAAAATTCAATCTTATTGGTATACTCTGAGCATGTCTTCTACACGTGATCGAGTACTCCACACTTTACTTTCCCACCCGCGCATTACGATTAACGAGTTGGCAGATGAGGTGGGCATAAATCCAATTTCCATTCGACACCATATCGCCAGCTTGCAAGCGGAAGGGTTAGTCGCTTCAGAGGAAGAGCGGCATGGCGTCGGTCGCCCTCGCTACGTGTTTTTATTAACCGAAGCTGGGGTCGAGAAATTTCCTACTCGCTACATCCGTCTGACAGTCCGCCTGCTGGAACAGCTAAAAGAAACCATGCCGGCTCCAATGGTCAACAAGATATTTACGCAAATGGCGCAGGAGCTGGCCAGAGACTTTGCGAAGTCAGCCTCTTTAGAAGATCTGTCCACAGATCAAAAATTGAACCTGATGAAATCCATGCTCCAACAGGAAGGTTTTAACATTGAATGGGAACGACAAGGCGATCAGATCCAGATTGTCGAGAACAGTTGCCCTTATTATCATGTCGGTCAAGATCATCCTGAAGTTTGCTCTGTCGACCAGATCTTGATCTCATCTGTCCTTTCCAGCTCTGCCGAGAAAGTCAAATGTATCTTAAAGGGCGATAGTTTTTGCACCTATGTCGTATCTGATCCAAAATATGCTGGATAAAGAATACCTATGAGCGAAAAAGTTATCTGGATTGCTGAATCCACCCATCCAGATCTAATGGAAGCCTTGCGCGAAAACTTGCGCCAGGTAATGGATCCAGAGATTGGCCTCAACGTGATCGAATTAGGATTGGTTCGTGACGTAGTCGTAACCGATGAATCCGCCAACGTTACGATGGTCATGACCACACCCTTCTGTCCTTACGCCCCCGCGCTGTTAGAGATGAGCCGCCAGAAGGCTGAAGAAGCTCTTCATCGACCTACGACGGTCGAGTTGAGCATGGAAATGTGGGACCCTTCCATGATGGAAGAGGGTGCGGGAGCTGAGTGGGGATTTTTCTAACCTGTACAAAATAGCGCTCCTGTGCTATCATACTGCCCGTTAAGTTCAAGCCACGCTACGCGTGGCTTGCTTTCCGCTCCTGGCTCATCCACGATGTGTCCGGGGGCTATCCCGAGGAAAGGAGGCATCCCTTATGCGCGAATATGAATTGATCTATATTGTCCACCCCGAGTTGGACGATACAGCCTTAAAAGAATTGAACACTAAAGTTCAAGGCTGGATTACCGATGCAGGCGGCTCGATCTCCAAGATGGATTCTTGGGGTAAGCGCAGACTGGCATACCCGATTCGCAAGCAGGTCGAGGGCCAATATGTGTTTATCCGGGCAAATATGGCCCCCAACTTTGGTTCTGTGCTTGAGCGAAACTTGCGCTTCACAGAACCTGTCATCCGCTTTTTACTGACGGTTATGGAATAGTTAGGAGTTATCCATGAGTCGTGGACTGAATAAAATCATGATCATCGGCAGACTGGGTCGCGATCCCGAGATGCGTTATACCCCTTCTGGTCGCCCAGTCACTTCATTTACGGTTGCCACCAGCCGCACCTGGAGTACATCCGAAGGTGAGCGGCGCGTTGAAACCGAGTGGTTTAATGTGGTGGCTTGGGGTAACCTGGCTGAAATTTGTAAGCAGCATCTGACAAAAGGTCAGCAAATTTACGTCGAAGGTCGTTTGCAAACTCGCAATTGGGACGATGCGGAAGGTAATAAGCACACTTCCGTAGAAATTGTAGCCAATGAGATGATCATGCTCAGCGAACGCCGTGAAGCCGAAGGGTCTTCCGAAGCTGAATCTACGGAAGAAGATGAATTTCCATTCTAAAATATTTTAAGCTAGGAGTAATTAATAGTGAGCAACCAATACGCAAGTGAAGAAGGAGAGCCGGAGTATCGCGAGAGCGCTGGTCCCGGCGGAAGACGCTTTTATGCTGCGCCGCGCGTCTGCCAATTCTGCACCGACCGCAACGCGGTCATTGATTACAAACAGGCAGATCAGCTGCGCCGTTTCGTCTCAGAAGATGGCAAAATTCGACCTCGCCGCCAGACCGGCACCTGTGCCAGGCACCAACGGATTTTAGCTGTTGCTATCAAACGTGCTCGTCACCTGGCTTTGCTGCCCTATACGGGCGAAGTTCTCCGCTAACATTTCTGTTCTGCAACCGGTGAATGATAACCTTTGTGTGCCTCAGTAGCATACAAAGGTTATTTTCTCCAATCTTTTATAAAGAGGTCGAAAAATGACCAAAGCTCCAAAACAACAATACATCACGAAAAAACACCTTGCTCGTCTCGAACGGGAAAAGCGCCAGACCCGCTTGATATTGCTCAGTGCCATCACCGTTGCCCTGGCTGTTATTGTGTTGATCGGTTATGGCTTCTTAAACGAGAAGGTTTTGAAACCGAGGCGTCCTGTAGCTGTCGTAGGCAATGATAAAGTCAGCGCCAACGATTTTCAAGAATATGCTCGGTTTATGCGCCAGCAGTATATCAACCAGTATGTCCAAACCTACCAGTTATCTCAGCTTTTCGGTTCGGATGCGAATACGAAATCCTATTTTGACAGTTCAATGCAGCAGATTGCAGCCCAACTGGAGCCTGCTACGCTAGGTCAAAATGTACTCAATTCGCTAATTGAGGATAAGCTGGTCCGTCAGGAGGCGGCCAGGCGAGGCATCACCGTTTCAGCGGACGAGTTAAATAGGGATGTAGAGCGCTACTTTACTTATTACCCGAATGGAACACCCACTCCAACCGCGACTGTCGAATCTCAGCCTACATCCACGCTCTCCCCGCTGCAGATGACCTTGGTTCCGCCTACCGTCACGCCGACCGCCTCCCCTACCCCGACCTACACGCTGCCAACCAGCACACCTACTCAGGTGCTCGAGCCTACCCAAACCTCGACGCCTGAACCTACTGCGACCCCTTATACCGCTGACGCCTTTAAGACCGACTACAATAACTACTTGAAGGAACTCTCCAATATCAAGGTCCCCGAGGCAATCTTCCGTAAAGTTCTTGAAAATCGGTTGTACCGGCTCAAGGTCGAAGATGCTGTTTTGGCAGATGTAAAGATCGAGCAGGAGCAGATTTGGACCCGGCACATCCTTGTCGACTCTGAGGATAAGGCTAAAGAAGCTTTGACTCGTCTCCAGAACGGCGAGGCTTTCGCCAAAGTGACTCAAGAAATGTCTACAGACACAAGCTCTGCACAGAACGGCGGAGACCTGGGCTGGACAAGTAAAGGTTCCTTAGCCACAGAGTACGAAGATGCTGCTAACAAGCTGAATATTGGTGAGCTCAGCCAGCCGGTCCAAACCTCGTCTGGTTGGCACATCATCCAGCTTTTGGGCAAAGAAGTTCGCCCTCTCTCCCAGTATTCGTTCGATCAATTACGCCAGACTAAATTCCAGGAGTGGCTGGATAGCCAGCGTCAAAGCGTCGGAGTCACTATCCCGGATGGCTGGTTGGATTGGGTTCCGACCGAGCCGACCTTGCCAGTACTGCAATAGCAAAAATCTGGTGACTAATAAAAAAGATGTTCATGCGCAAAGCGAATGAGCATCTTTTTTGTCGCTTATACCAATACTTCGGACACTTCATCAAGTTTCAGGCTGATCACCTGGCTGGTGGAGTCGCGCCCCATCGTAACCCCATAGATCACATCTGCAGCCTGGACCGTATTGCGGTTATGTGTGACTACAATAAATTGAGTATTCTGAGCCAGTTCCTGCAGAAGATCGCGGAAGCGGCCCACATTTGCTTCATCTAACATTGCATCCACTTCATCCAAGACGCAGAACGGAGTTGGCGAAACTTTGAGGAGGGAGAACACCAAAGCCGCAGCGGTCAGGCTGCGTTCCCCACCCGAAAGCAGCGACAACCCTTGTTCTCGGCGACCCGGCAGGCGTGCTTCGATGTCGATCCCGGTTTCCGTCATGTCTTCTGGCTGGGTCAACACCAGGCGAGCAGACCCACCCCCAAATAAGCGGGAAAAGATCTGCCGGAATTCATGCGCCACAGCATCGAATGTCTTACGGAATTCGCGTTCCATGAGCAGGTCAAGCTCTGTAATAATTTCCTTCAGGTCTATCTCTGCTTTCATGAGATCCGCCACCTGCTCATGTAAAAATTCATAACGTTCCTTGACCTGCACATACTCTGCATGGGCTTCTGGATTTACGGGTCCCATGCGGCGCAACTGCGCCCGCTGGCGCTTAATATTTTCTTCCAGCTCGGCAGAAATTTCCTCAACAAATGGCAGTTGTTCAACAAAGCCGTCCAATGGCAGGGGTGTAGGACCCGAGACTGTCTCTACATATTTGAACTCGACCAGACCGAAATCATCTTCAATGTGAGAGCGCAGGCTTTCCAATGCCTCTTGCCTTCGGGCTAGATTGATCCGTGCCTGGGCAAAAAAATGCTCAGCCTGGGTCAATGTTTGGCGTGCTTCCGTTTCACTCCCTTGCAGGCGGTTCTGTTCCAGCTCCAAAGCAGCTACCTCAGCTTCAGCCGGTCTGATTTTTTGCTGGAGCGTATCCGCCTCTACTTCCATTCCCTCTCCTACCTGGATGGATGTTGCTTTTTCTTGGTCTAAGGTTTGCCGGTTTTTTATGAGTTCTTCCAATCGGGAGCTCAAGAAAACCAGGCTTTGTTCAGCCCTTTGAACCGCCTCCTTGCGATCAGTCAGTCTATTTTCAGCTTCACCCACTGCCTGGTCATTGACTGCCACCTGTGTATTCCAATAAGAAAGCCGTGTTTGGTATTCCTCCAGAGATTGCTCTGCCAATTCCTGGCTGCAAAGGCGCACTTCTTCACGCCTCTTGCTGATGTGCTCCTCCAATCCCTTTAGCTCAGACAATATAGCGGTTGTGTCTTCTGCTGCCTGGCGCAGGTCAGCTTCCAGGCGGTTATGTTGCTCTTTCTGCCATCCCAGTGATCGGAGTGCTTTCTCCAGGTTCAGTTCTTCCTGACGTTGCCCCTCCAACGCTGCCTTCCTCGCCTGGTCAGCTTCGCTGGCTTTCTGTTTCAGCTCTTTTTCCTTCAAAGCCAGCTCTGCTATCCTCCCATTTACATCCTCCAAAAGCCGCTGACCATCAGACGCCTGCATTTCAAGCGCATCGATTTTCTCCTTCAATTCACGGCGTTGGCGTGGTCGGCTGAGAACCCCTGCGCTGCTGGCTTGACCAACCAGGATCGGTCCGCTGGAATAAAATACATCACCTTGTAGCGTAACGAGCCTAATCTCAGGCGTTCTCCCTTCAACCTCTCTCAAGATTCGCCGCGCTGCCTCACGGTCACGCACGAGCAGCACTGCGCCCAGCAGTAATTCCACTACCGGGCGAATCTTCTGGTTTACCTGGACGAAATCGACCGCCGGTCCTAGAACGCCCTCTCTCCCAATCAGGGAATTGAAATCCAGCCCTCGATTAGCAGAAACCTTATCCAGCGGTAAAATCACGCCCCGGCTCATTTCCTTATCGAGCAGTTCAAAGGCATCCCCCACGCCTCCCACTTCCGGAAATACGACGGCATCCAGGAACTCTCCCAAAGCGGCTGAGATGGCTTTTTCAAACTCGGCAGCAACTTCAATCTCATGACTCAAGACGCCAAACTGGGATTTCAATCTCGATTGGCGGATTGCTTGTAGCAGCAAGCGTGCTCCACTGGCGTATCCAGCCAGGTTTTTTTCAGCCTGGTCGATTACCTCCAATTGTGCTCTCGCACGGGCAGATGAAGTCTGGAGATCGCCCAATTTCTCAATCACCTGCTTACGTTCTGCTTCCGCTTTCGCCAATTCCCCCTGATGGGTCTGTAAAGCCTCTTCAGCTTTTGCGACAGAGTTAACCGCGGCATTCAATCCCTCTGTTGCTTTCTTCAAGCGGCTTTCAGTTGCCAGCTTCTCCTGCTCTAATTGTGCTACCGCTTCCGCCGAAGTTTTTAGCTCACGTTCCTGGCGCTCCGTTTGGGACTTTTTTTCAGCCAGCCGTGCGCTTAGATAAGCCTGTCTGGCAGTATGCCCGTTTAGAGTCTGGCGCTTCTCTTGAAGCGTCTGTTCTGCTTTGTCTCGCTCACTTTTCCGATTTTGCAGTTCTTCTTGTGCAGTTGTCATCTGCCTGCGAGCATCATCAGCTTCATCCTTTTGTTGCTGCACTTCACGAAGAACGGTCTCTAATCGATCTCGATGGTATTGGATTTCTGCTTCCAGGCGCGAAATTTCTCCTCGCGTATTCTGGGATTGCTCATCCAGAGAACGCAGACGCTCATCTGCCACAGCCAGGTTGCGACTGATGGTTTCCTGGCGTGAATGCAGTTCTGCCAGTTGGCTGTGTAATGCACCCAGTTGTTCACGTCGCGTTTGGATTTGCTTTCTTACTTTGACCAGCTCGCTGTCCATGTCAGCTTGTTTGCCACGCGCTTTATCTAAGTGCCCTTCCTGGCGGCGGGCAGCTTCCTTGGCAACGGCTAATTCTTTTTGGGCAGTGTGCCAGTGATACCCATACCATTCGCGCAAAATCAAATGCAAGTCTGCTTTTACCTGTTCATATTCCTGAGCACGGCGTGCCTGGCGCTCCAGGCTGCGCAGACGGGGCTGCAATTCTGCCAGGATATCTTCTACCCGTTCAAGATTTCTCTTGGTGGTTTCCAATCGCCTTAGCGATTCCTCTCGGCGAGAGCGGTGTAAGCCAATCCCTGCTGCTTCCTCAAATAAACGACGCCGTTCCTCAGCTTTGAGTGCCAGGGCGGCATCCACCAGCCCTTGACCGATGACGGTGTAGGTCCGTTCAGCTAACCCTGACTGCGCCAACAGTTCTCCCACATCCTTGAGGCGTACTCGCTGGCCATTGATCAAATATTCATTTTCACCATCTCGGTAAGCGCGGCGCGTAATGGCTACTTCAGAGAAATCAATCGGCAGCCAGTTATCTTCATTATCAAAGACAATCGTAGCTGAAGCCATTCCGGCGCGGGGTCTCTGTTCAGATCCTGCGAAGATCATATCTTCGGTTTTTTTGCCTCGCAGCAAGCTGTAAGACTGCTCCCCCAGTACCCAACGGATCGAATCGGCAATATTCGATTTCCCTGAACCATTCGGTCCAACAATTGCCGTGATCGCACCAGCAAAGAGAAAATCGGTACGCAATGCAAACGTTTTATAACCGTGTAATTCGAGCGACTTCAAGCGTCCTGGCATTTTATCCGAATCCAATTGAGTCCAAGGCAGCCCGCGCTGCATTTTTCGCTGCAGCTTGCTTGCTGTGACCTTCTCCTCGCCCCGCCACTTCACCGCCGATCACCACTTCAACCTCAAATATCTTATCATGGTCTGGTCCGTGCTCTGATACTGTCCGGTAAGTCGGTGCACCCAATCCTTGCGATTGCGACCATTCCTGTAGCGTGCTCTTAACATCCTGTTCCCCATTTCCATCCAGAATCTTCCGGGTTTCCTTCTCTAGAATAGGCTCAACAAAAACCTGGACCGCCTCCAAATCCTGGTCCAAAAACAATGCCCCGATCAGTGCTTCAAAAGTACATCCTAAAAGAGCCGGGCGCAGCCTCCCACCCCCGTCCTCCTCCCCTTTCCCTAAAAGCATATAATCGCCCAGTTGGATTTGCTTGGCAAAACTAGCCAATTGCTCATTACCGACCAACGCAGCCCGCAATCGCGTAAGCTGACCTTCGCTCATCTCGGGAAAGTGGTTATAAAGCCATGCCCCGACCAAAAAGTCTAGAATAGCATCGCCTAGAAATTCGAGTCGTTCGTTATCTTCTAAAGCTTCCGGGTGTTCATTGATGTAAGATCGATGTGTCAGTGCCCGGCGCAACAGCCAGGGATCCTCAAAATGTAATCCCAGTCGCTGCGGAACATCAATGGGGATCACATCTCCCCATTCTCCTTGAGGGGTATCCATTAATCACCTCTCTTTGGAACTCAGGGAACGCCAGACACCCCACTTTCGCCGGGTAGCTTGCGATCCATCAGTTCCAGATAGTCTTTTAATTGAATTGATCAAGCATATTTGCGAACAACCAAAACGGCATTATGCCCACCAAATCCAAAGGCGTTGCTGGCTGCAACTCGCACAGGCTTTTGCCGCGCCTGATTCGGCACATAATCGAGGTCACATTCTGGGTCAGGGGTTTGGTAATGAATGGTTGGCGGGAGAAGCCCCTCCTTCACCGCCTGAACACAGAAAATAATTTCCAATGCCCCTGTAGCGCCCATCATGTGGCCTGTCATCGATTTGGTGGAAGAGATGGGGATATTATAAGCGAAATTTCCAAAGGCAGCCTTAATTGCCCTGGTTTCCGAAAGATCATTCAAGACCGTTGCCGTCCCGTGCGCATTGATATAGTCCACCTCGTTGAAGTTCACCTGGGCTGCCAGGAGTGCAGCCTGGATGGCGCGCGCTCCCCCCTCTCCATTCTCGGAGGGCGCCGTAATGTGGTATGCATCGGATGTAGAACCATAACCAGCCAGCTCAGCCAGGATATTCGCTCCTCTGGCACGTGCATGGCTCTCTCGCTCGAGCACCAGGATTCCTGCCCCCTCACCCATCACCAGACCATCTCGGTTCCGATCAAAAGGTTGGGGGGTCATTGAATAGTCTTCATTACGTCGTGAAGTGGCGCCCACCCGGTCAAATGCCGCCACACCCAGTGGCGTGATGGTAGCTTCACTGGCTCCAGCCACAACCACATCGATGGTGCCCGTATGCAAAAGCATCCAGGCAATTCCAATTCCGTCTGCGCCAGACGCGCACGCCGAAGCCACCGAAAAAGACGGCCCTCGTAGCCCATAGTCTATAGCCAACATCCCAGCCGCACCGTTGGACATCAGCATAGGGATCAAAAATGGACTGACCCGTCGTGCACCTTGCTCGAGCAAGGTATGCTCCCCCTCGACTATAGATGTAAACCCGCCAATGGCTGAAGAAACGATGACGCCGATGCGCCCGGCATTTTCTTCATTTACCGTTATCCCAGATTGGCGGATCGCTTCAGCAGCTGCTATGGTAGCGAATTGTTCAAAACGATCTCGCCGCCGGCTTTCTTTAGCGGGCAGGAAATCATCGGGATTGAAATTCTTGACTTCACAAGCGATCTTTACCAGAAGATCGGCAGTATTTTTTTTTGTTGCTACTCCCACCACCGAGACCCCGCGTACGACTG
>Ga0153915_10005356_pt1 | contig 11924 bp, 9 predicted proteins | sample Opewatmetagenome_2_FD_107003 | JGI IMG/M metagenome (GOLD analysis project Ga0153915, IMG submission 107003) | Freshwater wetland microbial communities from Ohio, USA - Open water 3 Core 3 Depth 3 metaG | ecosystem: Environmental > Aquatic > Freshwater > Wetlands | place: USA: Ohio, Lake Erie...
CTCAAGCGGCTGGAATTCCGGGAAGGCCGCCATCCGCGACGTCAGAAACCCGGCCAGAAGCTGAACTGGAAGAACCAGCCCTTGCCCGGGCGGTCAAAGGGCTTGACGTAGTTCACGCCCACGACCAGGTAGCCGAAGACATTCACCCGCAAGCCGACCCCGGCGCTGGAAATGGGTTTGCGCGACCCGTTGAGAAAGGTGGGCTTGTTACCCTCGAACCAGGCCACCCCCCAATCATAGAAGACCAGCATGTCGATGGGAAAGATGCCGTAGTAGCCTTTGCCGATGCCGAGGACCCCGAAAAGCGGGAAGCGGAGCTCGGCGTTGGCAACCAGCAGCTTGGACCCGAAGAGCCGGTTGACGTCGAAGCCCGTGCCTCCCGTATACTCGTCGATGGACAGTGAATAGTAATCGTAGCCGCGGACGAAGGTATCATAGCCGATGTACAGCGGATAGATCCGTTGATCTTCGGCGTCCCGTCCATAGCGGCCGTAGTGAAGGGCGCGGAACGCGAGGGTGAAGGGCCGCACCGGCATGAAGTAGCGCCGGTAATCCGCCATGAGAGTGTACATGCTGAAGGAGCCGAAGGTCGGCATCGCCTCGAGGATGTAGCTTTGACCGAGAATCGGGGCTGTGGCGCCGAAGATGGCGCTGTCGTAGACCAGGCCCAGGGTGGTATAGAGATAACTGATGCTGTCCGGCGAGGGCAGCTTCGTCACATCGCGATAGAGCGGAAAGCCGTCGATCGAGTAGGCCTGGGTGATCCTCTCGTTGTCGAAATCGATCAGCTGGTAACCGGCGTACATTTCCACTCTTTGGACCTGGCTTAAGGGGTAAGCCGCATAACCCCCAATCTGGTAGTTGATCTGCCAATAGAGGATCTCATCCTCGATATAGGCCTGTTGCACGGGGTCATAGTAGACCTGGTAGCCGCCATAAACATAGGGGATCCGGCCGACGACACCTCCCCAGTTCAGTCGGCTTTGCGAGTTCTGGTAGCTCACGATGCCGGTCAGGTCTTTGAGCCGGCTCGAGCTCTGCACGATCGTCCCCAGGTTATGGTAGCCCAGCATGTCCGTAAAATAGAGCCCGACACCCCCGCCCGTATAGGTCCCGAAGCGGTCCGCCCCGACCCCGATCTGCGGCGGAGCCACATAGTCGAGGGTGAGCTTGGGCTTGTAGGAAGACTCCGGGAACTCAACCTGCTCGGGGAGGCCGAAGAGGGGGTTCCTCAGCAGCCCGAGGAGCGCCCCGCTCGGCTGGTCCCGTGGTGGAAGAACGGAGAGGAGCTTTCCGCCGAAGGCGGCAATGTTGGAATCCCCCTGGACGGCCTGCGTGTTGTCTATAACATAGATGGTATAGTACCCGCCGTCATAAGCGGAATACGCCACCTGGCCCGTGCCTGCGGCCACCGACAGGGCCGGGCTGAGGTCGGTGATCCCGCTCACCCCGGTATAAAGGTTGGTGACCTGATAGAGTTTCTTGGTTTCCAGGTCGAGGCGGTAGATGTCGGTCTTCCCGCTTTGGTCTGAGAGAAATACGAGGCCCTTGGAGTCGGGCGTCCACTCCGGGTTCGTGTTCTTGGCCGCGGAGAAGGCCGGAACCCGGTCGATCTTCAGGGAGACGGGGTCGAGGAGAGCGAGCTCGTAGTCGCCGATGCTCAACAGGGTCAGGTCCGTCGTGAAGCGGTCGGTGACGAAGGCAATCGACCGGCCGTCCGGTGACCAGCTCGGGTGCAAGTCGGCGAAGAAATCATCGGTCACCTGCTTCAGGTCCTTGGTGCTCAGGTCATAGATGAAGAGATCCGACTTCCCCCCGATCATGGCAGAGAAGGCGACCGAGCGGCCGTCCGGGGACCAGGTGGGGCTGAAGATCTCGTCCAGGCTCTTGAAGGGGACCTCCTCTACGATCTTATCTTTATCCAGGTCGAATAAGGTCAGAACGGGTTTGCCCTTAGCGATAGCGCCGAAGGCGAATCGTTTTCCCTTGGGCTCCCAAGCGCCGGCGGAGCGGATGAATTGGATGCTCTCGAACTCGGGGCTGACCGCGGTCTGCGTGAGTTTCTTCTTGATCTTCCCGGTCCGGGCATCCGCCAGATACATGTCGATCGAGAAGAGGTCGCGCGTTGACAGGAACATGATGTCTTGTCCGTCAGGACTGATGGCCGGAGAGACGTTGTAAGGGTTCTGCTCCTCCCCCTTGACCAGCATTCGGCTGGCTGGGTCGACGAGCTGGGTTTGCTGCAGAACCGGCTCATAGGATTTTTTGTAGGATTCCTTCCAGTCCTTGCCCAGCTGCTCAAAGGAAACGCCGAGCATCTTGCTGGCAACGGCCTCGACATCGCCGACGCGTCCGACGCTCTTCATCAGCCGGGCGACCGTCTCGTCCCCCCACCGGCCCGTGATGTAGGCCCAGAGCGCCTGGCCGTAGCGGTAAGGAAAGTACTTGTAGGGGTTGTCCATCTTCTTGATCGCCGGGATGAAGTCGCGCCGGCTGGCATCCCGCATCCACATGGCCGTGTGGGGGTCGACCGCTCCGATGGAGAGATACTCGGCCAGCCCTTCGATGAACCAGAGGGGCACCCGCGCCAATCCGGGGTTCATGCTCCCGCTCGGGCCTCCTTCCGAGGTCATATCGTACTGGAACGCATGGACCAGCTCGTGTCCGATGACATGGTCGGTTTCGTAGGGCGAAGAGCCCACGGGCAGAATGATGCGGCGCTTGAATGACTCCGTAACGCCGCCCGTGCCTTCGCCGATCAGTCCGGAGAGGACGGTTGTCTGCTGGAAATCCGGACTGCTCGAATACATGATCAGGGGCTGACGTCCTTTGAGCTCATGCCCGAGCATGCGCGACAGCCGGGCGTACCAGCGCTCGGCGATCCGGGCCGAATCTTCGGCCACACCCTTAAATTCCGGATAGAAATAGACGTCGAAGTGCTTCGTTTTGATGATCTTGAAATCGAACTTGCGGTACTGGACCTTGTTCCGGCCGAAATACTGGGCTTCGAGCGCCGGGCCCAAGAGAAGGACGGCCAGAACCGTCGGGATTATCCAACGCAGGAATCTTGTCTTTTCGGACATCGTTCCCTCCTCCGCTCTCTGCTTCAGGAGCGCCATCCGAGGGCGGCCGAATATACCTTCTATATCAATCATATCAGTCTAATAGCCATATGACAATCCGCAAACCCGGGGTCGAGCGGGACCCGGGTTCCCGTCCTTCCCAAGGCCGCTTTCCGAGCATGAGGCGATACCACATACGACTCGAAACCGGAGTTGCAATTTTTATGCCAAGTCGGGCCGACCCTCGAATCGAGCCTGTTCCCCGTTCTTTTCCGCGAACCGGGATGTCCCTGCTCGAGGACACCTGTACCCGTCCGGACCGGGCCCGCGTATACCCCCTCCCCTATTCCCCGAGGCGGTTGAACCAGGCGATCTCAGCCAGGCTTTTACGGCTTTTCTCTCGGGACGGTTTGGCCTCAGGATATCCCAGGGCCATCAGGCAGACGATCTTATACTGCCGCGGGACCCGGAAGAATTTCCTGACGCCGCGGATGTTGAACCAGCCCATCCAGCATGCCCCCAAGCCCAGCTCCTCGGCCTGCAGGGCCAAGTGTTCCCCGGCGATCCCGACATCGATGAGATAAAAGGCCACGCCTTGGATCTGCCGGCCCAACCGATTGGCCAAGATGTCCGGCCGGGCCAGAACGAGGATCAGAACCGGCGCCTTGGCGGCAAAGCGCGAAAAAGAATAGATGCCCTTGAAGGCCGTAGCGGCGAAGCGCTCCTTGACCGCCGGGTCGTCGATGACCAGAAAGCGCCAAGGCTGCACGTTCTCTGCCGAAGGCGCCAGCCGGGCGGCTTCCAGGCAGGCGATGAGCTTCTCACGCTCCACCGGTCTGTCGAGATAGCGGCGCACGCTGCGACGGCCTCGGACAAGCTCCTGGAAAGGTGTGGCTGCAGTATTCATGGTCAGCTCCACTCTCTCCATATCATAAACGACGCCCCCGGGGGAAGAGCCGCCAGCTCTTGCCGTCCGGCTTAATCTCTGAGCCCTTTTCGGCTAGAATAGTCTTTGTGACGCGCCGGAGGGCGACCCTTCCGGGAAGAGGAGGTCGGTATGATCAAGCGCTCTCTCCTGATCATCCTGCTCGTCTGCTGCCTAGCGCCCGCGGCGGCCCGGGCCCAATCCGGCAAGGTCGGAGTCGGGCTGGTCCTTTTCGAACCTACCGGCCTGACCGGCAAAACATGGTTCGGCGGGTCGACCGCTCTGGCCGGAGGCATCGGCTGGTCGGCCGAAGAGAACCACTACCTTCACATCCATCTCGATTTTCTGTTCCTGCGACAGCGGCTCGCCGCGGACAGGACCCTGGACCTGGACTTCTACCTCGGCCTAGGAGGCAAGATCATCTTCCGGGACGAAGATATGGCCTGGCTTCGCGTTCCCCTGGGTGTCGATTTCCTGCTTCGAAGGTCGCCGCTCAATTTCTTTTTTGAGATCGTACCCTCATTCAATTTCTCGGAGTTCAAATTGTTCGGGGCCATCGGCTTCCGGTACGTGTTCCAGCGCTAGTGTCCCGTCTCGTTAGCCTAATTCCGAAGTTCTCCGTCCCCCTCAAACTCCCCCGCCGTGGCGCGCCCTCAATGGATTGTCCTGAAGTCAAATGACTTGTGAGACGCGCCACTAGAAATCTGTTGCCCCGGCGCGGCCGTTCTGGTATATTCTGCCTGATGTCCGCGGCCGGACAGCGAAGAATGAGCGCTGAGAAGGAGACTTGATGAAGAAACAAGCCGCTTGCCTGTTTGTTTTAGTCCTGTTGGTTTTTAGCCTGTCGTCCTGCGCTAAGGCCACGGCCCCCAAGGCTGGGTCGGCCAAAGCTGCGGACCTGCTGTCGCTTCTCCCCGGCTCGGCTCGAGGAGTCATCGTCGTCGACGTTCACCGGATCATGCAGACCGCGGCCGCAACCAAGGCTATTGCCGAGAGCGATAAGAAGGCGAAATACGACGAGTTCGTCCAGACCACGGGTATCGACCCGCAGAAGGATGTCTTCTATTTTGTCGGCGCCACCATGGGGGACCTTGGACAGAAAGAGATGGACGGAGTCGGGCTGGTCAATTTGAGGTACCAGAAGGACAAGCTCCTGGCCCTGCTCCAGAAAGAGGGCGGCCAGCTGACGACTGAGGAATATAACGGTTTCACCGTCTATAAGGCGGTCCCGACCGGAGAGAAGAAGCCGGTGAGCGGCATCTTCCTGGACGAATCGAACGTCATCTTCGGGACCGACTCCGCCGTCAAGCAGGTGGTCGATGTCCGCCAGAAGAAGGCCGAAAATGTCTGGAAGAGCGAAGCCCTGGCTTCTCTCCTCAAAGGGATGAACACCTCGGCCATGGTGTGGGGGGCCTTCTCCGTGCCGCCCGATACATTGAAACAAGCTTCTTCCCAGAACCCGATGCTGGGGGCCTTCTCCGATATCCGGTCGATCATCCTGTCTTTCGATTACCGGGACAAGAGTGTTCTGGCTGAGATCAAGGCCATGAGCCCGGATGAGGCCAAGAACAAGCAGATGGCCGACGCCCTGAACGGCTTCAAGGCCCTGGGTGCCGGGGCCGCCGCCAAAGAACCCCAGTTGGGCGACCTGCTGAATTCGATCGCCATCACTTCAGCCGCCGACCACGTCGAGATCACGGCCACCATTCCCGAAGCCCTGATCGAGAGCCTGAGCCAGAAAGCGAAGACCCAGAAGCCGCAGGAGAAGCAGGAGCCGGAAGAACAAAAGCAGGAGCAGGACTAGTCTTCGAGGTTATACTCTTTTATCGAGAAGGCCAGACAGGCCAGGGCCAGGAACGCGGCCGTTATCAGCAGAAGCATTAGGAGGGCGATCCCTGGCCGGCTCTGCTCCAGGCGGAAAGTCAGAAAAGAAAACCGGCCCGGAGAGGCCGGCGGGAGGAATGATTTCAGGTAGTGGGCAATCGCCAGGCGCTGGGTTGACCCCGGGAAGTACTGGATGACATTCTCCCAGCCGAAGCTGAACAATAGCCCAAAAAAGATCGACCGCTTCAGGAAACTCCCAAGAAAGGTAAAGAAGGCCCCATAAGCGATCAAACCTAGGATGAGCACCCCAAGGTACCGTCCCAGCAGGCCGTAGAGCGAGGGGTCGAGCAAGCGGTCGAGGTTGAGGACGGCAAAAGACAGGACCAGGCCAAGCGTGACCATCCATATCATCACCGCCGTATAGGCAAGGTACTTGCCCAAGACAACAGCGGGCTTGGGAACCGGCCGGGTGACAAGGTAAGGGAGAGTCTTCCCTTCCACTTCCTCCGAACAGACCGACGTGCCGTAGAAGAGCGATAGGATGAGAATGATCATCTGCAGATAAAAGAGCATGATCAGGTTGGTGAAAAGATAGCCGGACTCCTGTCCCGGCTTTTCGGAAAAGAACTGGTTGAACTTGATGACCAGCGAGACGGCGACGGGGAGGAAACTGAACAGGAAAAAGAAGCGGGTCCGCCGGGCCTTCCGTCCCTGTCTGAAGAAGACCGCGAAAACGCGCCCCACGGCGTTGAGGAAGGACTGGATTCCAGCCGACCGGGAAGGCTTCATCTTATTTCCCCACCAGGTAATCGAAAACGGCCTGAAGGTTGTCGTCAGGGGAGGTGATCTCTTCGACCTCCACGCGGCTCTTCACGATCAAGGAAAGAAGCCGGCCGAAAAACTTGTCCCGGTTGTCGGTCTCGACCAGGAAAGACCTCCCATCCGCGCCGAAATGGACCTTCAAGACGAACTCCTCTCCGAGCAGTTGGCCGGCCAGTCCCCGGGGGTCGGAGCAGCTGACCGCGACCATATGAGGATGGGTCTCGATGAGGTCACGGATATAGTGGATGTCTCCTTTGGCAAAGACCTTGCCCTGGTGGATGAGGATGATCGTCCGGGTGAGGGCTTCGATCTCGGGCAGGACGTGGCTCGAGACGATCACCGTCTTCCCTTCATCCCGATAGCTCTTGATCAGCCGGATGAGCTTCCGTTTGCCGAGCGGGTCCAGCCCGCTCAGGGGCTCATCAAGAATGATGATGTCCGGCTCATGGGCGATGGCCTGGGCGAACTTGAGCCTCTGGCGCATTCCCCGGCTGTAGGCCCGGATGAGCCGGTCCTGGTCGGCCGTGAGCTCCACTATATCCAGCGCTTTGGCGGCCCGGGACTCGATCTCCGGAGACGAAAAACCCTGCAGCTTGAGAAGGCTGGTCAGGAAAACCCAGCCCGTCATATCTTCATAAAAAGAGTCATGCTCGGGGCAGAAGCCGATGCGGCTGAAGAGCGCCTGGTTGTTCTTTATTTTCTGGTCGAAGATCCGGACGCTCCCGATGCTCGGCTTGATCTGCCCCGTTATGAGCTTGAGGAAGGTCGATTTCCCGGCTCCATTCGGACCGAGAAGTCCCGTGACTCCCGGTGCGATCTCCAGGCTGACATCGCTCAACCCCAAGACATTGCCGTACCATTTGGACAGCTTGAGCGTCTCGATCACGGCGCTCACTTGACGACCTCCACGCTCCGGACCTTCCTGTTCAGGACAAGCCCGGCGGCGGCCCCAAAGGCCAACAGGATAAGGAGCGACCAGTACCAGGGGACGTCGTAGGCGGGCTTCAGCCTGAAGAACCAGGAGCCGACCTGTTGGAGGTTCGCTTTAAGTGAGATCAGGGCGAAGGCGGGGTTCTTGTAGTTTTCGTAGAAAAAGCCGAAAAGGATGTCGGAAAAAAGATAGACTGTAAAGATCAGGATGGACACATACCGCCGGTTCTTGCTGAGAGACGAGAAAAGGAGGGTGTAGGAACAGAAAAACGCAGTGACGAAAAGCGAATAGCCGACGACGGCCAGCGGAAGCCAGGGGTATGAGGCCAGGAAGCGGAAATTCCCGGCGAAAAGGAGTTTGAAAAGGATGAAGACCAGGCCGGGGACGAGTGTCAGAAGAAGGAGGAAGAAGACGACCACGTTCGCCTTCCCCACGAGGTAGCCGCTCTTTTTCAGAGGACGCGCAAAATAGAGCTGCAGGGAGTTGTGCTTGAGGTCATCGGAGATCAGCCCGGCGCCGCTCACGACCAGGATCATCACCATCATGAACAGCAGGAAATCGCTGCAGAGATAGGTCTTGAAATAGGCCGGGTTGACCTCAAGCAGCTGCTTGTTCCCCCGGAACATGTACTGGAAATCCTCCATGCGCTCGGAAATGTAGATGCCGACGAGAAAGACGATCGCCGGTACCATCGAGCCGAAGAGGATGAACTTGAAGTATTTTCTCTTGAAGGCCAAGCGGATGCCCAGCCAGGTGATCGGGGCCCAAGGAAAGCGGCGCTCCTGGAGCTGTCCATCCCAGTGGGCGTAGCCTTTCTCCCGGATGGTCATCAATCCACCCCCACCGCCTTGGCGAAGAGGTCCTCGAGGGACGTCTGACTGCGCACGAAATGGCGGACTTGGGACTGCGTTTCCTCGGCGGCCACGAAGATCTCGCGGATGTCCATTTCCGCGGGCACGTAAACCCGGAGGAGCTTGTCCTCGGTTTCCTGGACGCGGCAACCCAGCCCCTTGAGTCTCTCCACAAAGCCCGGGCCTTCTCCCTTCGTCCTGATCTCATAAAGACGGTATTGGACCTCCCGGAGCTCGCTCAGTTTTCCCTGGGCGGCCAGCCGGCCCTTGTTCAGGATGACCACGTCCGAGCAGACGGATTCGATATCCGAGAGGATATGCGAGCAGATGAGGACCTGGATCTCCTTTTTGGAGGAAATGTCTTTGATCAGCTCGAGGATTTCCTTTCGCCCCTGCGGGTCAAGGTTGCTGGTCGGCTCGTCCAGGAAAAGGAGCTTGGGATCATGGACGATCGCCTGGGCCAGCTTCAGCCGCTGCTTCATCCCCGCCGAGTAGGTGTCCAGGAGGCGGTACCTCGACTCTCCCAGCCCAACATAGAAGAGCACATCGTGAGCCCTCTTCATAGCCTCCTGTCTGGGCATCCCCGAGAGCTCCCCGAAGTGGGCCGTGAAGGTGACCGAGTCCATGCCGGGAATGAGGCAATCGTCCTCGGGCATGTAGCCGACATAGCGCCGGATCCGGGCTTGCTCCAGCCGGATGTCAAAACCCAGGACCCGGCCAGAGCCCTGCTGCGGGCTGAGGAATCCGAGCAGGATCCGCAGCAGCGTGCTTTTTCCGGCTCCGTTAGGGCCCAGGAGCCCGACGGCCCCTTCCGGAAGGGTCAGACTGATCCCGTCAAGGCCCAGGACGCGCCCGTACGAGTAGCGCAGGTCGGAGATCTCAGCGATCATGATCCTTCCGCGAGCCTTTCCGCAAATATTCTCTTTCTATCATACGAAAAAACACTAGGGTGAGTTCGGGAGGACGTCCGACTCATCCCGCAACCAGGGTTCCCTGGCCCTGGACCAAGGCCCTAAAGGCCTTCTCCACGCGGTCCCAGTTGTGTTCCCGGTCGAGCGACCAATGACGGCCCATGACCGTGACCACCTCGCCCAGGCCGGCTCCGCGGCCCACCTCCCTGACTTTTTCGACATAGATGGCGCCGCTCTCCGGCTTCTCGCCCCGCCGGCCGATGAACCCGTGGATATAGACCTCCGGCAAGCCCAGGCCCTTGGCCATCCGCATCAGCGCAAACAGGTGATCGAGCGTCCCGTGCGAGCTGTAGTGGGAGATGATGCCCATGAGATGGAGCGGTCGCCCCTTTGTTTTGGCCTCAGTCATGGCTCCCAAGAATTCCGGGTTCCGGAAAAAGCTCCCGTCCTCGACGGCCCGGTCTATCCTCACTCTGTCGAGGAGGATCCGCCGACCGGCGCCCAGGTGGAGGTGACCGGCCTCCGAGTTCCCCACGGTGCGGGCGGGCATGCCGACCGCCGGCCCCGCCGCTTCCAATACACTGTGCGGGAACTGCGCCCACAGCTCTGCAAAATGCGGTGTCCCCGCCTCACGGATCATATTGCCGAAAGCCTCCTTCCTGAGCCCCCAGCCGTCCAAAATAAGGAGAGCGAGTTTCGGCCGACGCCGCCGCGCGCCTGGGGCTTCGATCAGGCTTGTCCCGGTCATCTCGGCCGCTTTTTCCAGGCCGAGCAACTCGAGAACAGTCGGGGCCACGTCGGCCAACTCCCCTCTCTCGCGCAACGGGTCTGCCCTCCCCTGCCCCGAATAGTCTGCCAGGATGAACGGGACAGGGTTTTTGGTATGTCCGGTGTTGATCGTCCCGTCGGGATAGAGCCACTCCTCGACTGTCCCATGGTCGGATGTGACGATCAACGTTACTCCTCGGCGGCGGCATTCTTGAGCGATCGTCCCCAGCGCGGCATCCGTGGCCCGCACCGCCTGGAGGACGGCCTCGCGGTCTTCGATATGTCCGACCACGTCCACGTTGGCCAGGTTGGCGATGATCACTGGACAAGCCGGGTCATTGATCCGGGAAACGACCTCCCGGGCGACGGCCGCCGAGCTCATCTCCGGAGTCCTGGCGTAAGAAACCACTCCTTGGGGCGAAGGGACGATCTGCTTTTCCTCTCCAGGGAAGACGGTGTCGTTCTTCCCGTTGAGAAAATACCCGATGTGGACGGCCTTCTCGGATTCGGCGACCTTGGCCACCCGCAGGCCCGCCCTGCCTATGATTTCGACCAGCGTATTGCGGATCCGCTCCTCCGGCGGAAAGGCGACGCCCACCGGAAGCGTGGGGTCATAGGTGATCATCGTGACAAAGCGGAGCCGGAGCGGCCGGCCGCGGTCGAAATGACGGAATTCCGGATCGATGAGGCTTCGGGTCAACTCGACCTCGCGCTCGCCCCGGATATCATAGAAGATGACGCTGTCGCCGTCGCTCATCCTTCCTTGCGGCTGTCCGAAAGAGTCGACTTTGACGATCGGCTCTAAGGCCTCGTCCTCCTGGCCGAGCTTGTAGGCGGCCCGAATAGCGTCGGGCATCGAAAGGTTCAGGACCGATGTTTTCATGAGGAGCGCTTTCCGGCCAAAATAAGCCCTTACTATAGGGGGCGTGGAGGCCGATGTCAACCCGCGTCTATGGCTATGCTTCTTAGTCAGGCAGTGCCAGATCAAGAAGGGAGACCGGGTCGACGCGGGCGCCCTGGAGCTTGACGCCCCAATGGAGATGCGGGCCGGTGGACCGTCCGGTGCTTCCGGCCAGCGCAATGACGGCTCCCTTCTTGACCATCTCTCCCCGGCTCACCCTGAGGTTTGAAAAATGGCAGTAAAAAGTGAACAGCCCCAGCCCGTGGTCGATGATGACCGTATTCCCGGAAAAATAAAGGTCCTTAGCTAGGACCACCCGGCCTGAATTCGAGGCCCGGACCGGGGAACCGTAAGGAGCCGCGATATCGACTCCGGCGTGCGTCGACCGCGGGACATTATTATAGATCCGCTTCTCCCCGAAATTCGGGGCCATTTCCCCCGGATGAGGCTTCTCAAACGGCCCCTCTCCCAGCCATTGGGGGCTGCTGACGCTGTAGGCGATTTCCAGGATTTCCGCCTCGCGCCGGACACGCTCCTGGACCTCCGGGGGGGGCCTGACGAATTCTTCCTTGACCCAAAGCTTCTTGACGGGGAAATCCCGACCTCCGATGAGAAGCCGATGCGACGATTTTTCGGAATGGCCGTCCCGGTGGAAAACGGTCATCGCTAAATCATACGGGCCCGGCTTGAGCCCCAGGTCGAGGCCGATCAAAAGGAAGCCCGTATTTTCCTTGCCGCCGGGTGCCCACTCATAAGCCGCATCGGCGAATTGGAATGAAACCTTCTTGATGTCGGGGGCGGCCCTAAGCCGGGCCAGCACGATCCCCCCGGGCTCAAGGACAGGGGCGATTATCTCTACCTCGGTTCCGCCGGCGAGGCGAACGGTCTGAGGCTCCCAGCCGAAGGCACAGCAGGCGAGGCCCCAGAGC
>Ga0153915_10005357_pt1 | contig 11921 bp, 10 predicted proteins | sample Opewatmetagenome_2_FD_107003 | JGI IMG/M metagenome (GOLD analysis project Ga0153915, IMG submission 107003) | Freshwater wetland microbial communities from Ohio, USA - Open water 3 Core 3 Depth 3 metaG | ecosystem: Environmental > Aquatic > Freshwater > Wetlands | place: USA: Ohio, Lake Erie...
CGGCCCGCGTTCAGCTCGGCCTCGATACCGAACCGCTGCTTGAAAACCCTTTCGACATCCTTTCTCAACTCTGCGCTGGCCGGTACCGAGACGACGACCTTGCCTTCCTTCTTGCCGGCTTCGACGACCCTGCCCCAATCACCCTGGGCAGATTGCCCGCTTTGCGCGTCGGCAAAGCTTTCCCTCAGAATCGAAGCTGCGATGAGAACCAAGAGCAACAATAATTTCATAGCTCACCCACTCGAGTACCTATTCCCCAAGAAGCCTGCGTGCCGCGGCGGCGCCCGGTTCCCTTAGCTTGAAAACTTTATCTTCCGACTGGTTTTCGTATTTGGAGAACTGGTCCGGCGTCAGAAAATCCTTGGCGGCGACCACGCCGAATTCCTTGAGCCACTTCGTGTCGATGTCCAAACGACGCGATCCGACTCCCATGGCTCTGCCAAAAATCTCTTGACCGTCACGCCCGAGCAACCAGTTGACAAACACTTTGGTCGCGTTGGGGTGAGGTTGGTTTTTGAAAATCATCAGGTGGCCGTAGCCGCCGCTAATATAGAGGCCTTCCTTCGGGATTGGCAGCGGAACCACGGGCAATCCGGCCTTGATGAACGGAAGAAATTCGGAATAGGCGATGCCCGAAGTCACCGCGATTTTCCCGCGAGCAAGACTTTCCGCAAGAACGCGCAGATCGCGGGTGACGAATAATTTCTGCGCGACGAATTTTTTCATGTATTCCTCGCCCTTGACCGACAGCATGTGCGACCACATGGAGTTGCCCGATCCCGGGGTGCGCGGGTCGCTGATGCCGATCTTGCCCAGCAGTTTGGGACTCAGCAGGTCATCGAACGACTTGAACTCGGCCGGTTTGTAGAGGCCGGAATTACTCCACAAACTCACGGTTTGATAGGCGACGCCCACGTAGATATAGCGCTTGGCATTGTCGGCCCAGATATGCCCGCCCCACCATTGCTTGGGATCTTTTACTTCGGGCAGAATGAAAAACGGCTCCACCGGTTCAAGAATATTTTCCGGTAAAAGCCCGGTGATCGCCGATTCCGAGCCGCCGATGTGCAGATCGAAGTACTGGACCCCTGTCTTAGCTTCATCCACCATTTTGCGAATGCTGTTGCCGCCTCGGGCGGGAACGAACTCCACGCCGATGCCGTAGCGCTTGGGAAAGGTCAGCTCCATGAGCTTTCTCAGCTCGGCGCTGGGGGGAATCGACGCGACGACCTTGCCTTCCTTTCGGCCCGCTTCGACGATTTTGTCCCACTCACTCGGCTTGGATTGCGCGAGGGCCGAACCGGCGCAGAGGCAAAACGCCGCCACCGTCGCCGCGACCCAGCGCTCCCGCATCAGACCCATAAGACTTATAGGACTCATATTTTCCCCTGAACCCGCTACTTCAACAGCTTCTCCGCCAGCGCCATCGCCGGCTTGCGATAATTGACGATGACTTCCTCGGAGCTGTTCTCCAGCTCATCGAACTTTTCCGGCGTTAAGAAATCCTTCGCCGCGGGATGGCCGTACTCCTTCGTCCATTTCGTATCGATGTCAAAACGGCGCGTGGGTTGCCCCAGGGCTTTGGTGACCGCGCTCTGGCCCTCTTTGGACAGAAGCCAGTTCACAAAGACCCTGACAGCGTTGGGATGAGCGGAGTTCTTGAGCAGCGCGAGATTGCCGCTGCCGCTGCCGGCGTAATAGCCTTCTTTGAGCGTCGATATCGACTTGACCGGGAGTCCAGCTTTGATGAACGGCAAGTAGGTATAATAGGAGACACCGATGGAGACCGCCGACTTGCCGCGCGCCACCGCCTCGCCGAGCTGGCGCAGATTGCGCCCGACCATCATCTCTTGAGCCGCGAGCCTGGCCAGGAATGGTTCCCCTTTGATTTTCAGCAGAAAAGACCAATTCGACTCCCCCGAGCCGGGCGTGCGCGGGTCCAAGATGGCGATCTTTCCCTTCCATTTAGGATCGAGCAGGCTGTCCCAGGAACCAATCTCCCCGGGCTTGACCAGCGTCGAGTTGTACCAGATGGTTTCGGTTATGTAGGCGTTAAAACTATAAATGTACTTCTTGGCGTTGTCCGCCCAGATGTGACCGCCCCACCACTGTTTCGGATCTTTGACTTCCGCCAGCAACATTGTCGGCATGACGGGATCTAAGAGATTCTGAGCGAGCAGGCCTGTGACGATCGACGTCGTGCCGCCGATGTGCAAATCGACATTACGTACGCCGGCATTTTGTTCCTCGACGATCTTGTTGACGTTGCCGGCGCCGCGCGCGACGTTAAGCTCAAGCTCGATGCCTGGAAAAGCCTTCTGAAAACCGGTCTCGAATTCCTTGCGCAGCTCCGCGCTGCTGGGAACGGAAACTACGACTCTAGCTTCTTTTTTCGCGAGATCGACAGTCCTTTCCCATTCGCTCGGCGCAGCCGGTCTATGAGTTTGCGCGGCCAAGAGCGCCGGCCACAACAGCAGATATCCGGCGAGTAAAATACCACAACAACTCATGGCGGTTTGCTCCGTCGCCCTCACAGGGCCGCGTAATTGAACTGCGGCATCTCCATCGAAACTCCAGTTTTCTTCAGCTCCGCATCGAAGTCAGTTTGAATCTGCGGATCCTCGTCTTCGTATTCGATCAGCGTGCCGCCTTCCCGGATGCTCGTCCGCACGCCTTCCTTGTTGATCGCGCGCCAGCAGCCGAGCAGATATTTCCCCGATTGCCCACTGTAGCGGAAGGCCAACTGCCGCGCCTTTTCTTTGCCGGTGTTGAAATGCTGATGGAACCAGCCGCTCGGCGGGCTGAACACGCTCCCCTCGCGCCAGTTCACGCGCACGACTTTGTCGCCATGGCCGGAACGATAGGGGCGAAGACCCGCTTCCTGCGGCCACATGAGCGTGTAACCTTCCGAGCGCAGGATCAGGAGGATCGCGCCGCCTTGATGGTAATGGGCCTTGTGATAACGGCCGACGGGCCACTCGGCGATGTGGCCGACCAGCGTGCTGCCGCCCATGTCGAACGAAGTGATGCGCACGCCGTAGCCCTTGGCTTCGGACGGATCGACCAGCGCGCCGCGCGCATCGGCGATGAAGTTCGATTCCCAGTTGATGAAGCCGCCGACTTCCTTTCGATCCTTGGTCGGCACGAAATAGTTCGACTGCCCGTCGAAGCGATCGGCGAATTTGTATTCGCAACCGAGCACGAACGGAACATTGTGCAGCAAATCGATCATAAGCGGCGCGCTGGTGACCGCCAGGAAAATCACCGGCTCGTTACTGCCGTTGATCATGCGGTGGTGCGTATTAAGGGGAACGGCGAACAAACTTCCCTGCTGCCATTCGAAGTGCATTTTGCGTTTGTCATCGCCGGCAGACCAGATTTCCGTGGCGCCGACGCCGCGGATGATATAAATCAGTTCCTCGTAAAGGTGATGCTCTGGATGGAGCGCGCCGCGCGCCGGGATTTCGCCAACGTACATCCCGGTGAAACCCTCCATTCCTTTAAGCTCGATGTAGGCGCCGCTGCCGCCGGTGCGCTGCCACGGCTTGCGCGGCAGCACGGTCACGTCCTCGATCCCATACCCTTCGACGACGGGAATCCCTTCTTCGCGCAGCCACGCTTCGTAACTGGTCGCTCGTTTTGCCACGGGCAGAGTTATTCCTTTCTATTTTCTGACCGAATAGAAGTAATCGCCGCGCGCTACCGCCTCCGCCAACTCGTCGTCCTGGGCGGTCCAGAGATCGAGCGGGTAACCGTACCAGGGATTGCGCAGCTTGAGCTCGGGCATTTCTTCTTCGCGCCAAATCTCCAGCGCCCGCTCCATAAATTGTTTTTTCGGCAAACCCACCGGCGGATATTTGCCCTTGCGCGTGGCGTCGATCAGCAAACCGGAGCAGCCGACGGGAGGCGGAAAGAAGCGTTCTTCGGGATTGTTCATCAGCGCATACGCCGATGGATCGAGCAGTGGACTTTTCCCTGTGACGATTTGCGCGTCACGGTGCGGCTGCATCGCGAAGCTCATCGCCCACATCACCATCTCCGGGTCCTTGGGATCGATGTCTTCGTCGACGGTAATAATGATTTTATTGGTGGTGTCCATGCCCGAAGCCGCCTGCAGCGCCTGCTTCGGCTTGGTCGGATGGCTCTTCGCCATGCGAATCACCCACCAGTTCCAGCCGCCGCCCATCTCGGGACAACAGATTTCCAGGACCTCCGGGATGTTGCAGCTATATTTGAGGAAATTGTAGAGCATCAATTCGCGGCAACTGCGCGAGATGCCGTTGGACTCGCTCGGCGGCAGCCCGACCAAAATCGCCGTGAAGATCGCGTCGCGCCGGTGGGTGATCGCTTTGACGTCGATGACCGGCCGCAAGCCGCGCTCAGCCATCAGATAACCGGGATAGTCGCTGAACGGCTCGCTCCGCTCCATGGCGTCGATGGAAATTTCGCCTTCGATGACGATCTCGGCGTCGGCGGGAACTTCGAGAGGAATGGTTTTGCACGGGACCATTTCCACGGGACGCCGGCGAATACCGCCGGCCACGGCGATCTCATCGATGCCGTACGGAAGATTCGCCGCGGAAACATAGGTGATGTCCGGCAGGCTGCCCAAAACGATCGCCACCGGCAGCGGCTCCTTGCGCCGCACGGCGCTCGGGTGATGATAGAGCAGCGCGTGGTGGGTGCGCGCGATGCCGGCGATGAGCTTGTGATCGCCGCGGAAGTGGCCGCTGTACATGCCGACGTTTCTCATTCCCGTGTCGGGATCTTTGGTAATGAACGGAGCGGTGACACGAATGCCGCAGCTGAATCCCGGCTCTTCCACAGGCGAGGGCAACCGAGTGACGGGAAACTCCTTGAGTCTGGCGCCGCTGTAGACTTCTTCTTGCACCGGCGCGCGGCTGACGATTCTCGGCTCATGCAGATGCGCCAGCGCGTCGCGCCACTTCTCGTAAATATCGCGCGGGTCGTCACACCCCAAACCCAAAGCCGTTACCTCGCGCGACGAACCGTAAACCCCGGTGGCGACTCTGATGTCGAATTGCTTCCCCTTGCCGTCGCGCACGTTCTCGTAAAGAAACGCCCGGCGCTTGCCGTCTTCGATGCCGCGATACTGAAGCCGCATCAGCGGCATCAGCTCGGTGTCCTTATTAACGGGGCGGCGCCAGCGGTACAGCCTGCCGCGTCTTTCAAGCTCGTCCAAGTAGGCGCGAAAGTCGGAGTAATAATCGTGCGACATGCATGTCCTTTTCGAAAAATCGCTTCGCTTAGTTCAACAGGGCTTGCGCGACTTTCAGCGCCGGCCCGCGCACCTTGTCGAGCTTCTCTTCGGACTGATTCTCAATCTTCAAGTATTCTTGCACGGAGATTTGATCCTTGGCGGCGATCACGCCGCCCTCGCGCAGCCATTTGGTATCGACGTCTAGACGGCGAGTGGCTTGCCCGAGCGCCTTGGATACGATCTCTTGTCCTTCGCGCGATAAAACCCAATTGACGAAAACCTTAGTTGCGTTGGGGTGCGCCGGATTTTTTATGATGGCGAGATTGCCGCTGCCGGCGGTGCCGAAGCTTCCTTCTTTGAGTGCCGGCAGCGATTTTACCGGCAAGCCGGCCTTGATGAAGGGAACAAAGCTATAATAAGTAAGCCCCATCACCACCGCCACGCGCCCCTTGGCTAAGCTCTCGGCGAGCACGCGCTGATCCCGCCCCAGAAGCAGCTCCTGCGCGACAAATCTCTTGAGGTACGCTTCACCCTTGACGTCCCACATGAACGACCAATGGGAATCGCCGGCCCCCGGCGACCTTGGATCGAGAAAACCGATCTTGCCTTTCCACTTCGCGTTGAGAAAGTCGTCGTAGGAACGGAGCTCGCCGGGCTTCGCCAGCTCCGTGTTGTACCAGATGCTTTCGGTCAGATAGGCCTGAAAGGCGTAAATAAATTTCTTGGCGTTATCGACCCACATATGGCCGCCCCACCATTGTCTGGGGTCTTTCACCTCCGGCAGCACCAGCCAGGGTTCGAGCGCGTCCAGGATTCCTTCGTCCAACATGCCCGAGACCGCCGAAGATGAACCTCCGATATGCAAGTCGAAGTAACGGACACCGGCCTTGAACTCGTCGGCCATGCGCCGCACCGCCGCGCTGCCGCGCGCCGTGAATACTTCGATCTCGATTCCGAAGCGCTTCTTGAAAGTTTCCTCCAGTTGTTTTCTCATCTCGGCGCTGGCGGGAATCGAGACCGTAACCCTTCCTTCCTTCTTGGCCGCATCGACAAGTTTGTCCCACTCAGGATTGGCCTGGGATTTTAGCGTCTGGGCATCGAGCCGAACCGGAACCAGCGAAAGCCAAACGACCATCCCGATGATCAACCGTTTGATTAGCCAAGTCCTCGGTAAAGCCCCACTGTCAAACCCGTAGCACCTTCCCCTACGCCCGTGGGGCGAAATCCTGAGCGAGCCCCCCCAGCCAAGGTCGGGGCTCGATCCGAAGGGTCGCGGAGCAGTTGCATCCTGCCTGATCGAAAGCCGGTGAATCACGGGAAATGTCCGCAATATCAGTATGCTGGATAGATTAATAATTCTTTATATGCTAACATTTCACATGTCAAGTAATAAGCAGCCATCCAACAGGAACCGGCGACAAACCTTACTCCTCCAAACATCATCACGAGCAGATCGATGAAGTTACAATTGGCACATCAGCAGGTCGCCAACCGCATCTGCGAGGCTTGTTTTCTCTTCTTTTACGGCATGCAGCGGCGACTTCCGGTTTGGCTGTTCAGGAAACTATCCCGTCCGTTCCTGCGCCTGTTCATTCGGCTGGCGATTCCGAGAAAACGCGTCGTGCGAAATCTGTCCGCCGCGTTCGGCGACAGTTACACGATGTCGACGAAAATCGGCATCGCCAAAGGCGTGCAGGAACATTTCTTTGAGAACCTGCTGGATTGTTTGTTGCAGCTTTCCGACAAAGAACATACGCGGAGAGTGATCCACATCCACGGAAAAGAACACCTGGAAATCGCCCTGCGAAAAGGCAAAGGGGTGATCGCCTTGGGAGCCCACCTGGGAAATTTCGTGCTGCTGGGGACGCGCCTGGGCCTCGAGGGATATCGCTGCCATACGCTCTTTCGTTTCCCCAAGGATGCGCAAATCGAGAAACTCATCGCTAAGTTCTTGCCCCGCTACTACCAATCGGTGATTTCAGCGGTGGCCAAGAGAACCGCGGTGACTAAGATTCTCGCTGCACTGAAGAGAAATGAAATCGTTCACATTCTAGGCGACAACTTAAAGAAAGGCCGGGTCGACGCCGCGTTATTCGGCCAACGCGTTCCGTCTCCGCGCGGACCTATCAGTTTGGCGTTGCGATCCGCCGCGCCGGTCGTGCCGATGTACCTAGTGCGCAATTACCAAGGTGAGATGAACTTAGTGATCGAACCCGAGATCGAAATGATACGAGACGGAAATCTATCCGAGGATATCGAGCGCAACACACGGCAGATGGTTTTTTTCTTGGAATCTTTGATTCGAAAATATCCCGACCAATGGAACTGGTTAACGGTCCGGCTCTGGAAAAACCAACCGGGGCGCGCCTCTCCGGCAAGAGTGCGGGAACCGCTCCAAGGCTGGACCCGAGGATCGATCGACCGCCCGGGAGTCGTTTGAGTGCCAAGCGACCCCTTTAGCTTCCTTTTGCAACCCGCGTTCCGCGCCACTTGAGAAGACCTTTCCCACTTGACGTTGTCGCGGTGCCTTCGATCTTATCTCCGTCGACCCGACCTGAAAACTGATACTGTGTTGTTCCCAATGCAATTGAAAACTTGACCTCTGCACCGGTCAGCGTCGGATTCTGGATCGGCAGCGGCCGGCGCATCCTCTCCGCGGCGGCGTCGATCTTCTGGAACCGTTGGCTGAAGGTAACAATGATCTCTTCGCTTCTTTTTTCGGCATCAAAATCGACCCGCCAGCTGCCTCCGACGCCGGCCGGTACGATCCAGAGATACAGGTAGGCCTTGTCCGTGCCGTTGGCCTCCATTTTTTCCGGGACTGTGAGAGTAACGACCCGGTCCGGGTGCCATTCATCAATAGGATAATCGTGCGCTACCACGCGCGTGCCGGGCTTCAGCTCCGTCAGAACCTTGGAGCGCAGTTTCTGCATAAAATCCGGCAGCACGTAGAGCGTCAACACGCTCGCTTTGCTGATCTCGGTTTGGAACATGTCCCGCTCGGCGAATTCCACGCGGTCCTCGACCTTCTCCGCTCTCGCGTTCCGGTTGCTCAGGGCAACGAGCTTGCCGTCGATATCGACGCCTAACCCTTTTGCTTTGAATCGCTTGGCGGCAGTGATGACGATGCGGCCATCGCCGGAACCGAGGTCAATGACGAAGTCATCCGCCGTGACGCCGGCCAATTTGAGCATTTCGTCGACAACCACTTGAGGCGTCGGTACATAGGGAAGGTTGCTCAATTCTTGCGCCGTTACGGCCGGTGCGAGCGCGGCGAGCAGCGAGCACACCAGGAATATTTTCCGGTGTGCGTGCCATGCGTAAAAGCCTGGGATACGATTCATTAACCACTCCCTCTCGCTACGAGATCGAAATCGTTGCGCCTCAAGCCGTTGGACCCATCGCAGCCGTCACGTTCGCCAGGGCTGGTAATCGAGCGCGTCTTTGATGACGGTGTCGATGTTGGTGGCCATCGGGTTGCGAATTTCTTCGGCGATATGCCCCAGCGCGCCCAGGGTCCGTCCGATCAGCGCGAACGCCTTGGTGATTTGCCAGGAGAACCCCATGTCCAAAGCGATCGAAGCGATGGCGCCGGTGACGTTTACCGGGATCAAGCGTTTGCGCTGTTCGCTCGAGATGCGCGAGATGCGCTGGATCAGCTCGCAGTAGTTGCCGTAAACGCCGGTATCCCGCGCGATCTGATAAAGGGTCTCAGCGCGCGGGTCGCCCTCGGCATGGGTGCGGTGGCCGATGCCGGGGATATATTGCTTCATCGCCGCGTAGCGGTCGATGACCGAATTGGCGATCGCATCGAGGTCCGCGTCTTTGCTGCCCACCGGCAGCGCCTCGACCAACATCTTCGCCGACCACTCTGAAGAGCCCAGATGAACGCTTCCCGCACCGCAGAGGGCCGCCGCCACCGCGCCCTGAATCGCCTCCGGCGCGCAGTGAAAGAGAATCCGCGCCGCGACGACGTGGGACACCATCCCATGCTCGACGAGAATGATCAGCAGGGCGTTCAGCATCTTGGCCTCGTTCTCTGTCGGCAGACGGCCGCGCAGCATGAGCGATACCATATCGGTGAAAGTGATCTTGCCGACCAGCTCCTTGTTCAAGTCATAGCCGCACACGAGCACGCGGTGCAGTTCCGCCTTACCCAGACCTGTCGTGATTTTAGTTTGTTCCGCCATCTTTTTTTCCTTTCAGATAAAGTGTTCTCTCACCCGGCCAAAATTGCCATTGATCGCACCGCTAATTACGGTAAAAATTTTTCAAAAAACCTTCCTTCTCCAGCTCGTCGAGCAGACTCGAATCGACAAAGCGGCGCGGGTCGGCGCCTCTTGCCGCCGGCAGTTTGTCCAATCCTTCGAGAATGCTCTTGACCCCCTCCAGGTTGGTGCGCGGTACCCTGAGTATATGGCGCGCCTGCTGCGCGTAGGCTTCCCTGACCTCCTCGCGGCTTTTCGCCCGGGTCCATTTTTGAATCACCTTGACGCTGAACTCCTCGTCCTCCAGATAAGTCCGTATCCCTTCGAGAAATCCTCTCATGAAACGCTTGGCGACATCGCGCTGCCCGTCGAGAAAGCGTTTTCTCGCAACCACGGTGCCGGTGATATAGGTTTTGTTGAGCTTGGTCAGATCGAGCAACTCGGTGTAACCGAGATTTTTTGCCCGGATATTGCTCGGCAGAGAGATCGGCGCCGCGTCGATCACGCCGTTGACCAGCCCCTGAACCAGCAGTCCCATTTCGTTGAGTTGAATCAGCGTCACGTCCGTCAGCGGATCCAGCCCCCACATTTTAAGCGTCGAGCGCGCCAGGGCATCGGGCGTGGAGCCGAAGCGCGTCACGCCGACGCGCTTCCCCTTGAGGTCTTGCGGCGTCTTGATCTTGGGATTGACGATGAAGCTGTAGAGCGGCTTGTCGAGGATCGCGCCCATGAAGACCGTATCGGCGCCGCTTAAATTGGCCGTGACGCAGGCGTCGGTCACCGATTGCGCGACGGCGACTTCGCCCGCCAGCAGCGCCTGCATCGCCAGAATGCTGCTCGCGTGCACGACCTCGACGTCCAGGCCATTTTTTCTAAAATGGCCCGCTTCCACGCTGATCCAGGGAATCGCCTGATTGACGGTGATGGCGCTGTAGGCAAGCCGCAAAGGAATACCTCTGCCTGAATCGGCGGCCTGTCCATAATTTCCAAAGATCAGGACCAAAGCCGCAACCGATCCCAGCATCGCGCCGCGCGCGCATACATTTCTCCGAAGACTGTTCATTGCCCCTCCGATATGACGGCAGCTATTCGCGGCGTATTCTACTCGGGATGTGCCTTGAATCAAACAAATATCGCAGGACTTATGAAAAAAAAAGATTGACCTGTCGGCGGCTTCAAAGATAGGCTTTGGCTTACCCAGCCCGCAAAATGCGCGTAGGAGACCGACATGAATCTTTCTCGCCCCGCTACCTTGATCGTTCTGGCGGCCTTTTTTGTCGGCGGTCCGTTTACCCGCTTACCCGCGCAAGCGCAGGAGAGCTTTCGCCTCGCCTACGGCGGTTTCAACGAGACCGCCGGACCGATGTGGGTCGGCATCGAAAAAGGATTTTTTAAAAAACAGGGCATCGACACCTCGATGATTCAGGTGCGCAACGGCGCCCTCAGCGTGGCGGCGCTCATCGCCAAGGAAGTGGAAGGCGTCTGGCCCGCGCTTTCCACCGCCCTGAGCACCGTTTCCGGCGGCGTGAAGTTGAGCTGCATCAACAGCCCGACGAACAAAATTCCCCGCAATCTGATCGTGCGCAAGGACATTACCACACTTGAAGAGCTGCGCGGCAAGGTCGTCGGCGTGCAGAGCATCGGCGGCGGCTTCTGGCTCCAGACGATGATCATTCTCGATCATCTCGGCGTCGACCCGGATAAGTTCGGGTTGAAGGTGCGGGTCATCGGCGATGGCCCGGTAATCGCCCAGGCGCTTCTGTCCGGGAACATCGACGTGGCGGCGATGACCTATGCGCTCAGCGAGGCGCCGCTCAAAGCGGGATTCAGGTCTCTCGCCGACGCCGTCGAGCTCAAGGCTCCTTACCAGGGTCCGGGCATCTGCGCGCTCAGGGAAAGCCTCGCCAGCCGCCCCGATTTCTATCTGCGCCTGACCCGCGGCCTGGCGGAGGCGAGCGCTTTCATTCTTGACAGCGGCAACAAGGGCGACGTCGTTAAAATTTTGCAGAAGCACCTGCGCTTGTCGAAAGCCGATGAGGGAGAAGCATCGTACAAAGTCCTGCGCCTATCGACGACCCTCGACCTGGCGCCGAATCCGGCGGCGTGGAAAGCGGTGCAACGCATTGTTGCCAAGATTAATCCCAAGATCGCCCAGGTGGATCTCGATCAAATCCTCGACCCAAGCTTCGTGCGCAACCTGGAAGCCAGCGGCTTTCTCGCCGAGCAAAGAAAAAAAGTGAAGTAATCCTCGCACGCACGTCTTCGGCATTTACTCGCGGGCAGTTCGGATGAGCTGAGGCGGAAGCGTTTGGACACAAAAGCTGCGCTCCGGATCAGTTCCTCAAATCCTCAACGTTTGGAACGGCTTGAACGATTTGAACGGCTGGAACAAGTACGATCTTGCGCCGTGTTAAGTTAGGCAAATAAGGCAACTGAGGCACCAACTTGGCTTACTATCCCATTTATCGCCGGCGCGAGGTCCAACGGCGTGA
>Ga0153915_10005358_pt1 | contig 11920 bp, 10 predicted proteins | sample Opewatmetagenome_2_FD_107003 | JGI IMG/M metagenome (GOLD analysis project Ga0153915, IMG submission 107003) | Freshwater wetland microbial communities from Ohio, USA - Open water 3 Core 3 Depth 3 metaG | ecosystem: Environmental > Aquatic > Freshwater > Wetlands | place: USA: Ohio, Lake Erie...
ACATTGGGACACGACTTCATCCCAGCACCTATTCATGCTGGCGGATTGCGGTACCACGGGATAGCCCCAACAATAAGCATACTGGCAAACGAGAAAAAGATAGAAACTGAAGCTTTCAACCAGGTCGAAGTGTTCGATGCGGCGAAGTTGTTCATCCAAGCCGAGGGCATCATCCCTGCACCTGAACCATCTCACGCGATTAAAGGTGCAATCGACGAAGCTTTGCGATGCAAGCAAACAGGGAAAGAAGAAACCATCCTCTTCCTGCTGTGCGGTCACGGTTACTTCGACATGTCAGCTTACGACGAATACTTCAGCGGTCGACTTCAACCCTACGAGTACCCCACCGAGAAAGTCGCGGAGTCCATGGAGAAACTTAGTAAACTTTACCCGTGGCTTGCGGATGTCAACAAGAAGTTCCTAGGAACCTGCGAGACAATATAGGTCGCTCTGCCAAGGGATTTCAGCCCCTCCTCCTCTTCCGCTCACCTTTCTCTCCGTTTCAGCCCATTTTCTTTTATCGCTCTTCATCTAATGATAGCTTGTGCTTTCCATGTCTGACAAAAACAGCGAATCTGCAAATTCCCAAAAGCAGCAGCGTATGCAAACAGTGGGTTTCATTGTGAACCCAATCGCGGGGATGGGGGGAGCGGTTGGACTGAAAGGCACAGACGGCAAAGACATTCTGCGCGAAGCCATACAGCTGGGCGCGAAGCCCATGGCGCCCGCCAGGGCTGAATCCTTCCTCTCCGAACTGAAAGTGATTCATTCTCATGCTAAACTCGTGGTCGGCGCTGGCAGTTTAGGTGAGAATGAAGCCACAAGAATTGGATTGACTTTCACCGTGTGTGGGAAAAGAAAAGAAGAGACCGAAGCTGAGGACACAAGGCGAACGGCGAAGATGATGGCGGAAAAACACGTGGACCTGATCGTGTTCTGCGGGGGAGACGGCACCGCACGAGACGTATTCTCAGCGGTAGACACGAAATTTCCAGTACTCGGCGTTCCAACTGGGGTGAAGATGCACAGCGCCGTCTTTGCAGTAAACCCGCAAGCCGCCGCAAGAGTCACAACACGGTTTCTCCGTGGCGAATTGCTTCTCAGAGAGGCTGAGGTCATGGACGTGGATGAGAAAGCGTTCCGAGAGGGCAGTTTGTCCGCAAAACTTTATGGCTACGTGCTGACCCCCTACGAGCCGCATCTTATTCAATCGAACAAATTGGCGAGTCCAATGACGGAGAGCGAACTGCGAAACCAAGCTGCAATAGCGGTCTACATAATCGAAGAAATGAAACCTGATGTCATGTACATAGTTGGACCCGGCACAACGACCCGCACAATCGCTGACCTCCTCGATGCCAAGAAGACTCTGCTGGGTGTGGACCTTTTTCTTGATAGGAAGTTGACAGCGTGTGACGTCAACGAAAGCCAAATCCTCGAGGCTGCACGCAACAAGAAGGTGAAGATAATTGTCACGCCAATTGGTGGACAAGGTTTCGTGTTCGGCAGGGGCAACCAGCAGCTGAGCCCGAGAGTTATCCGCAAAGTAGGGCTGTGCAACATCATCGTGGTTGCGACTGAGAGCAAGTTGAGAAGCCTGAAAAGCCTAAGAGTTGATACCGGCGACGCCCGATTGGACAACGCCATCAGAAACCTTGGGGTTAAGGTGGTGACGGACTACAAGATCGAGAGGAGCGCCAAAGTCGAGTAGTCAAGACTCTTGCCTATCGCTTTAACGTTTATATCAAATGTCGACCTTTCAGCATCGTAGATGTGTTTTGAGAGGCGCGTTTATGCGGAAACGAGTCATCATCATGGGTGCCGCCGGAAGAGATTTTCATAACTTCAATGTCTATTTCAGAAATAACAGAGACTTCGAGATTATGGCTTTCACTGCGGCACAAATCCCGGGAATTGAATGGCGAACGTACCCGCCTGAACTCGCCGGGGCCGCTTACCCAGAGGGCATTCCTGTTTATCCCGAAGAAGACTTGCCGAGGCTGATTACAGAATTCAACGTTGATGTGGTTTTCTTCGCGTACAGCGACGTATCCAACCAAGAGGTCATGCGCAAAGCTTCACTGGTCCTTTCATGCAACGCAGATTTCTGTCTGCTTGGTTTTGAGGACACGATGCTTAGAGCAAATGTGCCTGTCATCTCGATTTGCGCAGTTAGAACAGGAGCTGGAAAAAGCCAAACCTCGCGCAGAATCGCAAAGATTTTGAAGGCCAAGGGTCTTCGCGTCGTGGTCATTAGACATCCTATGCCGTATGGGGATTTGAAGAAGCAGGTCTGGCAACGCCTCGCCTCCTATGCCGACCTAGATAAGTATCATTGCACAATCGAAGAGCGCGAAGAGTACGAGCCGCACCTCGCCAACGGCACCGTCGTCTACGCGGGAGTGGACTATGCGAAAATCCTCGAAGAAGCATCGAAAGAGGCGGAAATTCTAATCTGGGACGGAGGCAACAACGACTTGCCCTTTCTCAAGCCAGACCTCCACCTTGTTGTTGCAGATCCTCACAGGGCTGGGCACGAGTTGACGTATTATCCGAGCGAGGTCAACCTGCGATTGGCAAACGTGGTAATCGTGAACAAGGTAGATAGCGCTGATCCAGCGAAAGTTGAGGAGGTGAAAGCTAACGTAAGACAGGTCAATCCTAATGCTTGGATACTGGAGGCAATTTCGCTCATATTCGTGGACAAGCCAGAACTCATCAAAGGTAAGAGAGTTCTTGTTGTCGAAGATGGTCCTACGGTCACGCATGGGAACATGCCCTTCGGTGTTGCGACAATCGCAGCGAGACAATTCAAAGCCAAAGAAATCGTTGACCCGAGACAATATGCTATTGGCACGATAAAGGAAGCTTACAAATTGTATCCGCAAATGGGGAGGGTTCTTCCCGCGTTGGGATACAGTGACGAACAGGTGGCGGACCTGAAAGCGACGATTGAAGCTACGCCTTGCGACATCGTGTTGGTGGGAACACCCATCGACTTGGAAAAGCTTGTTAGCCTAACCAAGCAAACTGTAAGAGTTAAATATGAACTGCAAGTATTAGGAGACATCTCGCTTGAGAAAGTATTGAACGATTTTCTGAATGGGAAAGTGAAAAAGTGACCGCCGAGGAAGACATCTCTCACATTAAGGTAAAATTCCTGATTGAAGGTTTAGGCGAGGCTGAGGGCGAACTAGTCCGATTTATGGCACCTCGCACGGTGGACACCATCGTCAGAAAACTCCCCGTAGAGGGCAGGGCGGCATTGTGGAAGGAGGAAGTCTATTTCGAAATCCCTGTGAAACTTGGCGAAGAGAAAGCAAAACCGACCGTAGAGACTGGCACGCTCGCCTTCTGGCCAATGGGGAGCGCATTGTGCATTTTCTACGGAAAATCTCAGCCCTACAGCCCAGTCAGCATCTTGGGAAAAATCACAAAAAACCTAGAGGTTTTCACTCAAGTAAAGAGCGGGACAAGAATTAGAGTTGAGATGTTACGGAGCTAGGGAACTCTCTGCCCACTGCTGCAGGAGCTTTTCGCAATCCTCTTTGATATTTGCATCCTTGGTTTTGCTCTTCAAGTGTTGTAGAAACTCTATTCTCTTCTCCACAGTTTTCTTTTCCGATATGCCACCGTAATAGAGCTCACCGTCCACATATTGTTTCATGTGGTGCGCTTTTTGGATGAAAAGGCTTGCGGCATCAACTGAGTTTTCGACTGCGAATTTGTTAGCCCAGATTGCGACCTCAGTCTCGCGAAGCTGAGTCAAGCCATCAATTTCCTTTATTTGTCGGATATACGTGCGAAAGAAATCGTAGTAACCCGCGGTATTGATGAGGCTTAGGATGCTGTCGACTTTTTGTTTGAAATCTGCTTCGCCTTCGACGGTGAGTTCGTGTTTGTAGCCTTTGTCGATTAGTTTCTTGGCTGCCTTGTGTTCGGTTTCGGTGTAGACTTTTTCGGGGAACTCCATAGTTTTCCCTCACGTGTTTAGAATGGTTTGCAGAAAGAGTTTGGAATTTGCTATGCCGCGACGGGCTTGTAGATTTTTATGTTGTGGCTTCCCGAGACGAGTTGCACTGAGCCGTTTTTCTCAAGTTGCTCAAGGAAATCTTTTGCCGCGCTTATTCTGACGCCGAATTTTGTTGCGACTGCATAGGGTGTGAGGACGTTCATTTTCTTGATTTCAGCAATGTTTCGTGGTTCCTTGACGTCGGGTGCAACTACGCCTATTATGGTCCGTTTCTCTTTTGGTGGACCTGCTTTCTCTTTCTTCTTCTCTTTCGACTTGTCTTCGTCTTCTTTGACCTGCTGTTTCTCCATCTGTTTCAAGCCAAGTTTCTTCTTTCCGCCCATGCAACATTTCTTCCTTTAACTTTCAGTTTTGGATTTATTGGGGCTGGCTTATTTCAAGGTTATGCTTACTCTTCCAGTCTTTCAGTGGAACACCCAGTTTTTTCTCAACTTCGGGTCGATGGATGCTGTTCATCGTGCAGAATGGAATAATCCGTCCGTCAGGCACGGCATAGTGAATGACGCAGCGTTGCACTCGCTCCAAATCAAAGTTGTACGGGTCCATGAAGTGCATCGAAGAGACCATCAGAAAACGCCTAGCAAAATCGCCCAGCGACTTGTAGTCGCCACTCATAAGGACGCCCAGCACGTATTTTCTGAGGAAACCGAATTTCATGTGCCGTGCCGCGCCGACGAGTCGAATTTTGGCCTTGTTCTTGCTGCCTTTTGCGGCATCCTCGTAGACCTTTTGCAGCGCGTTGCGGAACTTCTCGATGTTGCCGTAACGCGTGACTGGGACGACTTTGCCGTTTTCGACAAGAACGAAGGTTGCCATCCCACAATGTGGGTGTGCCGTGAACTCCACGTACCGCTTGTCCTTCAGGGCCCCAACGGCTTTTGAGACGGGCACGACAACGGGCACGGGGTAGAAGGCTGCTACTTTGATGTCGCCCTGTGTCTGCTCTTCCACCAGCCGCATGAAGTCTGGAATCGTGATTCGCATCTTCTCGCGCTCCTGAGGCGGCAGTCTGCCACAGAGCGAGACGGGCTGCACGTTCACACATCTTATGACGTCAAAGTTTTTGGCGGCGAAGTTTATGATTTCTCCCAGTTGGCTATCGTTGACGCCTTTTATGAGAGTTACAACGAGGACGACGCTGTCGAAACCTGCTTGGCGGAGGTTTTCGATGGCTCGCATCTTCGTGTCGAGCAGGTCTAAGCCTCGTATGAACTTGTAAACGTCAGGCGTTAACCCGTCGAACTGGAGGTAGACTGTGCTCACTCCAGCAGTCTTCAATCCCTTTGCATATTCCACGTCTCTGGAAACTCGGACCCCGTTGGTGTTAACCTCAACGTGACGAAAGCCGAGCTCTTTTGCCGTCTTTATCAAATCAAACAAATCGTTCCTAATCGTCGGCTCGCCACCCGAGAATTGCAGGGCTGTGGCGGGTACAGGTTTTGTGGCGCGGAGGTTCTCCAGCATACCCACAACCTGCTCCTGCGTTGGTTCATACACATATCCCGCGGCGGCCGCGTTTGCGAAGCACACGGGGCAGGTGAGGTTACACCTATTCGTCACGTCAATTATTGCGAGTGCGGTGTGGGATTTGTGTTCGGGGCAAATGCCGCAGTCCAGTGGGCAGCCCTTGTTTTTCTGCGTTCGAGGGTTCTCGACGCCATCACCATCGCAGCGGAATTTCTCAGCACGCTGATACTGTTCATAGTCAGACCAGTACAGTTCCTGAAATGCTCCGTGATCGGGGCACATTTTCTTGATGAAGACTTTGCCGTTTTCCTCATAGATTGTAGCGTCCAAAGCCTTTAGGCATTCGGGGCAGATGCTTCGTGTGCTCTTGATTACCTGCATGTTTTTCGCTCCGCTTGGAAGCGCTTAGAACAGTGCAAAGCATAATAAGGTTTCCAAACCTTTCCTAAGGTGAAAAAGGGGACAACCATGTCGGTCAGCGAGGCAACGCGGGAAATTCTGCGGAAAATGGGTCTGAACGCCTACGAAACCGACGCCTACATTGCACTACTCAAAGGGGGGCAACTAACGGCCATGGAGACAAGCAGCGAAGCCAAAGTCCCTTACAGCAAAATCTACGAAGTGCTAAACTCTTTGAAGCAAAAGGGCTGGACAAAAAGCACCGAAACCCGACCGAGCAAATATTACCCCGTTCCCCCCCTTGAAGCCGCAGCCACTGCAAAGAGAAGGCTCGAAGAAGAATGCGAAGCATGGGGGCAAGGTTTAGTCGAAGAATTGCAGCCGCTCTACGAGAAACGTGAACTCGTGGAACGCCCCGACATACTCATACTACATGGGCAACAGGCGGTATTGACGAAACTCGAAGAAGTCCTGAAGACTGCTAGCAGGGAAATTATGATTGCTGCGCCAGCGTTCACGCGCCCGTTGATCGCGTTGGTAGAGTTGCCCTTGAATGGCGTAAAGAAAAGCGTAACTGTTAATCTGATGGCGGCGGGAAAAGTTTTCGATTGGCAGTTCCTCAAGAAGGTCGCAGGCATTACCCAGCTCAAGTTCAGAGATCATATGTTCGGCGGCGGAGTCATCGCAGACGGCAAAGAAGCAATGCTCTTCCTCGGTGAAGAAAAACCCAGTCTCGTTATCTGGAGCAACCACGTAGGTTTAGTTGGATTCGCTCGTGAGTACTTCCAGCTTCTCTGGGATTCCTCAGCAATCGCCTAAGAACAATATTTTGGTGTGAACCAAAAAAAGGAAAAAGGGAAACTGAGTTTGTATTCAGTTGATGCGCTACTTCTTCTTGAGTATTAGTACGGCTATTGCTAGTGCGACAATTACGGCGATTCCTGTTCCAATAATAGTCCATGTATAGTCAGCTGGTACAATCTGCTCGGGTACGTTGATTTGGGGTGCGGCTGGCCCCACCGGTACAGCTGTTTGTGCTCCTGAGCTGCTGTAAGAGTCGTCTGCGGCGAAGGCGGCGATTATCTTGTATGTGCCTTCTGCTGGTGGCGTCCATGCCATTTCGAATGTGCCGTAGTATGCGCTAGTTGTGGCTGTGCCGATTTCTGTTGGGTTCCCATTCTGATCGATGGCGGTCATTGTAACTGGAACTCCTGTCATTGTGACGTCGTGCCAGATTCCGTCGATTGGCAGCTGCATGTGTAAGTACTCCATCTGTGTTTTCATCGAGTCTGCAGATACGCATGGGGTGCCTGGCTGTGCTGGAGATTGATCTAACACTGAACCTTTTATTGTCAGTGCCGTTCCAAGCGGTACACTAACGTCTGGTGCCGTAACAGTTGTTGCGCTCTTGCCTTTGCCGAATGCGTATTTATAGCCATCGTAGCTGTTGCCACCGATCAAGTAGCCGTCAGCAATCGTGGCGGGTTGTATGCATCCGGTTAGGTTCCAGACGCCTTTGCCGGTCATGCAATCGATGACGTGTATGCCCCAGCCTCTGGTGACTGGCCAGCTTTCGGTGTGTTCGTATGTCCAGGTGTAGAATTTGCCGTCAGCGAGTTGACCGCCTACTCCGAAGGAGTAGAATGGGTATACTCCTGTGTCGTTCCATCCAGTGTAGGGTGTTTCAAATTGAGACGGGGTGGGTGCTTCGTAGTGCCAGACCATTTTGCCGTTGGTCCAGTTGAATGCGTAGATTCCGTCGTAGGATTCTCTGTAAAGCATGCCGTAGGCTGACATCGATGAGTACGCTCCGAAGCCTGTTGATGTCCATGGATAGTGCATTGGGTCGCTCTTCCAGGCTTCATTTCCCGTCGCTAAGTCCGTAGCAACGTAGTAGCCTCGGTCTGATAGCACTGCGACTTTTCCGTGGTCAACAATATCGCATACGCCGCTGTAGACTGGTTCATTAATGATTTTGCTCCAAAGGGTTTGACCTGTCCAAGCATTGAAACCTGTGATGTTCATTCCCATGTATACTCCAGCTACTGTCACACCCGCTACTGTAGCGCCATAGCCCGTGTTCCAGTCAATGTACGAGGGTAGACTGCTGCGAGCATAGGTTGTGTTGCTTCTAATCCTTGTAGTGAAGTTGGTGGTGGATATTGAACTGCCATAACCACCGGTGCTTGTTGTCCAGTTGATTAAGCGGTAACGGTTCGCGCCTGCTGCTGCCCCAAGGTCTTGGATGCTCAACGCCATTGGTTCGCTGTTTCGGCCGACTGATTGTTTGTAGAACGTGGCGGATGTCAAAGGAGAGATTGAGATGTTTGAGGTCATTGCTCCAGTCCATGGGTTCCACTTGTACAGATAGCCGCCGCCAATGTATATGAGGTTTACAGACCATGCTCCGGCTGCTTCTGCTCCTGCGACTTCGGATTGCACTGGACTAGTATATTCGATTATGTTGGGCACTAATGCACTTACTGATGGTCCAAAGAAGAATCCACTACTCGTTATGGTTGACACTGGTTGTTCCCAATAGGTTACGCCCGTGCGTAGGTCATAACATCGCCAATAGGTCTGAGAGGTCGCTCCTGTGCCAGGCTTCGAATAGGATTCGTAGGCCCTTCCGGCATAGATCAAGTTTGGAACAGTTGGAGCGCCAGTGATACCATATTGTCCTGTTTGTCCACCGGTTAAGCCTGCAATGTTGTTCTGCTCTTTCCAAACGATGTGTGCAGTGTTAGGACCTTCGACCCATGGCGTGAATTTGTGTCGAGCGTTGTACGTTCGACTTGTGTCAGGGTACATCTGGTCCCACGTTGAACCTACACCAACGTAGCCTGTGGCTGGGAAGTTGCCCATGATTGGCCACCATTCCCTGTTTTCAACGTGTACAGGTCGAGTCCAGTAGTCGGTTGGCAGTGGCATTGAGGGCCATGGAAGCACCGGATCCGCTTGTACTACTAGGGTTCGCAGTGGAGATGAGGAGGGTTTGTAGTATGCTGATTGGACAGCGTTCAACGTTCCGCCAAAGGCTCCTCCACTTGAGGTGTAGTTTCCTCGTGGGAAGTATGCGCCTTGGAAGTCGAATTTGAGGGTCCAGTTTCCGATTTGGTCTGCGACGTACTCGAACCATGCGGTGCCGTCTGCTTTGTACGAGTTCATCGTGATAACATCTACTGTGCCGTCTGCTTTCGTTATAGTCACTTTGAAGTCTTTGAAGTATCGACTCGGGTGTATGGCGGGGGTGACCCATAAGTTGACGAGGAATGTTTGGCCAACGCCTATGGTTGTCGGTCTGAAGCTTAATTTAGCAAATGCGTCAAAGGTTGTATCCGGTGTGACGCCGGCAGGCAGGGGTCCCCCACCTCCTTCTTGTATGTTCGTTTGGGCTTGTGCTGGTAACGTCATTATGATTCCTGTAGCCATCATAAGAATCAGAATGATCGTGGTTGCCGTTTTTGTTTTACTCACTAATTTTTGCATTCTTTCTTTTTCTCCCTAAAGTTTTTCAATCCTAGAGCTTGTGCTATAGGTTTGTGAAGTAGAGGTATGCATCTCACTTTGTTTATAAGATTTGCTCGTTTTCGCGATTGATGCTCGAAATTTTGGAGTTTGCTGCCTAGGTGAGAGTCAAAAACAGGCGAATTTGTGTTAGGATTAGAATTTCTGGAGTTAGTTCCCATTATGAAGCATAAGGGAGTAGCGGGGTTTACGAGCTCGCAGGACTTTTCACGTGAAGCAAGAGCAACAATCCCAAAACCGTCGAATGCCAATAGGAATTCCCTCGGATGTCACCTGAACGTGGCCAAGCTCCATCATCGTTCTGGACAGCGATGACGCGCTCAACAAATGTCTCGTTGACCCAGGCGCCTTGTCCTGCCAAGTACAGAAAAGCTGCCGCTTCGAGTTCGATTTCATTCACCACAGAGTCGCTGTTTACTAGCGCAGCGGTTGCCCGGTATACATTTCCTAAGAATCCTTCGGGAAGTGACTCTTCATGGCCGTTTTCCTGAATCCAGATGCAAGCCAACAGTTTGTTGGTCAGCATTAAGCCTCCCTCGTTTGCTGCTCGTTTCAGCTTATCAGGGTAATTGTCAGACAGTCTCTGTCGATCACAGTAGAGAGCCGGGACGATAGAAAAAGTCGATGCCAGTCGAAATAGCCTGCCAGTATTCTTCTAGTACCGGGTTATATGGGTCAGCAATTCGGCGAAAAGCACGAGATGAGGTGCTTGCTTCCCTGGAATTTGGGCCAGGATTTGATCATAACGCTGCAGGGAACTCGCAAAAATCTCAATTCCAAACCGTTTATGCATCACATCCAGCATCAATCGCGCGTCTGGCTCGCGCAAGTTTTCGCAGAAATCGACTGCATTTGCCGTTGCTTGCTGCAAAGTGCGCGCTGCAGGTTGAAGGAACAAGGTCAGGGCTAAAACACAAACTATCACAATCGCTCCCAAGACTGCAATATGGGTTCTCTTCACATCAGTTACTCTCGCAGGACGATTACTGTTTTTCGATTAGTGGCTGCAAATTGGGAAATGTAATTTCAATAGCTTAAAACATTTTTCTGAATTGCCTAAGGCGCCCATTGTGCAAACTCTGGAGGACGTAAAGAGAGCGAGGCATCTAGGTCTCCTTCAGGCTCTGATCAAGCAGGAGAAAACATATCGAAACCATGAATGCTACACGAAAGCTAATATCTCTCAAAGATGCTATCTCCAACCAACGTGAAATCATAATGCCCTACTGTCCTGAATGCGGCGGAGAGATGCAGTACCAGATATCCACGAAACACTATGTCTGCAAGAGCTGCGGGCTCTCGGTCACTCAGCAGGAACTCATGGAGCTCCGAGACAAACTAAAGCCGAGCGAAGAAACTGCTGATGAAGAGAAGGAAAGGCGGCGAAAAGAGTACCTGAAGTGGTGGCTTAGCAAGAAATAGCTCCGTCTGAGAAGAATAGCTCACTTTTCTCGTAGTGCAACCTACGCTATTAGGAGAAAGGCCAATTTCTTTCATGGCTGGCTCATACGTCTTTTTCTACGGACACACAGGACAATTGCACCTGTGATAACCGCGAGAGCAAAAACAACTACAATAGCATAGATAATGGCTGGTTCTACACCAAGAATCTGCTGACCCCACAGCCCTGTGCTAATGGCAACAGTGTCTAGCGTGTAAACCACGTTAGCCGTTCTTGCCTCCACGACGATCCCCGTTGTTCTGTCCCAGAACCATTGCGTGTCCTCAGTCTCGGCATGCACCACCGTTCGAGAGGCGCCCACAGCGCTGCGGACGTCGACGCTGTCAATCACGATTTCACCAACACCCTGAGCATAGAAAGAATCTCCAGAGTTCAATCCCGAAGGGATGACGAACATGTCGATCAGTCTGCCTGTGGCAAAATCCAAATCCTCTTCAACGGTCAAAACAGTACCATTTGCCAACTGCGAAACAAAAGTGGCATTAACCCGTTGTTCTTCCACACCCGTGACCTCCATCCTAGCCCAAATGACATCGTGTTCGGGAGGCGGCCTGCCAGTGAAGCTCACGCTGTATTCGACCCAATCGCCCCGTTTAACTCCGATGAGGGCATCCGCATAGACAATAGAGGGAAAAACGCTGGCAAGAAGAAGAAACAGCACAGGAAGGGCAGAGTTGAATTTCATGGGAAAAACGGTTGAACCCTAAGTTTATTAACCTTATCAAACCACCCTGAGCTAACCTCTGCAAAATCGTGAATGTGTATGGTACCCACGATGGAAATCCTGAGCATCGGAAATGAGCTCCTAATAGGCAAAATCGCTAATACGAACGCACAGTGGCTCTGCAAACAAGCAACGGTCCTCGGTATAACCGTCAAACGCACCACCGTCCTACCAGATAACGTCAACGAAACCGCAGAAGCAATTAGGGAGACGTTAAAACGGAAACCCCAATTCGTATTAACCACGGGCGGTTTGGGACCGACCTTTGACGACAAAACGCTCGAAACCGTCGCCAAGGCACTAGGAC
>Ga0153915_10005359_pt1 | contig 11919 bp, 7 predicted proteins | sample Opewatmetagenome_2_FD_107003 | JGI IMG/M metagenome (GOLD analysis project Ga0153915, IMG submission 107003) | Freshwater wetland microbial communities from Ohio, USA - Open water 3 Core 3 Depth 3 metaG | ecosystem: Environmental > Aquatic > Freshwater > Wetlands | place: USA: Ohio, Lake Erie...
CGGAGGGGACAGGGAGCCGTCGTCCAGCCGTTCCATAGGGAATCCGACGTAATTTTTTCCGACGGGAAGAAAAGGCAAAAAACTCTGGAATCCGGGTTCAACGATTCCGTTGATATAGTCTCCATCAAGAGAAAAAAACTCTAGTCTCTCGGAGTCTTCAACCCACAATCGACCGGAAAGCACGGTCATGCGGCCGGGCCTTGAGCTGAACTCGCCGGGCCCCTGGCCCTTTTTTCCGATCCTTCTCAAGAAACGGCCTTCCCGGAAATCATAGACGAGGATGTCGTTTGCATCCGCGATATAGACGTTTCCGTTTTCCACGCAGATTTGATGGGGCCGTTCAACCTCGGGCAAAGGAAAAATTCGGGGCGGGTTATCCTGGGGCCGCTGAGCCGAAGCCGATCCGATAGGTCCGAAATCGATTAGGCAAATCGTCGCAAATACAAATACGAGTCCCTTCTTATGATTTCTCATCCCATCCTCCTGCTTAGCAATACATTTTCCACGTTATCTGTGATCATATCCCAATGAGTGTAAAAATCGCGCCTCCCCTCGCGAAAAAATGATATTCCCCATCGCGGATAGAAGTCAAGCCAAGGAAATTCTCGAAGACCCGCTCTCCTCGGCCTCAATCGGGCCGAGACCTCGAGATCGAAAAGCTTCAAAATATTGTGGTATGATCAACCCGGCGGAAAAATGATCATCCTCATCATCCTCGGTGCGCTTCTTCAACTCGTCGGCCTCGTCGGCTGCGTGCTGCCGTGGCTGGCCGGCCCGCCGTTCAACTTCATCGGTCTCATCCTTCTTTCCATCGCCAAAGGCTGGAAACCATTCGGCCCGACATTTCTGATCATCATGGGAGGCCTGACGGCCCTGACCATGGTCCTCGACTACGCCATGCCCTTGGCCGGAGCCCGCCGGTTCGGCGCCTCGAAGCGCGGATTCTGGGGCGCGTTCATCGGGATGGTTGCCGGCGCGTTCGCCTTTCCGCCCTTCGGGCTCATTCTGGGCGCATTCATCGGGGCCGTCGCCGGCGAGCTCTCGGCCGGAAAAGAGCAGTCGGGCGCTCTCCGCGCGGGCTGGGGGGTCTTCGTCGGGATGATGGCGGCCATGGCCGTCAAGCTCGTCGTTTCCGGAATCATGGCGTTCTATTTCGTCCGCGCCCTGCTCTGAGGCGGCGGGCGGCGGAAGTGGTAAACTAGGTGACACAAAAGTGACATAATCAGGATCTCGCCAAAATTTGCGGTTTGTAGGTCATTGATTCTAAAGACGCCGGGGTGGCGGAATTGGTAGACGCAAGGGACTTAAAATTCTCCAGGAAGAAAAAGTGAGCTTTATCGCTTAAGCTCAATATTGCCAGCATCTTACTTAAAAATCAGGCAGTTACGAGAAAAAGAGGGAGTTTTGTATTGTCTGTATTGTTTGCATTATTTGTATTGTTGGATGCAAATAGGTGACACACTAGGTAACACAGTTTTTCGGCTATCAATGACAGCCGGGTGCATAGCTGGAAATGCCCAAGCGCGAGATACAAAAAAAATGCTCAAAACCCTCTGAAAAAATTCCTTTCGGCTAAGCTCGTCCTCTTTCGGCCGACGGACACGGATTCTCCTGAAATCGAAGAAATCGCCCCGTCCACCAAAGAGATGGGGGCCGTTCAGGGAAAAGCGATAGCATCTATCTGCTCGAATTATGCCTGCGAGCAGCCGACAACCGATGCTAAAAGGATGCTCACGCTCCTCGGCACCTAGAATTTTACGCCGGCGATAAGGTTTATTGTGTTTAGCCGGAGGGGCCCGCCTTCATCTTTTTTGATATTCGCCAGGCCCTGCTTATAGGCGAGCTCGCCAAACATTCTGACGCCTCTCACGGTCATTTCATATCCGCCCCCCACGATCAGGCCATAAAGGAACTCGCGGATCCGGTCCGGATCCATAGCCGTCTCGTGCGTTCCCTGGTCATCCTCGATGACGTGCACGGGAGACAGGAGGCTGCCGAAGAAGATTCCTCCTATGGCAAACAGCCCCTCGCCTGGCTTGAATTTGTATTTAAACAGGCAGGGGATTTCGAGAGAGTTTTCTCTTGTGGTCATGGTATAAGAACCATATTCGTAAATGGCCCCTCCCGTGGTATAAAGGAGCCTAAATTGCAGAGCCATGCGGAGGTCGAGAGGATGTTCATAGCCGCCGCCCGCCGTAAATCCAAATCTCGCTTTTTTTGATTGAGCTTGGAAAAGTCCTTCAGTGGCGCTTTCGTTGGAGATGACCGGCCCGATGAAGGCCAGAATGCTGCCTCGTGGTTTGCTCGATTGGACGCCGTCGCTGTAAGGGATAAAGAGCAGAAAAAGGCTGAAAACCAGGAGAACAATCTTGGATGGCTTCATGAAGACCTCCGGCAAGACTATATCCGAGCGGGTCGCACTTAGTCAATATTCCGATTCCAGCCCTGTGAACTCGTTCAGATACGTTAGTGACGGTTGGAGGTACGATCAGAGGGCCGTGTATCTTAACCTGCTCAATCATATGGAGCTCCTGTTTCCAGGTCCTAGCACGCGTGGCATTGGATGCGGGGGATCGTCGTTATTTAAAATAATATTGAAGAATGGTGTATAATTTTCGACTTAAATTATTAGGGAGAGTTTTATCGATAATATAAGACGATGAAAAAACGTACGTTCGCCATCGGCATCGCCTTCGTCCTTGCCCTCTTTACGCGCCTTTCGGCCGAGGACGCGCTTATCCTTTACGGAGGGGCCAGGGATAAATCCGATAGCTATATATCGGCTAAGTTCCTGGAGAACCTTCTCGGGCATTTTTCCAGCATCCGCCGGACGGCGGTCTCTCCGACGGCCGACTTCGAAAAGGAGACAATCGAGGACAAAGACTTTATCTTTCTCGTCGAAGAAGAGGATGAATCCCTGCCCCCCCAACCCCTGCTCCAGCGCCTTCTCCTATTCCGAGGCCAGATCGTTTGGATCGACATGCACATCGATCGATTCCTGGCCCTGGCGCCCAATTCGTGGAGCCTGTCCTGGGAGGATTTTATCTCAGAGAGCGGAATGACGGTCCGCTACAAGGATACGGATTTCACCAAGGAGGATCCCGGTCTCAACGTGGTGAAAATTCACGACCCGAAAAACGTCAGGATCTATTCGACCGTCCGGGACCGGGAAGGGAGGGAGTATCCCTATGTTCTCCGGTCAAAAAACCTCTGGTATTTCGCCGATTCACCGTTTTCCTACGCTATGGAAGGAGGAAGGTTCATCGTGCTGGCGGACCTCCTCCATGACATTGTGAATGAGGACCATCCGGCCCGGCACCAGGCCATGGTCCGGATCGAGGATGTGAACGCCGAAGATGACCCGAAGTCGCTCAAAAAGATCGCGGATTATCTCGAAGGAAAGGGCGTTCCTTTTCAGGTGTCCCTGATCCCCATCTTCAGGAACCCGGAATCGCAGTATGAGCTCATGCTTTCCGAACGGCCCGAGCTGGTCGCCGCGCTTCGTTATATGGTCCGCAAAGGAGGCACGATCATCCTGCACGGCGCCACCCATCAGCACAGGGGCGTTTCCGCGGACGATTATGAATTCTGGGACGATATCGCAGGAGTGCCGATCGCTCACGAATCCCCCGACTGGATCGACCAGAGGATCAAGCAGGCCATCGACGAGTGCTTCGCGCAGGGCCTATATCCTCTAGCCTGGGAAACCCCCCACTACTCGGCCTCGGAAAATACCTACCGGACGATCGCCAAATATTTCGACACGTTTTATGACAGGGTTATGGCCGCCGAGGTCAGCGGGACGCAGCAGATCTTTCCCTATCCGGCGAGGCTCGAAAGCTTGGGAGCGGGCGTCGTCCCCGAAAATCTCGGATATGTGAACTATATTAAGCCCCGGCCGCAAGAGATCGTTTCCGCCGCACGGAAGATGCTTGCCGTGCGGGACGGCATGGCCTCCTTTTTCTTTCATCCTTTCGTCCCCATCAAGCACCTGAGAGCCATCGTCAAAGATATGAAAAAACAGGGCTGGACGTTCGTCTCGATCAGGGATTTCCCCTGCAACCTCAGGACCGAATCCCGATGGGTGACATCAGAAGGAGGTGAAGGGCGTATCAACCTTAGCAACCAGTATTTCCGGGAGGTCGAAATCGACCGAAGGGGAAAGCTCATCGAAGAAAGGGTATCCCCGACAAGATCAAAGGGGACCCTCTCCAAGACGATCGAGATGCCGAAGGGCTCGCTCTACGTCCTGGAACCCCTCGACCTTCTGCCCCAAAAGCCCGAAAGAAAGGGGCTTTTTTACAGGCTTGGACAAGCGTTCCGGCTCTTCAGGAGGGAAAAGGGAAAAAGGATCTTGAGCATTCCAAGGGTCTTGGTGCTGACCCGCGAGACAGCTTCCGAGGCTGAAAGCTTCGACCAAAAAAGTTTCGAGTCCGTTTTCAGAGTCTTCGGATTTAACCCCAAGCTCTTGGACTCCCGACGATTGAAGGTGGGCTCCCTCAACAGGTTTAACCTGGTTGCGGTCCCCTACGCCGCAGGGAAAGGCCTGGGCGACATCGAGATCAACACCGTGCTCGGGTTTGTGGAGAAAGGTGGCATCGTGATCACCGAAGGCAAAACTCTCCTCTCTCAAAAAATGGGATTCCTATCTGAAAACCGTGAGGCGAGGATCGCCGAGGTCAAGGAACTGTCCATGCCGGCCGAAAACGTGCGATGGAATCCGCCAGCCGCCTTTTTCCCGTTCTCGACGGGGGAGGCCATCGTTCTTTCCAAAGATGCGGTCTCCGACCGCCCGCTGGCCGTCGTCAAGCAGATCGGAAAAGGAAAGGTCCTCTTTCTCGGCGCGCTTCTGGATCCGTGGACGCCGTTCGGGCTCTCCCGCTTCCCCTACCTGCCCTATTACCTAAAGAATTTCCTGGGTGTCCCTTTTCTTGTCCGAAACGATAATCTGGAATACTACTTCGATCCCGGGCTGAGGCAGAACACGAGCTGGGAAAAGCTCGTGCTCCGCTGGAAGGAAAGCGGGACCAAGATCGTTTACCTCGCTGCCTGGCACTTCTATAAGGATTACAGGTTCGACTACCGGTATTTCATCAACCTCTGCCACAACCACGGGATCGCGGTGTATGCCTGGTTCGAATTCCCCCAGGTCACTCCGTTGCTATGGGATGAGCATCCCGAATGGAGAGAAAAAACGGCGACCGGGCGGGACGCCCGCCCACACTGGCGGGATCTCATGAATCTGGCTAATCCGCAGGCGCGGCAGGCAGCCGGGGAATTTATGGAAAATATCCTGAGCGAATTTGACTGGGACGGGGTTAATCTGGCCGAACTCAATTTCGACACGAACAAGGGGGCCCAGGACCCCGCCAATTTCACGCCCATGAACGCAGACGTCAGGAAGGCCTTTCAAAAAAGCGGCGGCTTCGATCCGTTGGAGCTCTTTCGTCCTGCATCCGCCCGTTATTGGGCAAAAAACCCGGCCGGCTTCAGGGCTTTTCTGGATTTCCGGGCGGGCCTGGTTAGAGACCTTCATATCTATTTTCTGAACGGGATTGAGGCGGTCAAGAAGAGAAAGGGCGTCGACTGGGAGGTTATCGTCACGGCCATGGATTCCCTCCTTCACCCGGAGATCCTCGAGGAGTGCGGGATCAACACCCTCGACATAATCTCCTTGATGGATTCTTTTCCGTTCACGCTCCAGGTCGAGGACCCCGCCCGAAGCTGGATGAAGGCACCGACTCGCTATCAGGATTATGCCGAAATCTATCGAAATCATGTGAAGGACGGCCGCCGGCTGATGTTCGACATTAATGTTATCGCCCAGAGAGACATCCGGGCGACCCACCTGCCTTCACTCACGCCCAGCGGCGTGGAGCTGGCGACGACGCTCTACTATGCGTTCACGCCAAGCGGGCGCGCGGGCATCTACTCGGAGTACACGGCTCATCCCTTCGATCTCGATATCCTGCCGTTCGTGGCCAAAGCCGGGATCGAGATCAAGGAGGAAAACGACCGGTTAGCCATCACCGCCGCCAAGCCGTTCACGCTTCTCACCGTGAATCCGTCCGATCTTCCCACGCTTGATGGACAGCCCTGGCCTTTTTATGGCTCGACCGAGGTCTTCGTTCCGGCGGGACGGCATACGCTCAGTTTCCAAAAAGCCAAGCTTCTCGATTTTCGTCTGCTCTCCCACAGGATGTCCTTTGACGCCGAAGTCGGGAGTTTTGTCCGGGACGGAAATATCTACAAGCTTCATTATAAATCCCCCATACCCGCTTCCCTGACTTTTTCTAGGCCATTGGAGTCGATCCGCGTGGACGAGAAAAAGATCGCCCTGTCAGCCAATAAAAGCGGTGTCATCCTTCCCAGAGGAGAGCACGATCTTGAAATCTATGCGGAAAGCCCGCCCGCCTATACCATCGATGTCGTCGGCTATCTATCCTCCTCGATTTTTTTGATCATCGGCGTCCTTTCCGTCGGCCTTCTTCTCGGCCTGTATGCATACTCCCGGATGACGAGGCCATGAACATCCTCCGTATTCTCCTCAACGCCGTCTTCGTTTTTGCCGTCATCTTCATCTGGCTGATGCTCATCTACCAGTTCGTCCTGGCTATCGGGGGTTTCCGCTGGAGGCTGAGGATCCTCAGGGAAGAAAAAGAGCCGCTGGACGAGTCCGCCCTTCCGGACATCACCATCTTGATTCCCGCTAAGAACGAGGAGAAAGTCGTCGGCGGCCTGCTTGACAGGCTCAGAAACCTGCGCTACCCGGCGGAGAAACTCGAAGTCATCGTGATCAATGACGGGAGCACGGACGCGACCAAGCGGATCGTCGAAGAGCGGGCCGGGGCCGACCCACGGATCCGATGTCTCGACATTCCTCACCCGGAGAGCGGTCGAGGAAAAGGCGCGGTTCTCAACCGCGGCCTGCGAGAGGCAAAATATGATATTATCGCCGTCTATGATGCGGACAACCTGCCGGAAGCCGATTCTCTGGCCAAGCTTTGCCGCTCGCTCGCCGCAGACGAAAAGCTGGCGGGGGTCACGGGAAAGTTCCGGGCCTATAACAAGACGAAGAACCTCCTGACCCGCTTCATCAATATCGAATCGATCGCCTTCCAATGGATCATTCAGGCGGGGCGTGGCTTTTTTATGAAGATCTCGTTTCTCCCGGGGACTAATTTCGTCATCAAGAAATCCGTGCTCAGGGAAGTCGGCGGATGGGACGAGAACGCGCTGACCGAGGATTCTGAGCTGACCATGAGGATTTACGAAAAAGGACATCGGATCAAGTTCCTCCCGACAGCCACGTCCTGGGAGCAGGAGCCCGAGCGGCTCGGGACGTGGGTCCGTCAGAGGACCCGGTGGGCTCGTGGCAACAATTACCTGATCGCCAAGTACGCCCGGCGGCTCCTCCGGCCCCCCCTAAAGTTGACGGCGGTTGAGATCTTGAACCTGCTCTACCTCTATTACCTTTTCATCTTCGCCATCCTCTTTTCGGACATCTTCTTCATCCTCTCCCTCCTGAATGTCATCCACGTCAGGGTGCCCGGCCCCTATGCCGAGCTGTGGGGGCTGGCCTTCCTGTTGTTCCTCATGGAGATCATGATCGCCCTGTCGTTCGAGCGCGAAGATTCCCTGGGGTCTCTGGGGCTCGCCGTCCTGGCCTACCTGACTTATACCAAGCTGTGGGTTTTCGTCGTGATCAAGAGCCTCTTGGAAGAATACGTTTTCAAGAGAAAAAAAATCTGGATGAAAACCGAGCGCTTCGACGTCGGTTTTCACCCGAAAAAGGATCAGCCATGAATATCAAGAAATGGATCATCGCTCTATCCCTGTTTCTTCCGTCCCTGCTTTTTGGGGGGGTCTATCCCCAGGCGGGTTTCGAATTCTTTATAGGAAAAAACGGGTACCTATCCCTCTCTCCTTGGGCGGGGATCCGGTGGGGAGTTTCCGCCAATTCGTCGATCATCTTTAAAACGTATTACCACAACTTGAGCTTTGACTATCTTTCAGATGAGGGAACGACCGATGCCGTCAAAGCCAAAATCCCGAACTTCACGCTCGTCTACTACTATCAGAAAAACAAGTTGGATTTTTATATCGCCACGTCTTATCTTGGCGGCACCCGCTCGTATTTCGGAGACCGCGCCTACCACGGGACGGTCCTCGACACCGGCATCGAATACAAGATCTCAAAAGTCGTCACCTTGGAGGCGGGGATCTACCTGATTGACGAAACGTCCGTCCTCTGGTTTCCCAACGAGGAGCCGAGGAACATCCTCACGTCTTCTCTCAAAGGTGGGGTGAAAATCAAGCTGGCAAAACCAGTCACCCTGAACGCGAACGCTTATTTCCTGAACAACACAGACAAGGCCTCGGCTTTTTCGTATTCCATCGGACTGATTGTCATTCCCTTTGAGCCTGCGAATCTAACCATCTATTACTGGAAGTATAACGAGAACACCGAATTTCATTTCCGAGGAAACTATCTTTCGGCGGGCTTGAATTTCTACTTCTAAGTGCCCCTCAGTGCCTGGCGCGAAACGGGGTCCAGGGCTTCCCGAGCAGGACCGCTACAATCCGCTCGGCGGCGCGCCCGTCACCATAGGGATTGACCGCCCGGGCCATCTTTTCGTAGGCGCGCTTGTCGAGCAATAGCCGGGTCGTTTCGCGGAAGATTCGCTCCCGATTCGTTCCGACCAGGCGGACCGTCCCAGCTTCGACCGCCTCAGGCCTTTCCGTGACTTCCCGGAGGACCAGGACCGGCTTGCCGAAGCTCGGGGCCTCTTCCTGGATCCCTCCTGAGTCTGTGAGGATGAGATGCGCCCGGCGCATCAGATAGACCAGGGAAAAGTAATCGAGAGGCGGAAGGAGACTGATTCCCTCGATCCCCGTGAGCAAAGGATAGACCACTTCCCGGACGCGCGGGTTGAGATGGACGGGGAAAACGACGCACATCCGGCTCCGGAACTCTTTCTGCAGGGAGTGAAGGGCGCGGCAGATATTTTCCAGGGGCCTTCCGAAGTTTTCCCTCCGGTGTGCCGTGACGAGGATGATCTTTCTCCCCGTCCGCCGGGCGCCCTCGGCCAGGCTGCGGAGGCTCGCTTTCGGCGTCTCATCGGGGATCAGCCGGAGCGCATCGATCACGGGATTGCCGGTGAGAAAGATCCTTTTTTTTTCAACGCCCGCACGGAGCAGATTTTTCTTGGCTCTCAGCGTGGGCGCGAAATGCAGGTCAGCCACGGATCCTGCGATCACGCGATTGACCTCCTCCGGGAACGGTCTCCACTTGTCGAACGTCCGCAGCCCGGCTTCCACATGGGCCACTTTGATCTTGTTATAGAAAGCGCAGACGGCCGCGGCGGCGGCAGTTGTCGTATCTCCCTGGATTATGACGAAATCCGGCTTCTCCTTTTTCAGGACGGGCTCGAGGCCGGCGAAAACCGACGAAGCCACTTGGGAAGGGGATTGGTCCTTCCGCATGATGCCCAGGTCATAATCCGGCCGGATCCCAAAGCTCTTCAAGAACGGCCTCAACATCTCCCGGTGCTGGGCCGTGAGGCAGATCTTAAGGCGGGCTTCCCTTGGGTAATTCTCGATTTTCCGGAAGACCGGAAAGAGCTTGATGATCTCGGGCCTTGTCCCGAACACGGCTAGGATTTTTGCCTTTTTCACGGGGATTTAGCTTTACCGTTTTTTCGCTTTTAAAATTATATGTGGGACGAGCAAAAGTCAATATGTGCAAGCAATTTTTCTCCCAATTCTTTCATCTCACCGATCGTGTTGCGGAGACGCCGGCGAACTGAAAAAACGTATCCTCTGATCTGATTCTTGGGGCGACCAGCCTGGGGAACAGCATTGTCAGCCTTATCTCCGGCTTGCGGATAGTTGGATTCGGGACACGAAGCCTAAATAATTTCTTGACCGACAACGAGATAGCGGCTACATTAAATCGCGTGATAGATAGGCGCCTTTTTCTCGAGTCCATCATGGCCTCTCTGGCCGGGATGGGGCTTTCCACCTGGGCCCGGTTTTTCGGCCGCGCTGTCCAAACGATCTCTCGGCCTGCCGCGGCAAAAATCAAAGGATACAGGCTCCTGGGCCGGACCGGCTTTGAGGTTTCCGACATCGGATTCGGGTGCGGAGAATTGGCGGAGCCCACCCTGCTCGAGGCGGCCCTCGATCGGGGGATCAACTACATCGACACGGCCGAGAATTATGCGAATGGGCAGGCAGACCGGATCATCGGAAAAGCGATTAAAGGCAGAAATCGCAAGTCCCTTTTCGTTACGACCAAGCTCGGCCTGACCGGGGAATCCACAAAAGAAAAATTCCTCGAGCGGGCGCGACACTGCCTGGAACGGATGCAGACGGATTATATCGACTGTCTCATGATGCACTTTCCTTTCAGGATCGAGCACCTGAAAACGGAAGGATTTCACGAAGCCGCTCGGCAGTTGAAAGCCGAGGGCCGCATCCGGTTCTGCGGGCTTTCCAATCACGGCTCCCACTACGAGGACGCTCCAGAATCGATGGAAAAAATCCTTCTCGCCGCAGCCGAGGACGGTCGTTTCGATGTGATGCTGTTCGTGTACAACTTCATCCAGGACGAGATGGGCGGACGGGCCCTCCAAGCGTGCAGAGAAAAAAAGATCGGTGCGGCGATCATGAAATCAAACCCTGTGGGCAGCTATGAGGAAGCTCTCGAGCGGATCGAAGCGTACAAAAAGTACGGCCAAGCCGTTCCCGAAAGCTTGATAAGTCTGGCGGCTCGCCTCAAAATACTCGCTGCTAGGGCCGAAGCGTTCCAGGCTAAATACAGACTAGCCGGGGGCACGGAAACCGCGAGGGCGGCCGTCCAATTCGTGCTCGCCAACCAAGACGTCTCAACCGTCTGCTGCACGTTCAAGAACACGGACGACCTGGAAAAATTCCTGCCCGTGTCGGGATCGAAACTAGGGATCGCGGGGCAGGCGGAGTTGCAGCTCTATGCGGCGACCTTCGGCCGCCTGTACTGCCGCCACGCCTGCGGCCTCTGCGAACCGGAGTGCCCGCATTCGGTCCCCGTCAACACGATTATGCGCTACGAGCATTATCTCAGGGCTCAGGGCCGTGAGAAATCCGCGCGGGGCAAATACCTTGCTCAAATCGCCGTCAAGTCTGATCGGTGTAGATGTTGTTCCGGGTATTGCGAAAAAGCCTGCCCCTACGGAGTTCCCGTGCAGGGACAGTTGGTGCTCGCCCACGAAAGATTCACGGCCGGGGCCGCATCTCCAGTTCCGTAATCTCAATAAGTTCTCCGCCTGCCCGGAAGAACTTCGGATTTTCCATAGACTCCGACATACCCAACAAGATCCGGAACGCCGCTCGCGATCGGTTGGTTCGGATCCACGACCTGGACGGGCGCATCGACATCGTCTGGAAGTCTTCCATCAGAGATGATAAAATAACGTGGCGCATATCGACGGATTCGCTTCCTGCCGGGGTGGCGGAATTGGTAGACGCAAGGGACTTAAAATCCTCCAGGAAGAAAAAGTGAGCTTTATTTCTTAAGCTCAATATTGCCAGCAACTTACTGAAAAATTAAATGGCTACGGGAAAATGGGGGAGTTTTGTACTGTTTGCATTGTTTGTATTATTTGCATTGTTGGATGCAAATAGGTGACACACTAGGTGACACAGTGCGGGGATGAGATCTACGGCTAATGATGGAATGCTTTGGGGGACTTTTATTATTTAAGGTCCGCCGTGGGTCAAATCCTTGGCCCAGTTGACTCTGCCTTCATTCCTTGTTAATCTTTAGCCATCCCAAATAGAAGGGGTCAGCAATGGCCATCAAATGCCCGAAGTGTCAGGCTGAGAATCCAGAGACCAAGCAGTTCTGTGCCGACTGCGGGACTCAGTTGCCCTCTTCTA
>Ga0153915_10005360_pt1 | contig 11919 bp, 10 predicted proteins | sample Opewatmetagenome_2_FD_107003 | JGI IMG/M metagenome (GOLD analysis project Ga0153915, IMG submission 107003) | Freshwater wetland microbial communities from Ohio, USA - Open water 3 Core 3 Depth 3 metaG | ecosystem: Environmental > Aquatic > Freshwater > Wetlands | place: USA: Ohio, Lake Erie...
AGACCGGCTCCGTCCTCTATTGAAGCAAAAACACGAAACCCTTTGGGTGGGAAAACACCCACCTATCTTTTTTCTTTTTTTTTTTAACTCTGTAATGTGTGAAAACCCATAGTTTTTTATGCTCCGTTGTCATTCGTAGTAGTAGAGGTTGGGATCCCTTTTAACACCCGATAACAAGAGTGAGGCGGGGGGTGAAGCACGTTACAATCCCTATGAAACGACTGTTGGGGGGCACCAATGCGGATATCGGTATCGGTGCGTTAATCATCTTTATCGCGATGATCCTTGTCGCAGGTATCAGCGCATCCGTGATGATTCAAACCATGAATTCTTTACAACAACAGGCGGTGAAGACCAGTCAGCAAACCATACAGGATATCTCCAGTGGCGTACGGGTGACTCATGTCAGCGGGCTTGTCAAAGATTCCGAGATAACGCAGCTTGCGATTTTCATCAGCCCGACAGCAGCGTCGGAGGCAATCGATTTAACCACCACGATTCTCTCTCTTTCTGATTCAACGAACAAGGTGGTATTGAATTACACGAGCCAATGTTACAGTGGGAGTGCTTCGAATGGATTGTTCGGAACGCTCAACGCGAGTGCGCTTTCCGCTTCTCGGTTTGGTATCATCGTGATTCGGGATGCTGACGGTTCATGTAACGCATCACAGCCCGTTATCAATGACGAAGATATGGTGGTTCTTCTCCTTAATACGACAACCTGCTTTTCTGGTATTGGACCTAGCGTTCAAGTCTCGGGAGAGCTCTATCCACAGTTTGGTATTAGCGGGCGTATTGGGTTTACAACGCCAAGCTCTCTTACGAGCACCATCGTTGATTTACAACCCTAAAATAGGTTCTCTTTTTGATTTTCTGGTAACCCCTGAATGTTACATTCCGAGGAATCCTTGTAACCCGAGGTCCACGAAGGTCGCTGTGATAGCGACGATCCAGGCGAATGGTACGAAGTAAAACAAGGTCACGAAACGGTGACTCCCGCGCAGTGTACGAATCGTGAGCCCTAGGATGAACGAATGGACGAGAAGGACGACGAAAATCAGGAAGAAATTGTTGGTGAAAACCTGTGGCGGCACCGTGGTGAGGATCGTTCCGACGTTAATGGTCGTCCCTTCGAATGGTTGTCCTGCTTTACTCGTGATTAGGATGGAGTTGAGGTGTCGAGCGACAACAAGCGAGATGTAGATGGAGAATGATATTCCAAACGTGATTCCCGCAAACAGAGCAGACGTGGTGCGTACGATCGCTATCTTCTTAACACGCAAATCCCGGATCTTTCTCATGTTTTCTGTGATCATCCGTGATACCGTTCTTGGGTTTGCCGCCGCGTTTGTGGATTGCCTGAACATCTCGCTGGATCGCTGGATATAGTTACTACCAGTGTCAACACCAAACCATTCCCATGCTGCATCATCATCGATGCGTGTACGTAGCCGTCGGTATAAATCTCTGATGTGACTCGTAAGTATCCCGTAATCCTTCTCGCTCAGATAATACACGGAGTCATTGATTCTTCCTCCTCGCATCGTCGAGATCGAACCAACCGCTGGGAGGAACCCCATAAAATTTCGTTCCTTTCGAACGATGTGATCTTCCTCACGAAATGCTTTGATACCAGGGATGATGAGCGGGGTTATGATGCCAGCGATGAGGAGTTCATTGGGGACCGGTTGGAGGAACGGCAGGTACACCACATATTTGAGAGTCATCAGCACCACCCCGAGAACCACTGACAGTACAATAGAGAGCTTAAACAATCGGCCAAGCGTACACTCTGTTTTCCCTTTTTCACCGGTGCAGTGCCACATTTCATCCGGTGGGATCATGGAACGCAATAAATACAATAAGAGGACCTCAGCGATGATGAGCATGAATGACGCGAGATAAATGAACGAGTTCATATCCTGAGATCCCATGATCATCGGAAGGACAATACCCAAACACATCACAAAGATGATAGCGATGAGAAGGCTGACATAGATTTCGCTTAATATCAAGATATTTTCGTTACTCGCCTCATACATCGTCTTGTATTCTTGAAGGACGGCATCCTGTTCGTTTTCGATGAACTCCCGGTGCTCGACCCCGCTATCGAGGCTTTGTGAGAACCTATCGAGAAAATCCCGCAGGATTTTGCTTGGGGTCCTCTCGGAGATGAAACGGAAGCTTTTCGAGACAGGGACCCGCCATTGGTCAGCGAGCACACTGATTTTTCGCAGCTCCTCACCAAGGCTTTTGTACGCCTTATTCCCCCCAAGTACGTTGATGATGTCCTTTAACGATAAATCAGAGATGGCAAGCACCCGCAGATGCGTGATAAAAAAATGCATCTTTCCGTTAATGTCTGCCTCCTTGTTCTTCCAGGAGATAAAGGGATAGAAAATCCCTAGAATAATGGGGATGATGCCTCCGAACACAAAGGTGAGCGGGTTATACGAGAGAGACACAGGACTGATGAACCCCAGGATAAACGGTAGCATCATGACCAGAACGCCCACCCCAATCAAGGGGAAGAGCACGGTTCGGTAAAATTTTTTAGGGTTCTCCAGGCTGCGGTACGCTATTTTGAGGTTTTTTAATGAATCTTTTTTTTCCTCATTCTTTAGTTTTTTCCTGGATTTTTTCTCGGTCTTCTCCTTTGTTGCCATGTGTTCCTCAAATCGTGATCGGTAGTCCTTTCTCTCCTTCCCTGTAGAAACCCCAGATGCACTGGACTACCTCGTAATAATCCATGATGTCCTCTTCGACCATCCGATCAAGGATGTGCTTTCGCCGTTCATGCTCGTCATAGATTTGTGCGGTATCAGCGTACCCCGCGTTTTTCGCTATTTTCTCCTCGAGAATGAAGCTATTTCTATTTGCCTTGAACACGTGCACATCCTCATCAGCCTTCCACGTAAACGCAGTCCGGGCCATGATTCCGTCAACCTCTCGGTTGTACCCCTCAATTTCATCAATCGAGGTGCATCGTCGCAGCATTCGTCCGTTACGCTCCACCGCGAGCTGAATCAACACGAAATCGAGGTTATCCATGAACGTCTTCGGCACATTAATAGGGTCCCCTGTGAACCGCTGGATAACCTGGGTAACGCTACCTGCATGGAAGGTCGTCATGCAAGGATGCCCTGTTTGCATCGCCTGGAACACGATATTTCCCTCTGCGCCTCGTACCTCACCTGGGATGATATAATCGGGCCTAGACCGTAATGCGGCCTTTAAAAGGTCAAATAAGTCCACTTGTCCCTCCTTCGGGCCTGTTGTCTTGGTGAGCAACCGCTGCCACACTGTATGGGGCACCTGCAGTTCTGGGGTCCCTTCTGCCGTGTAAATCTTCTTCTCAGGAGGGATGAATGGGATCACGGCGTTCATCGTCGTGGTTTTCCCGCAGGCAGTGCCACCACAGAGAAAAAAACTCCTTCCATACTGGAGGCACAACCACAGGTACGCCGCGATGCTTGAATTCAGCGTCCCCCATTTGATGAGCTGGGTAACGCTGATTGGTGTCTCGGTAAACCTCCGGATTGTCATGCTGGGGCCTTTGATGCTCACCGCAGAGCTGTAGATGATGTTCCCCCTGCTCCCGTCGGGAAGCACGCCGTCCACAATAGGCCTTCCTTCGCTCACCGGAGCCCCCATCTTTTCACTGATTGCCCGGGTGAACAACGGCGCCTCTTTTTCACCCACTACCACGTTCGTTTTAATCATGCCAAAAATCTTATGGATCAGATGGATTTTCTCGTTCGCGACAAAATGGATGTCCTCTAGATACGGATCGCGCATGAACGCCTCGAGAGGACCACCTCCCACTAGTGTTTTGATGATATCATACTGAATGATATTTTTTTGGAAGGACGTCACCCGCACGGTCTCCTGCTGTTGATTCTTCTTTTTCGGGGCAACATCGACGGCGCGCTCATCGATGACCGCGATTTCATCGATGAGCTCTTTGAGGACCTCCCTCATCTCCTCATCGGTGATGACACTTTTTTTCTCAGGAGCTTTCTTGACGATCAAGCGGAGGACTTTGTTGCGTTTCGCCAAGATGGTATCGTTCATGGTTGGTTCGATGACATGGTATTCAAGCTCGTCCATGTCAGGGGTGCGATAAATGTGGATGAACACGACACCCTTAGTCGGGTAAATGATGTTCGGGTACGCCTCGTCAAGGAGGTCTCGAGGCACCTTGCTGTAAAAGGTCGGTTGGTTCATTTTCGATTGTATGGACGTGAGATATTCTTTCAGGTGCGGATTGTCGTTGAGGAGTTGTTGTACCTCCTCTTGTTTCATCGTGTCCATGGTCACATCCCAGCTGTGTTACTCCACATCGTCTATTTTATCCCTCCTGTGTTCCCCTCAATGTCGTGTCGACTTTTGATATGAATGAAATGGTTAAATCGTAATCGGTAACGCCTTTTCCCCCTCACGATAGAACGTCCAGATGAACTGCACGACCTCGTAATAATCGAATATTTTCTCCTCAACCATTCGTTCTAAGATACGCTTCCTTTTATCAAACTCCTCGTAGATTAGCATAGGGTCGAGCAGTCCAGCCATCTTTGCTATCCGGGACTCGAGGATGTAGCTGTTCCTGTTCGCCTTAAACGTGTGCGTGTCGTCCACGGGGTTCCATTCGAAGGCCTTTCTGGACATAATCCCGTCAACTTCCTTGTTATACCCCTCGATTTCATCCACAGAGAGTACCCTACGAATTCGTTTACCTTTCCGCTCTACCGCCATTTGAATCAGCACCACGTCTAGGTTGTCCATGAACGGTTTCGGGATGTTGATAGGATGACCAGTGAACCGCTGTATGACTTTCGTGACGCTTCCAGCATGAAACGTGGTAATGACTGGGTGACCAGTCTGCATCGCCTGGAATACGACACGGCCCTCGATACCTCGCGTCTCACCAGGGATGATATAATCGGGTCGAGAACGAAGACCAGCTCGAAGCAGATCTTCGAGTTCGATGTGGCCCTCCTTCGGACCTGTTGATTTCGTCAGCAGCTGCTGCCAAACCGCGTGAGGAACCTGTACCTCAGGAGTATTTTCGACAGAGAAAATCTTTTTTTCAGGGGGGATGAAGGGAATGATTGCATTAGCTGTTGTGGTTTTCCCTGATGCTGTTTCACCACAGACAAATAAACTGCGTCCGTACTGGAGGCATAACCAGAGATACGCGGCGACGCCAGTGTCGAACGTCCCCCAGTTGATGAGCTGGGTGACACTAATGGGAGTCTCACTGAATTTCCGAATCGTCATGGTCGGTCCTTTGAGGCTGACGTCCTTGCTGTGAATAATGTTGACCCGGCTGCCGTCAGGAAGCGTTCCGTCTGCGATAGGCTGACCTTCGCTCACCGGGCTACCTATTTTTTCACTAAACTCCTGTGAAAACGTATTCGCCCAGGCCTTGTCGATGTGAATGTTTGTTTTGATCATCTCGAAGACTTTGTGGATGAGATGCACGTTTTCCCCGGTGATGATATGGATGTCCTCGAGGTACGGGTCTCGCATGAACGGTTCCAATGGTCCTCCACCGATGATGTTTTTCGTGATGTCATACTCGATATTGATTTTTTCCACGGGCGTGATGCGGATTTTACCTCGTTTTACTTTTTCTACTGCGGCTGCCTGTTCATCCATGATCGTGATTTCGTCCATTAGAACGCGAATGGCTTCCTTGATCTCATCGTCCGTTTTCACCATGGTTCGATACGGGGCACGCTCGTAGATCAAATCTAAAATCTGGTTGCGCTTCGCTTTCTCCGCTTCGCTGAGGTTCGGCTCGATTGCATGGTACTCCTTTCCTTCCATGTCCTTGGTCCGAAAGATGTGAATAAACACGGACCCTTTCGTCGGATAGATCACATTAGGGAATTTCTCTTCTTTGAGGTCCCGTGGTAATTTACTGTAAAACACAGGCCGTGGCATCCTCCCCTGGATCTCTGCGAGGTACTTCTGGAGATGAGGATTCTCTTTGATGATTTTCTCCTCTTCTTTTTTCTCCATGGCGGTCATGGGCCTCATCTCCTCCTTAGAACGCCACTCCGCTCGACTCTATGGTCAGGCCTACACCTGGTCGTACTGAAAAACGGGTGACAGGTTCGTATTTGAAGCGCGCGCCGTTGAATTTCTCAAGATAGATGTTGTACACGATGCCAATCCCTGGTGCGGTCTCCCGCGATGTCCGAAAATGAATCGTGGTGATCATCCGAAAAGTGTTATGAATCTCCTCAGACCACTCGGTCGGATTCGCGGTGACAAAGATGATTTTCCCTGAACCGGTGAGCCGGTTGAAGAAGCTGGTGAGTTCTGTGAGATTATCGGTGTTCAGGCTTTCCTTAAGAAGGGTTGACAGTGAGTCGATGAAGATCACCTCAGGGTCAAACAGCTTCCTCCCTGTTATCAACGCTTCAAGGAACGTTTTTCGTGGGAGTGTCTCTGCAAGGGTCACTTCCGTGGAGATGAAAAAGAACTTCCCTGCCATGAGGTATTTTCGCACGTCGTATCCAACAGATGCAGTTTGTCGTAAGAAGCCCTTGATCGTGAATTGTGTCGACACGTAGGAGCACGTGCAATCATTTCTTAATAACGCATAGCAAAATCGTTGGCAAAAAATGCTTTTCCCGGTTCCCTCCTTCCCTTCGATGAAGATCAACGAGCCATTCGGTATCACTTTACCGAACCGTTCTGCAAACCCGTCTTTTTCTCCTTTCCGTTCGAGGATAAGGGATTTGACTCCTTCCATAACACATCATTTTTTCTTTTATCGGATAAACATGAATTCATCCTCAGTCGCTTGTGGTCCAACGAGTCGTAGCGTATGGTCTCCTACAGCGATCGTCGCATTCACGAAGAGTGTGGTGACCTCTTGCATGACAAGCGAGCTTTCGGTAAAGTAATAATGAGATGAAGGGATGATTTCTCCATCGAGAAACACCTGAAATGATTGATTTGTCGTAGTTAGAGTCGTTGCCCCGATATTTTTCAGATAGAAAAGATAGTAATCCCCTTGCATTGGAATCGTGTTGGGGTCGTTGATGACCGAAAAATCTGTGTCGAGTTGTTCTTTCAAGCGAGTACCAACGTTCGAAAGACTTGTACTCACATTCAACGTGATGGCAATGAACACCCCAGACACCATGCCGGCAGCGATGACCGCTGCGATAAAAAAGATCACATGTGTCCCTGTTAAGCTAAAGCCCATGGTTTTTCCTCATTATGGGGTATATGTATAATAATCAGCGATCCCGTTATCGCTAATAATTTTGATACGCGCTGCTCCTCCAACACCTGAGATGTTTGTCAGGGAGAAATACCCGATGTTCTGCGGATATAAGCATGTGCAAGAGCAGGATGCCGGATACTCGGTCCCATTCACTAACACCGCAAAGTTCTCTGTCTTGAGTGTTACGCTCCCCGTATTTTGTACCGTAATGTTATAATCATAGTTGCTCCCGTTCACTGATCGAGATACGGTAGTGATGTTGATGTCTGTTTGCAGTTGATCGGTGAGACGATTTTTCAATTGATCATACGATGTGTTAATCCCGTCAAGCGTCGGCAGCAGAGCGCCGGTAATAATCTCGAGTGCCATGAACAACGTGACTGCTAGAATCGCAGCTGAAGCAATCAGCGAGAACCCCATCGTTTTTCCCTCCTATGTACTCAATGGATGTGCATCCATGATACGTAGTAACCAACTATGTAATATGATGCGAAGATATTAAAGTTTATTCCCCACGTGATAGGTTATTTGACCTGGTAGCCTTCGAGGCTTTTCGCCATCTTCTCCATATCGCGTTCGATCTTATCGATGAAGCGTTCATCCAGTTGTACTCCTTTGAGTTTCTGGATGAACAGCAACGATTGGAGATGATCACGAGTCGGTAATTGAGATGACCGCGGTGTGGCTGGAGTTGGCTCTTCTACGAGTCCTTTTGAGTAATCGAGTAAATCTAATCGTACGTTATCAGAGATCCAGCCGATATCCACATAGTATCCGAGAATGTCAGGAAGGTTCGTTTTCCCTGTTTTATCAACGAGATATTGAAGCCATTTCATGATCACAACAATACTTTCGGGGTCATTTGGAATTTGCTCAAGGGGCTGCAGGGTTTCTTCGGGGACCATTATTGGTTCGACTGTCCGAATGTCTTTGGTTCTCACGAATCTTTGAGGTACTCCGTTTACACCTTGGAGGTTGTGTTCTTCAACGATGCTGATGCGTTTGCTAAGGGTTTCCATCTCTTCCAGGAGTTTTTTCATGTCGGTGTGTTGTATGGTCTGGTCGTTCACCATGGTTTTTTGTCCTCGTGTTGAGGAGAGTGCGGCATCCTTGGTCTCTTGCTTTCCCAGGTGGTTTGTAGGAGTATACGTGCGAAGTGCATCCTGTATTTTTTGTACCAATCGATAGAGTTGATCCTTTGTGATTTTTATGTTGCGTTCTTTTACCTTTTCACTGATTTTTTGTGCGATTCTTGGTGGTACTTGGTTACGCTGAACGAGTAACTTTAATTCTTCCTGTAATGTGATTTCTTCAAGCGGTGTTGTTCCGTTTGTTGTGGTTTCGTCTCCTATACTCATTCACCTACTCTTATGTTGAAACGCATTTCCTTTATTTTAAACTTAGGAAAAATTCATTGATCATGGAATCGATATTCTGCTCTAAAAATAAATTTTCAAGAGATTTACTCAAGATTTCATCGACTTCTCTCTCTGAGATGGTTGGATTGAACGACTGGTAGACGGCGGTTTCTGTGGTCGATGCAGGTTTCTCGATTGAGGTGATGTTTGGGACGATTGGTATTTCAGGTGTCGTTGCGGTTGATGTCGTATTTTGTTCAGGTGTTTTCGCGGTTGTCAGGGGGAATTCGTTTTTCTTTGCCGTATCAATGCCGTTCGATTCTTTTTCTAGTGATAATTCGATATCCCCCATTCTTCCTTTGATAGTATCGAGTTCTTTTGTGATATTTTCGAGGGCATCCAGTCGTTTTTTGGTGACCTTTGAAAGACCAACGAAAGGATTCATCTGTTCTGAGACGATTTCGTATAAACTCACAAGATCATCAAGGTCTTTTGAGAGACTTTCGACTTTTTCTGATAAGTTACTGATATCCTCTTGATTTTTTTTGATTTGGAAATCAAAGTCTTTGAGGTTCTGCAGGATTGTACGTCGTTGTTCAAGTTCTTCTCGTGCCTGATCCGCTGATGCTCCAGGAGCCTTATCGCCGATGATCTTATTTACGTCTGGTACTTTCCCTGGTTTTACCTCGTCTGCTTTTGTCTCCGGTGTTTTTTTCTTTGGGTCGGTATCTGATTTATTTTGATTCGATGCGTTCTCCGGGGAAGAGAATTTTATGATTTTCCGATCCGGCTCTGGCTTTTTTGCGGGTTCTTCGGTCTTTTTTTCCTGGATCAGCTTCTCAGACAATGCTTGCTTAGAGGAGTTGGTAGAAGTATCTATAGAAGGAACTGGTTCATCTTTTCCCAATTTTAGTTTTATCGCTACCCCTCCGTGCGTTTTTCTTGTGTTGAATCCCAAGGGATATCAACAGAAATCTAATATTTATACTTTTATGTACTGACATGTGTTTTTCTGTGCTGATGAAAATCCGATGCGTGATTCTTCTCAGCTCTGGTCTTTTTCTTCTTGTTTTTTCAGAAACAAAATGTTTTAAAACAACCGGTAGATAGTGATATGGGAATTCGTTACTAAAGAATGATTCAATGCGTGATATTGAGGAGATGGCAACCATTACTAGTGACCAAGAGGGTGACTCGCAGGCTGTTCGTCATGAGTTACTCTTAAGTATAACCCTTGATCAGGAGATTATCCAATTCAGTCGAGAGTGCGAGCGAGTTACAGCTTATACTCGCGAGGAGGTCCTCCATAAAAAATTCAGTGACATTCTGCTTCCTGTCGAATATTTTCCCCAATTAAGAATTCTTCTTGATACCATTCAGAAGACCGGAGAGATCAGTGAATTTACCCTTCCTTTGAAGACCAAGCAGGGTGTCCTCGTTCCCGTGACATGGAATGGGTTTCTTATGAAGGAAGAACAAGGGAGCCAGTACAATATTTGTCTCCTGGGGATATCCACTCAAACTCACAATACTCTCGAAGGTACGGACGCACAAGATTCACCATCGATAAAGGCGATCTTCAATGACCGTAGCGAAGAGACAAATGAAAAACAGCAGATCACCCCTTCGGTTACATCAGTGTCATGTCAACAGATTGAACAAGAAATGTCTATAGAGAAGAATATCAGCAACGGTACATCGCATGATGATTCGACCCTGCAGCAGGCGGCTTCTTCTTTACAATCGATAGAAAGACTTGTTGGTACCACCTCAAAGCAATTAGATGACCTGTCGCTGATAATACAAAATCTTTCTGAAAAATATGAGACGATCAATGAGCGACTCGGTGATCTCGAAAGAAAAGACGAACAGTCCGAAAAAATCGAGAAACAACCTGTGAGGCATTTGGAGCCCATGGAAAGTGGATACCCAAAGCTTACAAAGAAAAAGATGAAAACGTCTCCTTCTCTACATTTCCCTAAGAAAGAATCGTCGACCTTCGAAAAAAAACCTGGTTTTTTTTCAGATCCCTTAGGGTATACACGACAACGAAAAGATCTAAATAAGAAACTTCAGGAGTGCGAACATCGACAAAAGGAGCTTGAGGCATTCGAAGCACAACTTCTACAGGAAAAGAAGATCTTTGATTCGCGGATCGAAGAATTTCGTCAATGGCGCGACAAATTAGAACAACTGGAAATGGAGATAGAGAAACGACGGCAAGAGCTCCTTGAACTGGATGTTGCTCTGGGAGACCAAATTCCACAGATTTCACTTAATGATAGTTCTGATGAGTCGAAGATCAATAATGTTGTTGCGTCGGAGACGCCGAACTATCAGCAGATCCTCGATGGCATCACCCAATCTGCCGTGATTGTTCAACGAGGGATTCTGAAGCAAATTAATACTCCCTTTGCCGAGCTGATAGGATATCCAGTGACTGAAATCGTGGAGAAGAATTTCTTTGATTTTATTGCAGTTGATGGTCTTGAGGGGGTCGAGCAATACTATCTGAGTCGTTTGAAAGGGGAAAGCACGAGTTCCTACACAACGGTTTTTTCGACGAAGCAAAATGAGAAAGTAGTAGTCGAGGTATCGGTAAAGCCTATGATCTACAACGGTGAAAAAGCGGAAATTGCTATTATGACCATCCTCGAGTCACAGAAACAAGAAGGATAAAAAATAAAAAAAATGTGACGAAGAAAGCATGATGTCGCTTTCTTCATGGTGTTATCTTCTTGTGTCCTCAGACTTCGACAACCCTGTACCTGAATGCATCTGGGGCGTTCACGAGGAAGATGCCGTCAACACCGACTTCTGGCACAAGTTTTGCTTCAACGCTTTCTCCAGCCATTAAACCTTGGGTTGTTGGAAGCGCTGCGGTGAGATTCACGATGAGTATTGCTTGGTCTGAGGTGCTGAGTCCGTTGGTTTTCATGATGGATTGGTCAGAGTCGTGTACGGCGATGACTCCGTAGTTGGTGGCGTTGAGCATGGAGAGGTTGAGGGCATGAAATACTCCGCCGACATCGACTTTATTTGTTTTGCATTGTTTATTGAGTGATAGTACTGTATAATTATCTTTTTGGAGGTAGAGGAGTGTTTTGTTTAGGTCGATATCGAGGGATCCTGCGCGTGTTGCGACTGCGATGGCGAGGTATTCGATTTTGGTTTTGTTTGCGTCGGTGTATCCTGATACTTCGATGATGCGGAGGCCGCTTGAGACGTCTCTGATGGTTTGTTTGCCTACCGCGTATGCTCGTTGTTGGAGTGATTCTGCGGTTTGGATGATGACGCTTGCTGCGACCGCGGCGA
>Ga0153915_10005361_pt1 | contig 11918 bp, 9 predicted proteins | sample Opewatmetagenome_2_FD_107003 | JGI IMG/M metagenome (GOLD analysis project Ga0153915, IMG submission 107003) | Freshwater wetland microbial communities from Ohio, USA - Open water 3 Core 3 Depth 3 metaG | ecosystem: Environmental > Aquatic > Freshwater > Wetlands | place: USA: Ohio, Lake Erie...
GCCTCCACAAAATAAATCGCCCTACGCGATCTGCGTCGGGCGATGGATTAGCGGTACAGGGATTCAGCACATAGGCGTGCTTCGTCCTCCCGCCCGACGGGCGTTCTTCAGATTATTATTCAATGAGGAATATACATTCGTGAGCATGACCCATTCCTTAAATCTAGGCTGCATTATAACCGAAAAATATCTGGGATGGAAGTATCGCAATACGATGCAAGCTTTTTGGATAGTGACCCGAAACAAACTCACCTGATTCTCATACTTGCTTTATAATAAGAAAAATTTTACAGAAGGAAACAACTAAATATGAAAAAATATTCGTGGTTGACTTTGTCGGTTTTTCTCTTAATTACAATCTTCCTGACTGCCTGCTCCGGTCCTCAAGGCGCCCAGGGATTAGATGGACCTGCTGGCCCTCCAGGTCCTGAGGGTCCCCAAGGCCCTGTCGGCGATCCAGGTCCCGCTGGTCCTGCAGGCGAGCCTGGGCCCTCCGGTGCCAGCTATGTTGGCTCCCAAACTTGTGGAGGCTGTCATCAAGAGATCTACGCTACCTTCTTAAAAACCGGTCATCCCTGGGCTTTGAATAAGATTTCCGGTGCCCAGGCTCCAGATTATCCTTCCACGAATATTAGCCAATTACCGGCAGGATATACTTGGAATGATATCCTGTACGTCATCGGCGGTTATAACTGGAAAGCACTTTTTATCAACTCACAGGGTTACATTATTACGGATGAGCCTGGTAAGAGCGGCGATAGTAACTATCTAAACCAGTGGAACCTTTCTAACGATCTTCTGGGTAAGCAAGCAGGTTTTGTTTCATATCATTCTGGCGAAGAAAATCTTTCTACCCCTTGTGTCTCGTGCCATACCACCGGGTATAACCCGGCTGGAAATCAAGATAATTTGCCCGGATTATTGGGCACATGGGTATATGATGGTATCCAATGCGAAGAGTGTCATGGACCGGGTGGCTTGCATATCACGAATCCCAAAGGGATCGCTATGCAGATCAACCGTGATCCAGAGGCTTGTCGTCAGTGTCACAGCTCTGAAATTGCTAATCCGATACAGGCACATGCTGGTTTTATTGATTTCTCCGATCAGAATAACGATCTTTTTGTAGGAAAACATACTGTGCTGGAGTGTGTCACTTGCCATGATCCTCACCAAGGTGTCGTCCAGTTGCGCCACGCCCAAGCCCCGACTACTTTAGTGAAATGTCAGGATTGCCATTTCAAAGAAGCCCAATTTCAGAAAAATTCCAAGCATGTCAGCATTGGCTTGAGTTGTACCCAGTGTCACATGTCACAAATCATCAAAATGGCTTGGGGAGAAGAAGCCAGGTTCAATGGGGATGTGCGTACGCATGCTGTCGCAATTGATTCTGCCCAAATTGACCAAATTTACACAGCTTCAGCCGAGGATGGAACCGAACAATTATTCATCAAGCCTCAAGTTGGGTTAGATTTCGCCTGCCGCCATTGTCACAATGGTTTAGCCGGCTCCCTCAAAACTGACCAGGAACTGATCAATGTTGCATATGGTTACCATGACCGTCCGGTTGAGCCTCCAAGCTTACCGACACCAACAGCCGTTCCACAGCCGTAATTCAGATCCAAAAATCCCAAAAAGCGGGTAAAACAGCAGATTTACCCGCTTTTTCTCTCTTTTAGGCCACATAAGGTATACATGGTTTACGATCTTTCTCCTGGTTTAAAAGTTAGAAAAAGATTTTCTTTTTTCCAATCCATTTTTCTGTTACTGATCCTATATCTTTTAACATCCTGTCGTTCGAACCTTAAAGAGGAGGCTCCTTTGAAAGCAACTACACCTGTCCTTGAACCAACTTTAGAGACTGCAGAACGGATGAAGTCTTTGATACCCAAGCCAGTTTCTGTCACACCAACTTCAGGGTCTTTCACATTAACGAATGACACCCAAATATTGATAAAGCCAGCCAACCAGGAGCTGATCTTTATTGGTGACTATCTGGCAGGTAAGCTCAGGTCGTCCACAGGTTATGCTTTGCCAGTTACCCCCGATACAGGAGTCAATGAACCTGGGAATTTATATCTATCCATCAATGATGCGGACCCATCTCTGGGTGCTGAGGGTTACCTGTTGACGATCACACCTGACCGTGTGTCTTTGACCGCTTCACAACCAGCTGGTCTTTTCTGGGGTGTGCAGACCATACGCCAATTACTTCCTCCTGTGGTTGAGAGTAAGGTTATCCAACCTGGGAATTGGCAGATTGCGGCAGGCACAATCCGTGACTACCCTCGCTTCAGTTGGCGGGGAGTGATGTTAGACGTAGCTCGACACTTCTTCAGCGTGGAAGATGTCAAGCAGTATATTGACCTGATCGCATTTTATAAGATGAACCGTTTCCACATCCATATCTCAGATGATCAAGGTTGGAGGTTGATGATCGATTCCTGGCCGAACCTGGCTCTTTATGGTGGAAGCACCGAAGTGGGTGGTGGTCCCGGAGGATACTATACAAAAGATCAGTTCACAGAGATTGTATCGTTTGCCCAAAGCCGGTATATCCTCGTTGTCCCAGAGATTGATATGCCCGGGCATACCAATGCTGCCCTGGCATCCTACCCTGAGCTTAACTGTAATGGCATCGCCCCGAATCTATACACTGGCACAGAGGTTGGTTTTAGCTCGTTATGCGTCAGTAAAGAAATCACCTTCACTTTTTTGGGAGATGTGATCCATGAGATTGCAGCCCTGACTCCCGGTCCGTATATCCATATCGGTGGTGATGAAGCAGCTGCCACCTCGCCTGGTGATTACAAAAAGCTCATAGAACGGGTTCAAGCCATCGTGCAAGCAAATGGCAAACAGGCTATCGGCTGGGAAGAGATTTCTCAAGTGAACCTTTTACCTGGTTCAATCGCACAATACTGGAGCAGCGGGCATGCCCGTAAAGCTGCGGAACAAGGCAACCAGGTGATCATGTCTCCCGCTTCTAAGATATATCTGGATATGAAATACAATTCCACAACCCCGCTTGGGTTGAATTGGGCAGGTTATGTTGAGGTTTCGGATTCATATAACTGGGATCCAGCCAATCAATTGTCCGGTGTAGCCGAAAGTGACATCCTGGGTGTCGAGGCTCCTTTATGGTCTGAAACTCTTGAGACGATCCAGGATATCGAATACATGGTTTTCCCTCGCCTGCTGGGTGTGGCAGAGATTGGCTGGTCACCTTCTACGGGCAGAGGCTGGGACGAATACAAAGAACGTCTCGCTGTCCAGGGCTCCAGGTTGAAAGCTATGGAAGTCAATTTTTATTCCTCTCCTCAGGTGCCATGGAGATAAGCTCACTGCTTTAATAAGCAAGACAAGAAAAAGGAGTAATCTATGCAATCGAAAATCAATGCAGAAGAATTTAAAGTCTACATTCAGCAGGCGCTCGATCTATGGCACGTACCGGGCGCGGCTGTGGCGGTGATCCATAAAGGGGAATCAATTTTATGTGAGGGTTACGGTTTACGTAACCTGGCGAAAAACCTTATAGTTATCCCAGAAACGCTCTTTCCTATCGCCTCCTGCACGAAGGCTTTCACATCTATGTGCCTGGCGCTGCTGATTGAAGAAGGCAAGCTTGATTGGGATAAGCCACTTCGACAATACCTGCCCTCATTCAAACTCAATGAGCCTTTTGTCACGGAGCATGTTACCCCGCGTGATTTACTTTGCCACCGCACAGGCCTGCCGCGCCACGATATGATTTGGTATGCCTCGAACTTCAATCGACGAGAGATCTTCGACAGGCTACAATTCCTGGAACTCAGCAAAGATTTACGCTCCGCGTTTCAATACAATAATCTCATGTATATGACCGCAGGCTGGTTAGTACAAGAGCTAACCGGTATGAGCTGGGAAGTTTTCGTTCAGAAGCGTATCTTCGACGTTTTGGGTATGAACCGCAGTAACACCTCGTCCGCTCAAACGCAGCAAGATGAGAACCACAGCAAACCTTATATGTATCGGCAGGGTGCCCTGAAGGAGATTCCTTTCTACGAGGCGGATGGCGACAAGGTTGCGACTGGACCCGCCGGAACGATTGTTTCTTGCGTGAAGGACCTGGCACTTTGGCTGCAAGTACATATCCATGAAGGTAAAGCTGGCGAAATACAGTTGGTCTCACCAAACCAGCTCCATGAAATGCATAAACCCCATATGTTTATAGATGATCCACAAGGTCAGAAGAGATTTGGTTTCGAATTTTCAAGCTATGGGTTGGGCTGGGGACTGCAAGATTACAAAGGACAAGTGTTGGTTCAACACGGCGGGGCAATCGATGGATTTGGATCCTTGGTTTCTTTTATGCCACGCTACCAATTGGGCGTAGTAGTGCTCTCGAACGGAGATCGAGTCCACAATTCCCTACCAGAGGCCGTCACGCTAGACCTGTTTGATCGCTGGTTGGGTTTTGAGAAGACCGATTGGAATTCCAAATTCAAGGAACTGACCGATGAATATCTTGCTGCTGATGATCGCGGCAAAGCCCAATCAGCCGAACAACGTCGTCCGATACCACCATCGCACCCAATCGAAGCTTACTTGGGTGATTATAGTCACCCAGGTTACGGGATCATATCGATCCGGAAAGCTGGAGAAGATTTAGAGCTGGTGATGAACGATAAGATTCATATGTCGTTGGAACCATACCACTACGACATATTTGAGGCGACTTTCGAAAGCCAAGATATGCACTCCAAGCTTTCATTCACCACAGACCTGCAAGGTAACATCGCCGGTTTCTCCACGCAAATCGAGCCGATGGTCAAAGATGCATTCTTTAAACGCCTGCCAGATAGCAGCCTGAGTGACCCAGATTTCCTTTTGCGCTTCGTTGGCGAGTACGACTTAATGGGAGACCAGCTCGTAATTGTGGTAAAAGATGGGAAGCTGTTCGCCAGCCTTCCTGGGCAAGAGCACGAACTCGTACCTTATCAGGGAACTGAATTCCATATTAAAGAGATGGTAGGATTTGGTATTACTTTTCAGTTGGACGATAAAGGCAAATGTATACAAGCCAACCTCAACCAGCCTGGATCGGTTTTTGTAGCGAAGCGATTGACAAAGGAAAATACCCAGCCCATTCACGGAAAATAGTTAAACAATGTTGACAATTTAAAACTATGCTGGTAATATTTTACATAGTAGGATGCTAGTGTGTTACCGTTGGATGTAGTGTGAAACTATTAATGGCCCAAGGCGTTATGCCAAGGGCCGTTTTTCGTTGGCTGCACCGATGGGACGGAAAAGCATCGAAGAATATTCATTCAAACAAGGAGTAAAAAGAAAATGTCTGAACGTATCGTCGGCACAGTCAAATGGTTCAATAGCAGCAAAGGTTACGGCTTCCTGTCCCGCGAAGGCGGGCCGGATGTGTTCGTCCACTTCTCGGCTATTCAGACTCAGGGATACCGCACCCTGACCGAAGGGCAGAAGGTGGAGTTCACAGTTGAGAAGGGTCCCAAGGGATTACAGGCATCCAACGTAGTCCCCATCCCATAAGCAACATATTTTGAGAGCATTTTCACCCCAGAGACAATTCTGGGGTGAAATTATTCTACGCCTTTTGCATGCGTAAATAGACCCATGATCCAGCGCCAGCAAGTGTAGTAAACAAGGCGCTGAGTAGAAAAAAAGCTGGGTATCCATTAGAGGGGATCATATACCCACCGAGCAACCCAATCAACCCAAAGCTCAACGAGGCAGCAATTGTAGTCACTGCTGACATAGAGGCGCGATAGTCGGCAGGGACGGATTCCATTTGGATCGTGATCAATGCCGGACGGGCGATCTGCACCATCATGATCGTCCCCATGTATCCCAGGCTGGCTCCGTACCAGGTAGGGAGGAAGATCAAAGGAAGCATGCAGATTGAAGTGGCGAGGGTGAAAAGGATATAGGTTCTGGCATTACCCAGTCGTGCAGTAAAGAGGGGTGTCAGTAGCGCCCCCATCCCGGCGATAAGCTGACCAAAACCCAGGATCAAACCGATCCATGTGGTAGGCAGGGATAAACCATTATCCAGGTAAACGTTAAAAAATGAGCGTATCGATCCTTCCCCAGGAACTTGAATAGTTACAATCAAAGAGAGCAGGACAATAATTTGCAGGGGATTCAATCCTGAGAAAATAAAGGATCTAGATTTAGAGCTGGAGATTCTACGCTTATTTTCCTGATATTGGTCTTGTTCTGAAGTGTCTGACTGAGGTTGACTGGTGGGCAGCATGACCAAAAGAGCAAATACGCTGATCACTGCTGATATCCAGAGAGCAATTTGATAAGGACCTGCGCTTGTTAGTGGTATGCCTGTAAAACGATTAACAAGTCCTGGGATCATTCCCCCTAATAAGCTACCACCGAATCCGCTGAGAGGCCATAATGCAGCCTGTACTGAAAAGGCATGTCCACGTTCTAATGTGGTTGTTGAGGCAGCCAGGAAGGGCTGAGAGGCGACCAGATAAAATGCCAATCCGACCGAGTTGATCCCATAAGAGATCAGTAGAAACGCTGAACGCCACGAGGCGGGAATAAAAATGGCTCCCTGGATCAGGACGCTAGAAACAATGTTGATGACCAATCCTGCCAGAATGGTCCTGCGGCTGCCGAAGCGGCGTTCGAGAGCAATGGCTGGTAAGCAGAAAGCCATCAGGGTTAAAGAACTGACCGCATTAAGCGTTCCAATGAATTGGGTTCCATACCCAAGGCGTAACATGTAAAGATTGAATAGGGCTGCAAAAATCCCACCAAAGTTCGTGAAGCCGATCACGGCTGCAGCGATGAGAAACAGGCGGACGTTTACATTGAAGCGCCGTAAAGCCGTGAGATAGCTCATCCCCCTTGTGCCTTGATCAATTCAACCCCCAGGCTGGTCAATTCCTTAACCTGCTCCTCGCTTAGTGCCCCTAAGCAAACCAGGTGGGTTCCTTGGGGTGAAAATAACACTACTAATTGGCCATAATTACCACTGTCCTGCACAGCTTTGATCGGGTGAGCTTCAGCCCATCCCACTAAAGGGAGAATTACCCAGGGATTCATTGCCTGGCGTGCGGAATGTGGATCATTAGTCAGTGTGGAGAAAAAAGGTTCGAGGCGCGGGTCAGCCGGCTCCAACGGGGTAGCATTTTCCAATCCAGGAGTGGCTTCGGGTGAAAACCCATAGATTTTTACAATTTGCTCATATAGAAATCGTGAAACTACCCCGGGAACCTTTGCGCTTGAGAAAAGTTTTGACGCTTTTGGGATCTGTACAATAAGAAGAAATCCGGCGGAAAATTGAAATGCGTCCGAGAACCAATGCGTTGTCTCTGTAGTGCCAGTGGTGCTTCGTTCCAGACGCCAGTGCACGTCGCTCGTAGTGCCCTCCTGCGCAGGTTGTAAAGCAGAGATGGTCGGAGTGCCAAGAGCCGGATCAGGTGTCATTGCACGGGTTAAGCCGAGAAAATCTCGCAATTTTTGCGCCTGGCGCTCTTTTCCGCGGTAACCGCTGGTGTAATAACTGTGAAAGGGGATGCTTTCCCCATTTTTAGTGATGATTGCAACCCGATATGTTGCCCCACCATCGTCACTTCGATTTTGCTCTATTTCAATTGAAGTAATCTCGTTGATAAAATATTCTTTGACCATGTTCCTGAAAATGGATCGATTGCGTAAAGTAAATATGCCGGTATCTTTATCAACAAGAATCGTGGTTATGCTCCCCAAGACCAGAGCCAGCAATAGGCCGATGATAAGGCAGATGGCTCCCGCCCAGATCGATTCCTGCGCGCCGAGTAGATATAGACCAATGGCGATGAAGATTCCGCCGATAATCCACAGAACGATTGGATAGCTGCGGATTTGCAATCGGTTGGACGGTTCAGATGGCATAAGTTTTTTCCTTAGGAAGTGTAGAAATGAGGTTAATTTTTATCTTTAAGTGCATCAAGCGCAGCCCGCGCTGAAGCTACCTGTTCTGGATGCCAACCAGGTTCCGAAACCATGCGGTTCAGGTGGTCGAGAACTGCTCGCTGTTCTTGAGGATCTAATCTATTAAATGCCTGATGGATGAGCTCTTCTTGCCGCGAAAGCAGGTCCTCCCAAAGAGCCTCGATTTCATCATAAGATTTTTCCATCGAACTCTCCCGCCTGAATATAAACGGATTGTGGCGGGAGGTCAAGACTGCAAGGTAAATTCGACCCAAAGAGCATTCGGAGATTCATCTGAGCGGATAGACCCAATAAAATCTTGCCAGCTTGCCTTCGAGATTAAATTACCCTCCGGAAAATCTGGTACATGGAAAGGTGTGGTGGGATCGACGTTACTTCCAGCCGGTTCCTGGATGTTGGTGATGATTCTACCTTTGGCTTGCTTTAGCAAAAGCTGCTGAAGAATAGGGGCGGGCATAGCCCATTTTTTCTTCTTAGCTTTCCCGGTATCTACGGGGATCATCGCCACCAGTTCATCGGGATTCATAGAAAGCAATCCACCATCTAATTGTGTCGCATTGTGGCTGCCGTGGTGACCCACCTTATAAAAAATCGTCCGCCTCAATATATCTTTTCCTTTGGCTGAATCCGTCCACGATTTCCAATTCCCATACTGTGCGTCTGCAGCAAAAAGAAGAACATCTCTATTCGGTAGAATTTCGATTGCCAATACCAGGCTGGTGTTGTTGATGTCACTATCCAGATCAAGAGCCATTGAGCCTACCGAGCCCAACCAATCGGTATCTATTCGCCGCCAGTCTAATTCCAGATTAGGTGTCGAGTCCGATCCATAGTATTCATGGAAGAATGCTTGGCTTAGGTCTTGGGAGGCATCATCTAAGGAAATGCCGAGGGAACGGTCGAAAGGTAAACTGAGATTCACAAGCTCTTTTAGATCGCTCTCGGTTAAGCCTTCTGGTAATTTTCCGCTTTGGGTGCGAAATCCCAGTTGCAAAACAGCGGTAGAAAAAGCTGTAGAAGGATTGACTGTTTCACCCCGGTCGAGTTGCTGTTTGGATTTGGGTGGGTCACCGCGTCTCAGAGCTTGAAGGTCACTCGGAGGAGCCAGAACATGAATGCGCAAATCCTCAAAGCCTTCTAAGGTCATCACTTTGGTAGGACCATTGGGTCCTGGTTCAGGTGCTAAGTACATTTGCTTTTTACCCAGCTTCTTAACCGTATCCATCGAACCCAGGGTTAGAAAATCCTGCAGTTCCTGGAAACTTTCGTAATCCTTCCCCTTTTTCTTCAGCTCCTCGATGGCGATATCCAGGGTTTGGGCAGAAATTTTCCAGTATTGGCGATAAGTCTCCTTTACCTCAGGATCATCTTTGTTCTCCATCCAAGACATCCAAACCTGGTCAATTTTAAATTTCTCAAGAAAGAGATTTTCGTGGAACACAAACCCTGAGAGATGGTCTGCATGCTCGTGGGTGGCGACGAGGACATGCAGCCTGCCGCGCGTGATACGCCGGATATCCTTGACAATTAGCTCCAGACGTTCTTTTTCGCCTGCAGTTTTTTGTAATACACCACAGTCGATCAAGATGAACCGCGTGAGAGGACCTTTTTTGAGCTTGAGCAGAAAACAATCCCCGAGTCCAGGACGGTACATGCGAATTGTCACTTGCATCTTGGGAGGTTGCGTATTATCTGTTGCTGTGGTCTGATTGCTCATTTCAAACCTCCATTTGGCTCACCGCCGTGAAGTAAGGCAAATATTTCAAAAGGCTCTACGTTTTCGCTCAATGCATCTCGAAATGGATTGCCAAAGTATGTTGCCTTGAGCGAAGGCACCTGCCCACCTTCCAAGATATAACGACGCAAGGCTTCCAGTCGTCTTTCACTGGTGACGGATTTTCCAATCACGTAGCGGGCTCTCCCGCTTTCCAATGATATTAGAAATGTGATTCCGCCTCTGAAGAGGAAATCTGCTGGAGGCGGAGAGATTTGACCCAGATCTACTTTATTCTGAACTTGAGGATCGATATATCCACGGCGTGCCTGACTCACTTCCACTACCAGGTCAGGCAGACTGTATTGGTTCTGGCTGACCCGATATGCCAGGCGGACTGAATTAACTTTGAATGGCAGTCCATCAGGATATAGAACGATACTGGGAGTAGGATTCCATAGAATTAAGCGGATTGAGTCTTCAAAATTCTTTAAATTATCGGCGCTCATCCCAACGATAGTTCTTAGATATGCAGGAAGGTCTTTCCTCAACCAACCTGTAAACAGCTTGGCATATATGGAGCTGCTGTCGTATAAGTTTTTTCGCGGTTCTCGCGATTGACTTTCATCACCAGGTTCTCGAATAATGGAGGAGCGATTTGCGATTTCATAATTCTGTATTTGTTGTAAGACATTGGTCGAAGAAAAGAAATTGCTGATCGTCTCGCCATCCCCGCTGGGAGGTCGCCAAAGCAAACTCTCCTCCGAAAGACTGCGCACATTATCAGGATAAATCCCATAACGGCGGAAAGATTCCATCAATGCAATCCGGTATCCATCCGGATCTGAGGGTGAAATATCATAATCAGCAGTGATCAATGCGCGTAGATATTCGCCGAAGGTGATATCCACCACAGGAGAATAGTCCAGAGCGCGTATGCACATCGTGAGAAGGTGTTGGGCAACACGAGAAGCTTCCTCTGACATACGCGTAACCAGGTCTGGATGGATATTGCCAGGATGCAGGATGCCTGTGCCTCCAGTAGCAATGCGTACTAAATCAGAGGTCCGGTGATTATAGACCATTAAGAAGGCATCGAAGATTGCTGCGACCAGGATGGCGCCGCGTTGATGAGGTTCAATGGTTTTTCCGAGTGCGGATGGATCGGGTTTTTGACCAATCGCACTCCGTAAAGCGCGTCGATTTCCGATTGCCTGACCGAATTGTTGGGCGAGCTCAGCCAGTAGATTATCGCTGGTCAGGTCACCGCGCGTCTGCGCGATCTGATAATGAAGCACCTGAGGGTATGAAAAGTGTTGAAATAGGGCGACAATATCCGCGAACGCTTCGTGTAAAGCTAAAACGTCGGCATTGCTGGGATTGTTAAAGTTTGGATGAATGCCGTCCAAAATGGCATGTGTAACTTCATGAGCGATAATATCATGAGATAGGCAGGTGAAGACAATGCTTCCTGGAAAAATTTTGCTGTCTTTATCGCCTGAGGCAGGAAAATATCCGAATAAGATCGCTTTTTTCAGAGGGCTGTAATAAGCATTTGCTTCGCGTAAAGCATGCGGATACAGGCGTAGGCAAGGCACATAGGTATCCTCCCCGTTCACTTCTCGAGGAGACCATAGCACAGGTCGGCTCAAAGCTCCTTCAAAATTGGCGATGGTTCGGCTGGCGACAGCGTAAACCATCTGTTGATGGAACTGGGGAGTCCCTTCGGAGGGTGAAAGACCATCTTGCGCCAAAAGATATTTATTATCCAGGTTCAAGGGTGGGTAGAACATATTAGAAGGTGGGTCCACGTCTACTACTTCCAGGTACTCACCGACGGGTCCTGGATGGAGATCCTCCCAGGGAACATGCAGTGTAAGTTGATTAATGGGGGCTGCTTCTAAATCCAGATTCAAGCTCGGATCAAAAGCGAATACTTGGAGCTGGCGAGATTTGGGTCTTGAAGGGGAGAAAGTTACTTTGCTGGACATAGTAGCCTTTCTGATCAATATCGGATTGACTCTTTGATGAGATGGGTCGAAAGTATTTTAAAAATCAAATTACTGAAAATCGACCAATCCCTTTAGCAATTCGCTGGTTTTGATCTCTGGTTTGTCAAGACACTTTCAGCGAATTGCCTGGTCGTCGAACAGCCATGACACATTTATTTTAGAGTAATCGTCTCCGAAAAGCAAGGTAGTTATAGATTATTTATCCACTTGTTTAAAAGAGA
>Ga0153915_10005362_pt1 | contig 11918 bp, 9 predicted proteins | sample Opewatmetagenome_2_FD_107003 | JGI IMG/M metagenome (GOLD analysis project Ga0153915, IMG submission 107003) | Freshwater wetland microbial communities from Ohio, USA - Open water 3 Core 3 Depth 3 metaG | ecosystem: Environmental > Aquatic > Freshwater > Wetlands | place: USA: Ohio, Lake Erie...
ATAAAATCTAATAATATCAGGCTATTATAGCATAAATTTCAGGGGTTGGACCGCCGACAGAAAAATAACCTTATTTTTCAATAGGAAAGAACCTAAAAACCACGATTTTGTCGGCAGTCCAACCCCTGAAATTATTCTATTATCTTTATATCATCAACACTAATTTCACCTTCTATGTTCTCGTCAATACTTTTATTTTTCTTTTTTATAAACAAGAAACTTATTATTCCGAGAATAATAATACTAACTAACCCTAAAGAAGCTAAAACCTTATTTGATATATGAATATTAGAATTTGAAGCACTTGCTTCCAAGTCATTTAAATTAATAATCTGTGGTTCATTATTTTCTTCTTTAATTTCTTCTTGTCTCTCTTCTATCCCCTTTTTACTAACATTAGATGCAACATTTTGACTTGCACTAGTAATTACTGTTTTTTTATTTTGGATAGGATAGGTAGCCACAATATCTCCTCTAGGGTTTTGGATAATTAAATACTTTAAATCATCACCTGTGAAATGTGTTATTTTCGGTGATAATTTTATTCTTCCACCTTTTAAAATACTTGTTCCTGTCGGAAAAGCAAAAACTTTCTGACCAGCAATTATTATCCAACTAGATAAATCAATATCATACTTTGATTTATTCTCAATCTCAATATATGGGTCAGCGTTATTTCCAACTCCACTTATATAAATATCAGCAGGAATAACTTTGATAGTTATTTTATCAGTAGCATCAGGAACTTCTGTTAGAGTATTCTTAAAATAAGACAAGTTTACAACATATTCTCCGGGGTATTCATAAGTATACTCAAGCGGACCATAACTTTTTACTGTCATAATAGTTCCATCACCAAAATTCCAAACAAATTTCCCAACATTATAAGTTATACCATTACTGTCAGCAGTCAAAGAATGAAAAGAAAAAAGAATTCCAGCTGTTAATATCTTAGGAAAATTTATTTTTGTTATTATTTTAAAAATATCAATTTCCTCTTCTTCGTCTTCTTCACTATCTTCATCATCTTCTTCATCATCTTCTTCATCATCTTCTTCATCATCATCTGAAGATGAATTAGAATTTTCTTCACCAGGAGTTGGACTATCCACAAACCAATCTCCACTTGAATATCTTTGAATACTTTTACCTGATGCTGGATTAGAAACATAAGAGTCGTCAGCTTCTCCCCAACCAACAATATCAACAACTTCTTGCTCAGAATTTTTAAGTTGAATTGTATTTGATTCTGTAAGAGTCAATTTAGAAAAAATTAAATCTGAATTATTAATATCATTTTTAGAAATAACAAAATAACTATGTGCTCCAATATTTTGTCCTCCAAAATATGTTTTAGAGATAAGAGAACTAAAAGATGTTCCCGTGGCAGTTTTTCTTTGAAGATACCAATTGGTTAGGTCAACCGAAGATGAACCAGAATTATATAATTCAATAAATCTTTCCTCTGTGGGAGATAATTCTACTTCATTTATATAAACACTAGCAAAAACTTTATGGGCGAATAAAAGAGAAAAAACTAAGAAAATTAAAAGCACAATTGTTGTGTTTCTAATATTCATATACTATTTATTCTCCTAAAATTTTACGGAGGACTTCTTCAGGAACCTCCTTTTTGCTTTTACGTTTATTCCAAGAATTATTAGCAGTTTGTGATTGATTCTCAATATTATCTTCTTTTAATTCTTCAGCTGGTTTTTGCTCTTCTGCTGATTTAGAAAAATTAATTTCTTGTTTTATATTTTCTTCTGGTTTAATAACTGGTTCTTCTTTGGGCTCTATTTTATTATTTATTTCTGCGAGAACATCTCTTAATGAAGCTTTTTTGTCTTCTGAAGCTTCTTTGATTGGTGAAGTAGGTTTAACTTGATTATTATTATTATTATTATTATTTAAGTTTTTCAATTCTGAAAGAGAAATAAAGGTTTTTGCAGGTTCTTTTTTGATTTCTTTTATCTTAATTCCATCTTTTGTTGAAACTTCACTAGCACCTTCTTTTGTGACTTTTAATAATAAATCTTTGAGTTCTGGCGAAGGTCCATGATATCTCTTTTTAAAATTATTATTTTTATTATCCAAATTATTGGATTTATTAAATGAGGGTTTGGGTGTCATAGAACCATTTTCTTTAAACTCTATCCCTAGATCAGCAAGAGGTCTTGTTGACACTCTATCGTTATGAGAATCAGAATGCAAAATAAAACCATGTTGAGGTTTAATCTCACCATTTTTTATCTTTAATAAACATTCTCGGCAATAAACTGGACGACCTTCTTTGGGTTCAAAAGGAACAACAACCGATTTATGACAATTCGTACATTCAGCCTTATATTTTCCATCACCTCTTTCTCCTTGTAACATTCCACTCCATTTTAAAATTTCTGATTCAACCTCTTTTCTAGGACGAGCATATAATTTACGAGAAGAATCAATAATTCTACTTCTAACATCTTTGGCTACATCAATATTAAGAGGGGGAAGAGTTATTGCTGAAAACGGACGGCTAGTAACTCCATCAATCATAAGCTTCACATATATATGATAGTTCGGAAGATTTACTAAATCTTGAACAGTAAACTCTGGTTCAAATTCTTTTTCTAAGAAATCTGCATCGTCCCCACCAACACGAAAAATAATCATAGTCCCGACATTACCAAAGACCGCATCGCGAACCTTTGATCCATCTTTATTTTCAAGCTGAGCTGTATATTGATGAGCAATAACTAGGCATAATCGATATTTTCTAGCTTCTGAAAGAATGTTAGCAAAAGAATCAGTCGCAAAATTTTGGAATTCATCTACATATAAATAAAAATCTTTTCTTTGCTCTTCAGGGATGCGAACACGTTCCATTGCTGCAAGTTGAATTTTAGTAATAATCATTCCTCCTAAAAGAGCAGAATTATCTTCACCAATACGTCCTTTTGAAACATTTACGAGAAAGATTTTACCTTCATTCATTATCTTAAAAATATCTATCGTGGATTTTTCTTGACCAACAACATTACGAATAATAGAAGTTGAAAGAAATTGGCCAACTTTGTTTTGTATAGGAGCAATTGCTTCGTTTCTAAACTGCTCACGCCATTGTTCATATTCACTAACCCAAAAAGCTTTAACAACTGGATCTTTTAAATTATTAATAACCATTTGACGATAATCCTTATCTACTAGCATTCGCTGAATACCAAGCATTGTTGTATGAGGAGTATCAAGAAGAGCTAAAATGGCATTATTTAAAATATATTCCATACGAGAACTCCATGCATTTGCCCAAATTTTTGTAAAAATTCCCATAAGACCAGAAGCAACAAGATGCTTATACTTTGGATTATCAACTTGAATAACATTAAAACCAATATGATATTCTGTATCGGCTGGATTAAAATAGATAATATCTTTCATTCTATATTCTGGGATAAGGTGCAAAATCTCTTCTACAAGTTCTCCGTGAGGATCAACAACACAAACACCATCCCCATTTCTGATGTTTTGAACAATAAGATTAGACAACAATACAGATTTACCTGTACCAGATTTTCCGAGCACATACATATGTTGACGACGGTCCTTGCGTTTTATCCCAAAGATAGCATTATCGTTTCTAAAATTTGTCCTTGCAAAATATGTAATATCACGATTTTGTGGAATTTCGTTGTCCATAATAGATTATTTATATTATACCTTGAAAGTAATAATTAGAAAAGCAATATTGAGAGAAAAGAGAAAAAATAAATAAAAATTGACCGCATAATTTAATTATCGGTCATTTTTATATTTATCAAATTTTTAAATAAAGATTAATCAACGGGAATCATAATCTACCCTAATATAATCCTATAGAAGCTATCCTTAACCTATTTCTTGTGTCATCCACTCTTTATATGGATAATTTATTCTGCGGACATCAACTCCAGCAATCATTGGAACACTATATTTATGATTCTCTGAGATAATTTCATTGACCTTATCAATTTTTGCTTCAAAAGTTACAATTCTTAGCATTGCTTGTTCTATACACTTAAAAGAACCATTCCAATTGGAACAAGAAGAAATTGGCCAAAAATCAACCCCAGTAGCAATCTTTTCACTTACTATTAAAGCTCCAAGATTTTTAGCTTCATCTATATCTTTACATGTTGTATAAACAAACACCATAAAAATAGTAGATTATTGGTTACGACCTTTATAAATTAATTATATCATAATAATAATATTTTTATATCAAAGGCTCTTCGCCTTTTTCTTTTTTGGGTTTCTTTTCTGTTTTTTCTTCTACATACTCATCTTCTTCTATATCTTCATTGTCTCTATTATCATCAGAGTCTTCGTCATTTTCAATATTTTTCTTTTTCTTCTTGCCCATAATTGCTGCTTTTTCTTGAGCAGACCTGATAATAGTTGCTTCTTCTTCAGTAATCAATCTTTCAGCATCACCAGCAAGGATTGCATATTTCGCACGAGATGCTTCTATAACTTCTTGTTTATAAGAAGGATGAGTTGGGGAAAGAATTCTAAGTGTTTCAGCCGAGAAAGGATCATAACTTTCCCCGTCAATTGTCATTTTAATATAAAACTCCCCTATCCCCAGATTTATCATATCTTTAATATCAAAAATTGGAGCAAGCTCTGGTTTTAATTTTACCGCATCGTCACCGCCAACACGAAAAGTAATAATTGAACCAACATTTCCAAGAACTGCTTGTTCAACTTTGGGTAGAAGTTGTGCTATGTATTGATGAGCAATTATAAGATTAATACCATACTTACGAGCTTCAGATAAAATATTTTCAAAAGTATCAGTTACAACATTTTGGAATTCATCAACATATAGATAAAAATCACTGCGATCTTTGGGCTCAAGTTTAGCTCTTGCCATACCAGCTTGTTTAATTTTTGTTAAGAACATTGCTCCAAAGAACGAAGAATTCTCTTCCCCGATTTTCCCTTTTGAAAGATTGATGAGAAGAATTTTTTGTTCATTCATTAATTGCTCAATATCAATTTTATTTTCTTTTTGTCCAAAAATATTTCTAAGCATTGGGTCAGATAAAAATTGACCAAGTTTGTTAACCAAAGGAATAATCGCGTCAGTATCAAATTTCTCTGACCAGTCGGCAAATTCTATTGCCCAGAATCTTTTGACCATGTCGTCTTGAATATATTCAACAACTTTTTGGCGATAATTACGATCAGTAAGCATGCTAATCATTCCACGCATTGTTGCATAAGGATAATCAAGAAGAGCTAAAACTGTAAAACGAAAAACATGTTCTAGACGTGGAGTCCAATTAGCCCCGAATTGTTTACGCAAAACTTCAATGAGTCCTTGAGCAAGTTGATGTTTAAAAGTCGGATCAATATTAGCAAGTGGATTAAAAGATGCTGGGTATTCAATATCTCCAGGGTCTATAATACAAACATCATCTACTCTTTCTTTGGGAATAAAATTCAAAATATCTTCAATAAGCTCACCATGTGGATCTATAACACAGACACCATGTCCATAAGCAATATCCTGACGAATCATTAATTCTTGAAGTTTTGATTTTCCAACTCCAGATTTTCCGACAATATACATATGTCGTCTGCGATCCATTCGTTTAATACCAAAAATAAACTTCTTTTCCTCAAGAGCTGCAACATAATTAGTACGCCCAATGAAAACCACATCACTTGGATCAGAATTTGCAAGAGTTGGCAAATCTGGTGGTGGTGGAGCATATTTAATTATTTGAATTTTATTTGGTTTGTTTAATGCCATCTTTATATATTGTATCAAATTCTAATAAAAAGGTATAATCTTATAGTATTAAATTATAATTTTGCTATACTTTTATTATAAAAAATAATATGAGCAAAGAAAAAAACTCTAAAAACAATTCTTCTACTGAAAATAATTCTATGATTAAAGAGGGTAAGGAATATATTAAGAAACTTGGCCCTGGAATTATTACTGGAGTATCTGACGATGATCCTTCAGGCATTGCGACTTATTCTCAAGCTGGAGCATCTTACGGAACTGGATTATCATGGTTAGCTGCTTGGTCATATCCCCTAGTCTCAACAATTCAAGAAATGTGTGGGAGAATCGCTCTTGTAACAGGGCGAGGGCTAGCTTCTAACATCAAAAGAATATATTCTAGAAAAATACTTTTTGCCTGTACAATACTTTTATTTTTAGCGAACACCCTAAATATAGGAGCCGATCTTGGGGCTATGGCAAAAGCAGTAGAACTAATGATTCCTCAAATTTCTTTCACTCCATTAGTGGTTATTATAGGATTATCTTCCCTTTTATTTGAAATATATATTCCTTATAAAAAATATGCTAAATATTTGAAATGGTTAGTAATAACTGTATTTTCTTATATAATCACGGCTTTAATAATTGATATAAATTGGGCAGAATTGTTACACAGTGTTATTATTCCAACAATAACTTTTTCTAAAGATCAAATCATACTTATAACCGCGGTCCTAGGAACAACAATTTCCCCTTATTTATTTTTCTGGCAAACTTCTCAAGAAATAGAAGAAGATATCTCAAATGGACAAACAACAATTGCTTCTCGAAAAGGAGCAACTCATGACGAAGTCAAAAAAATGAAATTTGATATTTGGTCTGGAATGTTTATTTCAAATCTAGTAATGTTCTTCATCATTATTGTTTGTGCAAATACTTTATTTACTCATGGAATAACCCAAATTAATACAGCTTCTGATGCAGCTCTTGCTCTCGCCCCACTTGCTGGACAATGGGCTAAACTACTTTTTTCTATTGGAATAATTGGTACTGGGTTACTTGCTGTCCCTGTCCTCGCTGGTTCCACTGCTTATGCGATATCTGAAAGTTTAGGGAAAAAAGAGGGGCTACATCGTAAATTTAAATCAGCAAAAACATTTTATTGGATTATTATAATTTCAATAATTATTGGCATACTAATAAATTTTGTTGGTATAAATCCTGTCCGAGCTCTCATATATTCAGCTATTACAAATGGAATTATCGCCCCTATCATCCTTGTCTTTATTGTTGGAATAAGTAGTAATAAGAAGATAATGGGTGAGTTCAAAAATTCTTTTATCCAAAAATTTATCGGCTGGCTTACAATCATTATCATGGGTATTGCCGCGATTGCAAGTATTTTTTATATGTTTTAAATAAAGTAGAAGACTTCGTTTCATCAACGAAGTCTTCTAAGGTGGACCCTATCGGATTCGAACCGATGACCTCCTCATTGCAAATGAGGCGCTCTACCAACTAAGCTAAGGGCCCTTATCGTAAATATACTACAGGATTTTTATTATTTTGCAATAGTAATAAATTTACTTTTATTCATTTTTTGCCTCTTTAGGTATTGTTACTATGAAAGTAGAACCCTTTCCCTCTCTCTCACTTTCAGCTTCTAGATTAGCAGAAACACTTTTTAGTTTTTTGTAATATAGGTACAACCCTAACCCCGTTCCACTTTCACCATTAGTTCCCTTATAACTTTCAATATTATTTTTAAACAACTTATTAATCCTTTCTTTTGACATTCCAATTCCATTATCTTTTACATAAATTTTTATTTCCTTATCTGTTTCACTAGATGAAATAGAAATTAAACCATTTTCTGGTGTAAATTTTATTGCATTCTCAACAATATTTTCAATAGTTCTTCTAAAAAGATCTATGAAAAAATTAATTTCTAAATCTTCAGGGACTTCGTTTTTAAAATCTATATTTTTCTGTTTTAATTTATCCTGTAATATATTTATTATACTAGATATTTGTTCCTTCCCTAAAAATTTTATTTTCTCAATATTACCAATTTCAGTTCTACTGATATACATCATATCAGTAGCTAATTTTAAAGATTTTTCTCTATTTAAAAGAGAAGTTGCAATATAATCTCTTATTGTCTTTATATCCCCAATATTTATGTTATTACCTTTCTCTATTAATTCATTTAACTGCTCAAGGGATAAATCTACAAATCCAAAAGTGCTTGTTAGAAAGTTTTTTAAGTCATGGAACGCTGTAGAATAATCTAAAGCTGATTCTTTTAATTCTTTATTTTCTTTTCTTAACGAATCTAATTCATTAACACTCTTTTCCCCTTCAACTACTGCTTGAGGTTTTGGGTCTTTTCCTCTAATTAAATTCAATTTTAATTTTTCACTCATATTTATATTATATCACAATTAATTATAATTTCAAGTTTTTAAAAATTTAGCCTTTATATGATATAATATTTATTATGAAACAATCAAGATTAGATCAATTGGCCGATGGAATATTTGCCATCGTTATGACAATTTTAGTTTTTGAGATAAAAGTTCCAAGCCTTTCAACTGGAGTAAGTGATATTGCTCTACTTAACTCAATAATTGCAATGTACCCATTATTTTTAAGTTATCTTTTAAGTTTTTCACTTCTTTTTACCTACTGGCGATCACATCATGTTATCGCTTCAGTTTTAGCTAAAAATATTGACATCGGATTTTCAACAATAAATGGAATATTCTTATTCTTGGTAGCTCTTGTTCCATTCTCTTCTAATATGCTTGGTGAATATATAGATTCAAAAGTTTCTGTTATTGTTTTTGCAACAAATATTATTTTAATTGGTTTAGTTTTGTTTAAAATGAGAAGATATGCAATTAAATCAGAAACTATAGAAACTGAACCTTTCACAAAAATTGAAAATGAACATGCTAATATGCATATTCTCTTTCCTGTAATCTCTGCTATCATCGCAATTGCTGTCTCTTTCTATAGTACAAAAATTGCAATAGTATTGTTCACTATTGCAATACTTTTTAATCTTTCTAAAAATGGGACAAAGTATATATTCTCAATAATTAATATCTTCCGCCGTAAAACAAAAGAAAAATAAGGTACTTTAAATCATTTCTGCTATCTTCCTTACTCCATCTTCAGCAGTAAGTTCCCCAAAAATAACAGAATTGATTATTTTAAAGAAAAATATATCTGTTTTTATTCTACTTTCCATTTTTAAAATGTTTTCAAGAGAATTAATCCCCTCTTTAGGGAAAGTAATTTCATCTAATAATTTTTTAGGGTCTTTCCCTCGTCCTATTTCTACCCCTATATTCCTACTACGTGATTTCACAAATAAGTCTCCCGCACAAGCAAAACCTAAGAAAGTATCTGGATTTGCTCCTAAAGAAACTCCAATATTTCTTATCTGTTGTAACCCCATAGAGTAAATAAACCCTTGAGTATTTTGCCCCATTCCAGCCCCTTCAATTATTCCTAAAAAAATTCCAACTGTATTTTTAAGAGCCGCAGAAACTTGAACTCCAATAACATCTGAAGATAGAACTATGCGTATTTTTTCAGATTCTATTTCTTTTTTTAATTTTTCTCTACCTTCTCCTCCAGCTAAAACAAAAACAGACAAAACCCCTGATTCAAGTTCGTCAGCTAAGGTTGGCCCATATAAGAAATAAATTTGATTATTGGGGAACTCTTTTTCTAAAATATTTGAGAATAAATCTCCGCTTTTATCAAAACCTTTTGAACAAATTATAATTTTTTGTGTATTAATCTCATCTTTGTGAGCAATTAAAACATCTGTTACGGCATATGAAGGAACAGCAACAATAACAACTTCTGTATCTACCTCTATCTTTTCTTTAATAATTTTATGTCCCTTTAAAACTAGATGCGAACCAAGAGCACCACCAAAAGTTCCATAACCTAAAATTGAAATTTTCATAACTACCTTAGTATGATAGCAAACAATTTTGTTAAAAAGCAATTATAAAAGTTGATAACTATCTATCATCAAGAGCAAGTTTTATTATATGTTCAATAAATTCAGGCATATTAGAGCCAATAGCTCTAATAGCTTTAGGCAATAATGATTCGCTAGTAAGACCAGGGAGAGTATTAACTTCAAGAGCATATATTTCTTTCTTTGGGTGAATAATAAAATCACTTCTTGAATAATGTTTCAAACCTAATCCAGAGTGAATCATGGAAGCAAGTTTTTCTAGCTCTCTTTTCTCTTCTTCTGTGAAATTTCCTGGGCAAATTTCCTGTGATTGCCCATTATACTTAATTTCACTATCAAAAAAATCACTTGTTTTTGGAACACGTATCTCAATTGGTGGTAAAACATAAATATCTTGTCCTCGGAATTTATCAATAACTCCAACAGTGGCTTCTTTGCCGTCTATAAATTCTTCTACTAAAACACTAACTTCATTATTTACTCCATCTTCAAAGGCTCTAACAAGCGAATCAAAAGTTTTACAGACATGAACCCCCATAGAAGAACCTCCGATAAGTGGTTTAACTATCCATGGAGGAGGAATTTTATTCCAAACTTCTTTAGATTTTTTTATTGCATACTCGCTAAGAGGTCCATCAAAATCTTCTTGATATGCTGGGAATAAAAGATGCCTTGGGGTTTTTATCCCCATTTTTTCAAATATATTCTTACTTAAAAGTTTATTATATCCAATCTCTGAAGGCGTTGGCCCAGAACCAGTATATGGGATATCAAGATTATCAAGAATTTTCTGGACTTCACCATCTTCTCCATATTTTCCATGAAGAGCATTGATAATAACATCTACTTTTGACTTCAGTTGGTCTAAAGAAATAGGAACTCCATTTATATGCCAAACCTTATTTTTATCAATAAAGATATCTAGGGCGAAATACTTATCTTTCATTTTATCGCTTCTTAAACATTTAAGAACTTCATTACCACTAGATAATGATACTTCTGATTCATTACTAATACCTCCCCTTATAACTCCTACTTTAATCATAAGAGTTATTATACATCAAATTTTTACACAATAAAATTCTTGTTTCTTTGATTTTTATGAAATGAAATTGCAAAACGGTGGGCTTCGCTATTTGCAAGTAAAATTTCTCTTTTATATTTTTTAATTAGCATTTTATCCCCCAAAATAGCTTTTGGTTTATGTTTATCATTCTTTAATACAGAAACAATATAAACAGAAAAATCTTCAAAAAGGTTCTTTTTAAAATGGTCTGGCTTCCGTCCCCCTCGTCCGAGGACCTTTTGAAAAGAATTTTTTTGAAGATTTTTTACCAAATTCTGTGCTTTATTTAATTGAGCAACTCCCCCATCAACCACAATGAGATTTGGAAATTTCCATTCTCCGTGCTTAATCCTACGGGTAAGAATTTCCTCAAGTGCTCCAATATCATTCGCTTTATTTTGAGTTTTTATTATAAATTTTCTATATTCACTTTTATTAATCTGGCTATTCTCTATAACAGTCATGACACCTACCATGTTTTTACCAGACATATGAGCAACATCATATGCTTCTATTCTAAAATCACTAATTTGGGGAGAAGAAAGTGTATCTCCTTTTATTAAAGCAACATCATTTATGTGTTCTAAGGCAAAAATTTTCTTTTTTGCCTCATTTGCTTTTTCAAATTTCTTATCTTTAGCCAAAGACATCATCTGTTTCTTTAAACTGATAATTACACTTTTCTTTTTACCCTGAAAAAATAATTTGAGATTTTTTATATTATTTTTAGCTTCGTCTGGGACCAAACCTACTTGTTTATAGAATTCTCGATTACTTCTTCTTAACGAATCATCATCAAAATAAGGGAAAATGGGGCGTATAATTTTCATCGCTTCTTTTAATTGATTACCATTTGTAAAAGGACCATAAATTGATTGATATTTATCTTCCTCTAAGTTTTTACCTCTTACAATTAAAACCTTGGGCGTTGAATCTTTAGTTATAACTACATAATTAAAGCTTTTATCATCTTTTTCTTTAGTATTATATTTCGGTTTATATTTTTTAATTAGATTAGCTTCTAAGATTAAAGCTTCTAGGACACTATCTGTTTCTTGATATTTTATGTCATCAGCTATGGTTAG